>Ga0207733_100183_pt1 | contig 58900 bp, 58 predicted proteins | sample A23P3SouthBayCA_FD_187735 | JGI IMG/M metagenome (GOLD analysis project Ga0207733, IMG submission 187735) | Aerobic enrichment media microbial communities from Eden Landing Ponds, California, USA - A23 P3 (SPAdes) | ecosystem: Environmental > Aquatic > Marine > Unclassified | place: Emeryville...
GTGGCCGAGGTGATAAACGGCTACCGGCAGGTCAACCACAACTACGCCCGCGACCACGAGTGGAACATGTGGTTCGTCGTGACCGCCGCCTCGCGCGAGCGCCGCGACGAAATCCTGGGAGAAATCGAACAGCGAACCGGCCTCGACGTGCTGGTCCTGCCGATGCTGACCGACTACTACATCGACCTGGAGTTCCCAGTCGTCAACGGCGACCGCTTCGCCCGCGAGAGTCTCCAGTACACCGATGTCGATGCGACGCGGATCAGCGAGAGCGCGGTCGCGGACCTGACGCCGGTTGACCGCCGCGTCCTCCTGGCGATCCAGGACGGGTTTCCACTCACAGCGACACCGTACCGGGACATCGCGGCGGCGATCGGCGCCAACGGGCCCCCGCCGGACGGGGACGGGTCGCCGGTCGACGCCGACCAGTCGCCGGTTGACGCCGACCAGTCGCCGGTTGACGCCGACGTCGGTGCAGTCCTCGAATCGATCGAACGACTCCGCGATGGCGGGTGTATCAAGCGGATCGGCTGTGTGGTCAACCATCTCGTAACCGGGTTCGACGCCAACTGCATGGTCGTCTGGGACGTGCCCGACGACGAGCTCGACGACCGGGGTGTCGCGGCCGGCGAACTGCCGTACGTGACGCTGTGTTACCACCGGCCGCGCCGGCCCGACCAGAGCTGGGAGTACAACCTCTTCACGATGATCCACGGCCGCGAACAGGCGGCCGTCGACGAGAAGATCGACGAACTCGCCACCGAGCACCTCCCCTTCGAGCACGAGCGGCTCTACTCGACGGCGACGCTCAAACAGACTGGCGCCCAGTACGAGGACCTCGTCAGCGCCGACTGAGAGGAGCGGCCGTACCCGGGTCCGGGTGATTCGCCGGACTGTTCGGCCACGTCTGGCCCTGACTGGAAACCGACCGTCCGACCGACCAGACCGGCCCGGCGGCGAGCGGCGGTTCGAGACCGAAACGACCCCGCAAGCGCCCCGAACCTTTTTGCTGGCCCTCGTCACATATGGTAGGAGATGAGAGCCTCGGACCAGCCGGTCGTGCTCATCGTCGACGACGAACCAGACGTGGCCGAGGCGTACGCGGCACACGCGAGAGACCGGTACGAGGTCGAGACGGCACATAGTGGCGAGGGCGCGCTCGAGGTGCTCGACGACGAGGTCGACGTGGCCCTGCTAGACAGGCGGATGCCGGACCTTGTCGGTGACGACGTGCTCGCCGAGATCCGCGACCGCGGGCTGGACGTCCGGGTGGCGATGGTCACCGCCGTCGACGCCGACTTCGATATCATCGACATGGAGTTCGACGACTACGTGGTCAAGCCGGTGAGCCGCGACGAGTTGCTCGGGACCATCGACAGGCTGCTCCGCTGTGCCAGCTACGAGCGCAACCTCCGGGAGTTCTATCGAGTCAGCCGGACGCTCGCGACGCTCCGCGCGACGAAAGACTCGGCCGAACTCGCCGAGAACGAGGAGGTCCAGGAGCTCGCCAACCGCCGCGAGGAGCTCCGGGAGACGCTCTCGTCGGCCGCCGACCGACTCGCAGACGAGGACTTCGAGACGCTGTTTCGCGACCTCGACCGGTAGCCGGCGACTTCGGTCAGCCCGCCGTTTCAGCCCGGCGTCGGCCACGTGTCGCTGTCGGCCAGCGCCTGCCAGTGGTTGCGCTAGTCGAAAGCACTATTCAGGGAAAGTCCTAAGCCGGAGTCGATGAGTAAGCAACTGCCGGACGTCCAGGCGACGAGTCCGGACGTGACCGTCGGCCTGAATCGCGTCGGCGTCACCGGCGTCGAGAAGCTCGTCGAGATCAGCCGCGAGGACAAGCGACCGTACGTCCTCATGGCGGAGTTCGAGGTGTTCGTCGACCTGCCGAGCTGGCGCAAGGGCGCCGACATGAGCCGCAACATGGAAGTCGTCGACGAGACGCTCGAGGCGGCGGTCAGCGAACCCGCCTACCGCGTCGAGAACGTCTGTGGCGACGCCGCCGAGCGGCTGCTCGAGAAACACGACTACACCGAGGAGGCGGAGGTGCGCATGGAAGCTGAGTTCGTCACCCGCGAGCGCACGCCCGAGAGCGACCTCCCCACGCAGTCGACCGCCGACATCATCGCGTCGGCAACCGCGACCGAGGACGGCACCCACGAGGAGGTCGGCGCCCGTGTCACCGGGATGACGGTCTGTCCCTGTTCGCAGGGGATGTCCGCCGCTCGCGCCCGCGAGACGCTCCGCGAGATGGAAGTCGACGACGAGACCATCGAAAAATTCCTCCGTGACGTGCCCCAGCCGGGCCACTCCCAGCGCGGTCACGCCACACTCACTGTCGAGAGCGAAGGTGGGCCGGACGTGGACCTGACCGACCTCATCGAGATCGCTCGCGACTCGATGAGCGCGCGCATCTACAACCTCGCCAAGCGGCCCGACGAGGACCACATGACCTACCAGTCCCACCTCGACGCGAAGTTCGTCGAGGACTGTGTGCGCGCCATGGCCGAGGGAATCGTCGAGCGGTTCCCCGAACTCGACGACGACGCCGTGGTCCGGATGGAGCAATCCAACGACGAGTCGATCCACCAGCACAACGCCCACGCCGAGCGCATCGCCGAGGTGGCGTCCCTGCGCTCCGAGATCAACGCCGACCCGACCCGCGGCGACTGACTCACCCGCCGCCGTTCCCCGTTTCCGACGACTCCGCACCGTCCCGATAGACGATCCAGTAGAACAGCGGGAGCGTCACCAGCAGTCCGCCAAAGGTGTTGCGCGGCTGGGCGAACACGTCCGGCGGCGAGAAGACAGTCCCGACCATCAGCGCCGTCAGTAGCGCGAGCAAGACGGCGAGTGCCAGGCGCTCGCGGTTCGACTGGGGCGCCGCCCGCCCCCCGCGGTAGCGGACGTACGCGAGCACCAGCGGCGGAAAGAGCGTCACCTCGACCGCCCACCGGAGCGGGTGAGCGCTCCCGCGGGCCACCGCGTCGAGATAGATCCACGAACCCAGCGTCAGCGCCGTCAGCACCGGGAACACCGCTACGGCCGCCAGCGAGGGCGACACCGACTGCGCGACGGCCAATGGTTGAAAAACGGCGACCAGTGAGGCAGCGATGTGCCTGTGAGCGGCCGGCACGGACAGGTACACGTCCGTGGCCTCGACGAGCGTGACCGTAACGGTTCCGGGAGCGGTCCACCGTTCCGATCGGTCAGTACAGCGACCGCTGTATGTCGAAACCCCGATTTCGGTAATAACAACCGTTACACGCGCTGTCCACCGATATCCGTGAGAGGGATGTTACACGGCGACGCCTTCGGTCTCCTGGTCGGGGCGGTCGCGCTCGGCGCGGTCCACGGCGTGGAGCCGGGGCACGGCTGGCCCGTCGCCGCCTCGTACGCGCTCGACCGGCCCAACAAGTGGCTCTACGGGTTCGCGGCGAGTTTCATCCTCGGCCTCGGTCACCTCGTCAGCAGCATCGCGATGGTGGCGGTGTTCTTCTTCGCGAAGGATTACTTCAGCCTCACGCAGGTCAACGAACCGATCCTCCTCGTCCAGGACGTGTCCATTGGGGGGCCGGTCAGCGTCGTCGCGGGCGTCCTGCTCATCGCACTGGGCATCCGCGAGTACCGCCACGGGCACTCACACGGGACGCACGGTGACGACCACGACCACGACGACGACCACGACCACGACGACGACCACAGCCACGGCCACGACCATGATGACGGCCACAGCCACGGCCACGACCACGACGACGACCACAGCCACGGCCACGACCACAGTCACCACAACGGCCACGACCACGGTCGTTCAGACGGCGGCGACGCGGGTCTGTTCGACCGACTGAGTGGGTATCTGCCGTTCGTCGGCGGGCACTCGCACTCACACGGCGGGGCAGACGAGGCGGCCGACCGCGGCCTCTGGGGGATCGCGTGGTTCGCGTTCCTGCTCGGGTTCGCGCACGAGGAGGAGTTCGAGATCATCGCGCTCTGTGCCGGGTCGAACTACTGTCTGGAACTGATGGCCGCGTACGCGCTCACGGTCATCTTCGGCATCGTCGGGCTGACGATGCTCCTGATAGCGGGCTACCAGCGCCACGAAGAGACAGTGGAGCAGTACACGCCGTATCTCCCCGCGTTCTCGGCTGCGGTACTCGTCTCCATGGGGGTCGGGTTCATCGTCGGCGTGCTGTGAGCCGGTCGGTACCGGACCGGGTCACGACAGTTTCCCGCCGAAGATTGAAGCCGACCGGCGAGCGTACGTCCCCTATGGGCAAGCGCATCCTGGTTCCGGTCGACACGTCCCAGCAGGCACACCGCGCCGCGGCGTTCGTCGCCGAGGAGTTCTCCGACGCGACGATGGTCCTCCTGCACGTCATCGACCCCGCAGACGCGGGCTACAGCGCCCAGGCGTCGATCCCCAGTTTCTCCGAGGAGTGGTACCAGCAGGAACAGTCCAAGTCAGAGCGCCTCTTCGACGAGATAGAGGCGGAACTGGGCGACGACGCACCCGCCATCGAGACGACGGTCGAGGTCGGCAAGCCAGTTCGCACGATCGTCGAGTACGCCGACGAGGAAGAGATCGACCAGATCGTCATGGGGAGCCACGGCCGCTCGGGCGTCACCCGGATCTTGCTCGGCAGCGTCGCCGAGGCGGTCGTCCGGCGCTCACCGGTTCCTGTTACTGTCGTCCGCTGACGCGGGCTGCTGGCGCTTGCTACCTCTCGTCGGCGCGCCGGACGATGTGGACGTCGTAGCGGGCGTCCTCGGAAACTGGGTCGCCAACGCTGGAAACCGGCGTCGAGACGCGCCCGGCGTTCTCGCTGCCGATGAAGACGACGGAGGCGCCGACCTCCTGGGCGACGGTCCGAATCGTCCGGACCACGTCGGTGGTCACCGAGGCGACGGAACTCACGTCTTCCGGTCGCTCACAGCGAAAGGCGGCCTCGGGTGCGATATCGGCGACCTGTGAGCGCAGGCGGTCGACGACCGCGTCAGGGTCGTAGGACTCACTCTCCTCGATCCATCCACGTTCGACAGCGAAGTCCGTCTCGTCGACGGGGACGACCGACAGGGCGACTATCTCCTCGTCCATGGTCGACGCGAATTCGGTGGCCCGCGCCAGCGCCGCCTCGGAGAGAGCAGACCCGTCGAAGGGTACCAGATAGGTCACGGATCGGTGTCCGCTCGCTCGCTTCTTATAACTCGCGGGCGAGCGGTCGGCCGTCGGACCCTGGGGGTCAACGACCGCGTGAAACGACAGACGAAAGAGCCGGGGGTTCGAACGCGGGGTATGGCCGAGGACGCTCCAGTCGACCCGAGCGAGATCGGTGAGCGGGACGCGCCGCCGGTCGCCGAGAAGCCCTACAAGATCATCTTCGAGGCGAACAAGTGCATCGGCGCCGGCAAGTGCGCCGAGGTCTCGGACAACTGGAAACTGGACATCTCCACCGGGATCGCCAAACCGCGAGCCTACTTCATCGGCGAGGACGAACTCGACCACAACGTTCGCGCCGCGGAAGTCTGTCCCGCGAAGAAAGATCGAGGTGTTATCCACGTGGTCGACCGCCGCACTGACGAGGAGATCGCGCCCGACCCCGAAGGCGACGGATCGCTCTCCGTGGACTGGTGAGGCAGTTGCGGTGCGGTGGCCGGAAGCGCGTACCGGCGCGGTGCGGTCGCGGTGGCCGGAAGCGCGTACCGGCGCGGTGCGGTCGCGGTGGCCGGAAGCGCGTACCGGCGCGATAGCGCCGGTCGCGCGACCCGGGGAAAGGCAGGCCGACCACGAGCATCCGCGCGAGTGGAGCGAGCGCGGTTCACGCGAGCGCGGAGCGCTCGCGCCTTTTTTGGTCCAGCTTTTTTGCGGCGGGGTGCCCGCAGCGCTCGGAGAGCGCGAGGACACCCCGCCGCGAAAAAAGGTGGTTAGAAAATGTTGGCTTGCTCGTAGACGTCGATACCGTCGAGCGTGATATCGTACGGTTTGGTCTCGCGGGAGTGATTCGCGTTACGTATCTTCTGAATCTCGACGGCGAGGCGGGTCTCCTGGGTTTCCGAGCGGACGTAGCGCAACAGGAAGACGGCGTCGGTGAGGTATTCGATGATGCCGTGGCGGGAGGCGTATGGGTTGTCGTCGTCGGCCTCGCTGGTGAGGACGGTGGTGACGCCGGCGTTTTTCAGGCTCTGGGTAAAATCGAAGACTTCGGTGCGGCGTTTGGCGACCTCGTTGTACATCATCTCCAGCAGCGAGACCGAGTCGAGAACGAACCGGTCGGCGTCGAAGTCCTCGATGAGTTCGGGGAGTTCCCCGCGGATATTGTCGAGGCTGTTGGCCATCTCGATGGGGTCGAGGTCGATGACAGCCAGGTTCCCCTCCTCTTCGTGGCGGCGGAACTCCCAGCCGCGCTCGTCGGCGGTGGCCATGATGGCCTCGTACGTCTGTTCGAGGGTGATGAACACGCCCTTGTCCGTGTCTTCCTTTTCGAGGCCGTGCTGGAGGAACTGGAGGCCGAAGGTGGTCTTGCCGGTGCCGGCACCACCGACGATGACGATGAGGTGGCGGAGCGGGACACCGCCCTGGATCATGTTGTCCAGACCCTCGATACCGAGGTCGAGACGGGGAATGTCGCTCTCGAACTCCTCGTCCTCGAAGTCCGAGCCGCCGCCCATCGACCCCATCGCGTCGGCGAAGTCGTCGTCGAACAGACTCTCGTCACCGCCGGCGTCGCCGCTGAAGTCGTCGCCGGCACCACCGAACACGTCACCGCCGCCGGCACCGGTATCGCCGAAGGGGCTGTCCGCGCCGGTGCCGCCCGCGGTGTCGGTTCCCGTATCGCTGAAGGGGCTGTCCGTGGTGGCGTCGCCCGCCGGGTCGGTTCCCGTCTCGCCGAACGGGCTGTCGGCTGCCTCGTCAGTGTCGCCGAACGCACTTTCGGCGTCTCCCGCGCCGAAGCCACCGTCGCCGTTCTCGCCGAACGGTTCGTCGTCGCTTTCGTCGAACGGGTCGCCGTCGTTCCCGTCGAACGGTTCGTCGCCGTCCGCGGTGTTCGTGTCTGTGACCGTCTCGCCACCGTCGCCGCCCTCAGAGTCGTCTGACTGTCCGCTCTCGTCGTCGCGCAGAGCGCTTTCGAACCAGTCGTCGTCGGTGTCGTCCTCACTCATCGGCGCGTCACCCGAGGGATCGCTCTGTCCGAGAGTTCCCGTCCGGACGGATTAAGTTTGCCCGCCGATTCTCCGATCTAATAACCGTTTCGCGGTCGAATGCCTGCTCTTCTCGCGTCGTAGTGACCGACGTGACGGCGGTAGTTCGGGTCCAGAGGGCGTCGTTTATGCCGGTGGGGGGCAAACCGGCTGACGATGCGAGTGGGACTCGTCGGGCAGAGAGACAACGGTCGAGCGGCGTCGATCGTCGCCGAGATCTGCGAGCGCCTCGACGGCACGGGTGTCGACCTCGCGGTCGACGAGACCACCGCGCGAGCGCTCGATTCGACCTGGAACGCGGGGCCGCCCACGCCGGCGGAGATCGGCGTCCCGGTCGAGGAGATGGCCGACTGTGACCTCGTGGTCAGTATCGGCGGCGACGGCACGTTTCTCTTTACCGCCCGCGGTGCCGGTTCGACGCCGATCATGGGCGTCAATCTCGGCGAAGTCGGGTTCCTGAACGCAATCGCGCCCGAGGATGCGGTCGAAACGGTCGCAAGCGAGGTCGAACGCGCCCAGCGTGAGGGGCGGATAGAGACGCGCGAGATGCCCCGGATCGCGGCCTCGGGCGACGGCTGGACGCTCCCGGCGGCGCTCAACGAAGTCGTCGTGCAGGGGCCCCGACGGGGGCACGGCGGCGGTGCCGCGCTGGAAGTCAGAGTCGACGGCGACATCTACACGAGCGGCGAGGCCGACGGCGCGCTCGTCGCCACGCCGACGGGCAGCACGGCCTACAACCTCAGCGAGGGCGGGCCACTGGTCCACCCCGAGGTGGGGTCGCTGGTCGTCACCGAGATGTGCGCCGCGGAGTCGATGCCGCCGCTGGCTGTCGGCGCCGACAGCACTGTGACGGTCCGCGTGGAAGCGCCCGACGGGAGCTACGCCGTCAGCGACGGCCGCGCCCGGCAGGAGCTCGACGCGCCCACGCAGGTGACTATCCAGCGTGCCGACGACCCCGTCAGAGTCGCCGGGCCGCCGCTGGATTTCTTCGCGGCGCTCCGCAAGCTCGAGTGAGACCGTGGCAATGTCCCGCTCGGGACGACCCCGAGACGGGTGGCCTCGGTCGTGACACGAGTGAAGGCGAGTGTGTGGAGAACGGAGAGAACGACTGTCCGCAAGCCGGTTGAGCGCGGGTCGTTATTTGTCGGCGGTGTAGTACAGCACCGGCGAGACGATGAGGAGGACGATGCCGACCAGTTTGTACTGGACGGGTTCGGCGAGGAAACTGAGCTCTTTGATCTCGTAGAGGCTCACGGGACTGACGAGAAGCAGGAGGCCGAACGCGATGACGTGCAGGGAGACGAGCCGCTGGGACTTCTTCGGGAGGACCGCGAGCAGCCCCAGCGCGAACCCTGCCAGGATCGCGTCGCCCAGATTCAGCTTCAGGAGAAACGAATCGACGAGCTGGAGCGGTATCATTGTCTTGCCTCGAAACTGGCTCTGTCGCGGTCTTTAAACTTCCGTTCCGGGCCGCCTCGCGCCGGCCCGTACCGGCGTCGAGGACCCCGGAAGCGGCGGGTCAGCGACTCACGAACGGGTCAGCTGCCGGTGTCGTATTTGTATGTAGCCTCGTCGGGGTCGATGCCGAAGTCCTCGGGTCCCTCCTCCGGTTCGGGGTCGCTCTCGTCGGCGTTGGCGGTCTTGAACGCCTCGCGGAGGTCGCCCGGCATCCGGAACCGCGCGGGGTCCAGCCGCATCGGCACCGCATCGGGCTCGATAGACTCCTGTTTTTCGGTCAGTCGCTCGCGCAGGCGTTCGGGTAGTTGTGCCACGTCGATCCCTTCGAAGCCGAACTGCGCGAGGTAGTCGGGGTCGCCGGTCAGCGAGTAGACGGCGTCGAACCCCTCGTCGTCGGCCGTGCGGACGAGTCGCTCGACGACGTGGGCGCCGACGCCCTGCCCGCGCCACGCCTCCAGCACGCCGATGCTGGTGAGTTCGCAAACCTCCGCGTCGTCGGTCTTGTGGAGACGGATACGGCCGAAGCCGGCTTTCTCGTTGTCCGCCTCGTCGATGGCGATGACGTAGTCGCGGGACCGGAACGCCGTCTCGTCCAACCCCATGGCCTCGATGTGGTCCAGCAACCAGGCCTCGTCGCGGTTTCGCGCGTCCCGTACGTACATACCCGACACTCCGGCGGCCACGGGAAAAGTCCTTGCGGGGAGTGTGACCGCGAGACACACTCCGCGACGGGTCCTCGCTCGACCGTGGTGACTCTCCCGTCCGCGCAGCATCGCCCGACCGCGCAAATTCTTTGTGATCGTTCACCGAAAATACGGTATGGCGACCGATTCGCTCGCGGAGATCGACGAGGTGGTTCACACGCCGGCCGAGGAGTTCGTCGAGTCGACGAACGTGTGGGCGTTCATGCGGACACACGACATCGACGACTACGAGGAACTGATCGAGCGGACGACCACCACGGACCCCGCGAATCCGGCGTCGGGCGTCGACTGGTTCTGGGACACCGTCGTCGACCACCTCGACGTGGACTTCTTCGAGGAGTACGACCGAATCCGCGACGATGGCGCGGCGCGGAGCGCCTCGGTCGAGGCGAGCGGTGAAGCCGCGCGCCGCGGCCCGCAGTTCACGGAGTGGTACCCCGGTGGGACGACCAACATTGCACACAACGTCTGTGACCGCCACGCCGCGGTCGACGCCGAGACACGAAACAAGGTCGCCGTCATCTGGGAGGGCGAACCCGTCGACGAGCGCGGCGACCCGAGCGACGTCCGGGAGGTCACCTTCCACGAACTCGCCAGACAGACCAACAGAGTCGCGAACTACCTCGAATCCAAGGGGGTCGAACAGGGCGATACGGTCGCGCTCTACATGCCGATGGTGCCCGAAGTCGTCTCGATCCTCTACGGCTGTTTCGCGGTCGGCGCCATCGCCGTCCCGATATTCTCGGGGTTCGGCGTCGACGCCGTCGCGACGCGCCTCGACGACGCCGAGCCGACAGTCCTCTTCACAGGGGACGGCTTCTATCGCCGGGGGAGCGAGGTCCGTCTAAAAACGACCGCCGACGAGGCAGTCGCCGAGGCCGGCCACGTCGAGGAGTGTGTCGTCTACGACCGCCTTGGGACGCGCGGCGATGGAGGTACGGCGCACGCCATCCCATGGACCGGGGGCCGAGACGAGTGGTGGGGTGACGCCATCGCCACCCGGTCCGACGAGTACGACACGCGCGAACTCGACGCGAACCAGGAGTCGATGCTCCTCTATTCCTCGGGCACCACGGGCGAACCGAAGGGGATCGTCCACACCCACGCCGGCGTGCTCGTCCAGTGCGCAAAGGAGCTGTACTTCGGCTTCGACCTCAAACCCGCGGACCGATTCTTCTGGGTCGCCGACATCGGCTGGATGATGGGGCCGTGGACGCTGGTCGGCAATCACCATTTCGGTAACACCGTCTTCCTGTACGAGGGGGCGCCCGATTACCCGGAACCGGATCGGTACTGGGAAATGGTCGACCGCCACGCGCTCACTCAGTTCGGCGTCTCCCCCACCGCGATCCGCGCGCTCCGCAAGCAGGGCGACGAGTGGGTCGAGGGGCACGACCTCTCGTCGCTACGGGTCCTCGGGTCGACGGGGGAACCGTGGGACCCCGAGTCCTGGCTGTGGTTCTACGAACACGTCGGGGGTGGCGACACGCCGATCATCAACATCTCCGGCGGCACCGAGATCTGCGGCTGTTTCCTGATGCCCATGCCGATACAGGAGCTCAAGCCCTGCACGCTCGGCGGCCCCGGACTGGGGATGGACGTCGACATCGTGGACAGCGACGGCGAGTCGATCGCGGACACGGCCGAGCGGGGCTATCTCGTCGCGCGGGACTCCTGCCCCTCGATGACGAAGTCGCTCTGGCGGGGCGACGAGCGCTACCTTCGGGAGTACTGGTCGACGTGGGAGGACCTGTGGGACCACGGCGACTGGGCGCAGCGAGACGAAGACGGCTTCTGGTTCCTGCACGGCCGCGCCGACGACGCACTGAACGTCGCCGGGCGCAAGGTCGGCCCCGCCGAGGTCGAGGGCGCGGCGATGGACCATCCCGCAGTCAACCAGGCCGCGGCCGTCGGCGTCCCCGACGAGACCACCGGGACCGCGGTCGTCTGCTACGTCGTCGTCGAACCCGGCCACGAGGAGAGCGACGCGCTCCGCGAGGCGGTCCGGGAGACGGTCGGCGAGGAACTGGGCAAGCCGTTCCGCCCGCGGGAAGTACTGTTCGTCGACGCTTTCCCCAAGACACAGAGCGGGAAGATCATCCGGCGGGCCATCGCCGCGACCTACACCGGCGAAGACCCCGGCGACCTCTCCAGCATCGAGAACCCCGACGCGCTGGACGGCATCCAGAACGCGCGGTGAGCGGTCCGCCGGACCGACCGCCGACCCACGGCGCGCCCGCTCTCACTCCCGGTCGAGGACGGCGTTGCAGTTCGGGCAGTGGGTCAGGTCGGCGTCGGCCTCGTAGGTCGCGCCGCAGATCGGACAGAGTTCGCTCTTGACAGCGCCGCCGTCGCCGCCGTCGACGACGTTCGTCGCCTCGGCGTCGCCATCGCTCGGTCCGCCGCCAGCCATCGAGTCCGCGTCGTCCGGCGGCGTGAACACGCGGGTCTGTCCCATCCGGTCGTCCGCGCTCACGTCGGCGCCGCCCGAATCACCCGTGCTCGCCTCGGCTGCGGCGTTCCCGTCGCCGTCTGCGGACGCGCTCGCGCTCGCGTCCCCGCTCCCGTCGTCCCTGGTTCCGTCGGTTCCGCCGTCGTTGCCGGCGACGGGCGACCCGGTCCCCATCGCGAACCGCCGGGAGGTACCGGGCTGAACCACTGCTGGATAGCGCTGGCCGGCGCGGATCGACGAGCGGGGAACGTCGGGCTGGCGGATCCGGACGACGATGCTCGCGAGCAACTGGACCGCGAGGTACGCAGCGGCGAGCGCGGCCGGTGTGACGGCGGCCGCGAGCGGCAGCGTCGGCGCGGAGAGCCCCGCCGCAGCCGTCTCTCCGAAGACCTGGTCGGTGATCCCGTAGCGGTCGGCGACGGCCGCGACGAGCGCCTCCTGTCCGGTGAGCGAATCGGCCCGGCTCACCACTACCACCGCTGCGACGGCCGCGGCGACGAACACGAGCGCCTGGAGCAGCCGGGGGAACGAAAACGAATAGACGCGGTAGCCGTAGGCGACCGTCCGAACGAGCAGGAACGCGCTCGCGACGCCAACAGCGGCGAGGACGGCGGTCGACGCGGACTCGCGCGCGACGGCGACCCCGACGACGACACCGAGCGCGACGAGCGGTGGGACGAGGAGGACGACCGGTCGCTCGACGCGGTAGGGTTGCCCGATGTTCCCCCGGAGGTTGGTGAGCGCGCCGACGATACCGCGAACCGCCAGCGCGGCCGGGACGACGACCCACAGGAGCGCGAACGCGACCGCCATCCCCGTGGCCTCGCTCGACCAGGGGTCGACCGAGGGGGCGCCGCCGGCGAGCGCAACCGCTGCCTGGTGGACGGCGACGCCGGTCCCGGCGAGCCAGACGAGGTACCCGAGGCTCCCGGCGACCAGGCCGACGAAAAGCCACCGCTCGGGGCCGGCGAGGAGGCGGACCGATCTGCCGAGTTCGCGGCGGATGTCTGCTGTGTCCATGCTACCTGGCTCGGTGGGGTGTCAGGACTCCGCGACGCGCATCTTGGCGACCTTCGAGAGTTCGACCTGGTCGCCCGGTGAGACGGGGACGCGGTCGCCCTGGTCGACGCGCTCGCCGTTGACCACCGTCGGATTCTGTCCCACCGCCACGAGATAGAACTGGCCGCGCTCGTATTCGAACCGGACGTGTTCGCGGTGGACCCTGATCGCGTCCTCCTCGTCGCCCCCCGTCTCCATGATGATACTGCGGACCTCGCGACCGACGACGTCGCCGTCCCAGACCTCTATCTCGTGATTGCGAACCAGCAGCGTCAGCGACTCGTCGATCGGCGCGGCCCCGCTCACGCTCCGGTCGGCGCGGCTGGTCGTCTCGCGTGCCCCGTCGCTCGCCGCGGTCCCGTCCCCGGTCGCCGCGGAGTCCGATCCCGTCCGGTCCGCGGCCCCGCCCCCGCTTGGCCGGTACTGAGTGAGGTCCTCGCCGCAGGTGGTACAGAAGTTGTCCTCGGGGCCCACGTCGTCCTCACAGCCCGGACACTCGGTCAGCGGTCCCGGCTCTAGCGCCGACACGTCCTCGCCGCAGGATGCACAGAAGTTGTCCTCCTCGTCGACCGGTTCGCCACACGACGGACAGGCCAGGTCCTGCTCGGCCCGCTCGTCTCCCGTCTCGCTTCCGTCGGCCCCCGTGGCGCCGTCGTCCCCGCTGTCCGGGTCCGACCCGGCGTCCGGTCCGGACTCGCCGACAGGACCCGAATCTGCGTCTGCATCCCCCTCGACCCCGTCGTCGGTGCCTGCCTCGACATCGGCCTCTGCCTCGGCGACGGCTCCGTCATCCGCCTCTTCGCCGTCCCCGGCGTCGGCCTCGGTGTCGTTTCCGCTCTCCGCCTCGGCGTCGTCTTTGGCATCGGACTCCGCGTCGTCTCCGTCGTCACCGAACAGTTCGGCGACGTCGTCCGGGGGCGCGTCCCCGTCGGTCGTCGACGCACCCACGGCGCCGTCCACCGAATCGTCGCCGACGGCGTCCCGGCCGCGGTCGTCTTCGTCGACTGTGTCTCCGGCGTCCTCGTACTGCCACTCCCCACAGTCGGAATTCGTACACCAGCCCCCCGCTGCGGACGGGTCGAACGTCTCGCCGCAAAGCGGACATTCGACCGACCCGCTCGTGCTGTGCGACATAGCTATCGGGATATACAGACCGGTCATCAAAACAGTTGCCCCCGGTCGTGTGCCACTCGTGCACAGTCGTCCGGCCTGAGTCGGTCGATGTCGCCCAGCAGGTCAGTCGGCGCCGCCGGACAGGTCAATCGGTGTCGCCCAGCAGCGTCTGCCGGTCTTCGACGGCCGGAGGCGCGTGGGCCGACCGGTCGGGTGGGTCCACCGGGGTTTCGGGGAGGCTCCCGTCGCGAAAGAGCACCGACGAGAGATTGTCTTTCCCGCCGCGGTCGTTGGCTAGCGCGGTGAGGTCCGCGGCCGCATCCTCGATCGACTGCGCCGACAGCACGCACTCTCGCAGTTCGTCGTCGGTCACGGCGCGGTCGCGGACGACCGTTGCCATGTCCGCGTCGCGGTCGGCGTCGACGTACCACTCGTAGAGTTTGGCCGCCTCGGTCTGGGCGTCGACGAGACCGTCGCTGGTCACCAACACCAGGTCTTCGGCGTAGACCGGCACCGTCCGTGTCTCCACTTCGACGGTCGCCGTCTCGGGGTCTTCCACACCCGTCCCGCCGAGCGCGCGGGTGATCTCGTTGCCCCGCGGGTGGACCATCGCTTCGACCTCGTCGATCTGCCCGGCCTCGCGGAGGCGCTCGACGACCGCATGGTCGGCGGTGAGGCGCGTGATCTCTTCGCGCGCCGCGTTGACCACGTAGGCGCGGCTGTCGCCGACCCACCCGTAGTGGAGCCGGCCGCCGACGCAGACGCCCGCTACCACCGTCGTATGTGCCTGCTGGCCGCTGTCGCCCGCGTAGGCGACGATGTCGCGGTGGGCCGCGACGATCGCTTCCGCGACGGCCGCTTCGAGGTCGTCGTCGCGGGGGCGGTCGGGCAGCGGCGACTCCATGGGCACCTCGAACCCGTCGGGATCGCTCCGGGCCGCGCGAACTGCTGTCCCCGCCAGGCGCTCGCAGACGACTGTCGAAGCGATGTAGGAGGCCACGTCGCCGGCCTCGTGACCCCCCGCGCCATCGGCCAGCGCGAACGCCACGGCGCTCCGGTTTTGCGGGTCACCTTCGGATGCCGACTCGGCGCTGTCGCCGTGCCCACTGTCGTCGGCGTCGTCGGTATCGCCCGCGACGACAGTCGTCTGTGCGTCCGCGGCGCCCCCCGCCCCTGTGTTGCTGTCACCGCCGGCATCGCTGCCGTCGCCCTCGTCGGGTCCCTCCGCCGGATCGGCCCCGTCCGGAGCGTCCGCGTCACCACCGACGGATTCGCCGTCCGTTCCGGGCGGGTTCGAGGGGCCGCGGTAGCCGTCCCGGTGGCCGTCTTCGAAGACGGTGATCGCGACGCTGTCCTCGTTGATGCCGTCCGTGCGTTTGCGGTCGCCGACGTCGTAGTGTGTCGCGTACTGCATGGTTATGCCGTGTGAAACTCGAAGGTGACCCCGTAGCTCGGGTGGACCAGCGCGACGAGGTCGCCGTCGCGCAGGCCGAACACTTCGGGGGGCGTCTCGCCGCTGCGGTCGGTCGGGTCCTCGCCGCACGCTTGTAACCTGCGGCGCCCGTCCTCGCTGAGGACGCGCTGCCATCCGCCGCCAGTCTGGACGTACGTCCCGTTGAGGCTCCGGTCCCTGACGAACCATTCTCCTACATCGTCCGTGTCGAACTGCACCTGTACCGTCGAGATGTACTCCTCTTCGTCCTCGATGGCGACCGACGGCGTCGGTCCGGTGGCGTACCGCCGGCCAACCGTGTCCCCCGGGTAGACGGTGTACTCCTCGTCGACCTGCGTGTACGTGATCGTCGCCGCCGGCGGGGGCGTCGGGTCGCGCGATTCGAGAACGCGCTTCATCGCCGTCGCGTTCCGGTAGCGCTCGTCGGGGTCGGTACGCGTCGCCATCTCGACGGTCTCGGCGAGGTAGGCGTCACAGGTCGCGCCGAAGTCGCGCGGGTCGACCCCGTCTTTCCGCGGGACTGTCCCCTTCAACAGGTACAGCAGTATCTTCCCGACGGAGTAGACGTCCGACCACGGTCCCTGGCGGAACTCGCTCTGGTCGGCCTCGGCCACTTCGCGGGGCTTGTACGGGCCGACGATAGTCGTCTGGTCGGTCCCGTCGCCGCCGTCGAACCCCGTCGCCGTGTTGAAGTCGATGAGCACCGGGGTCACCGTCCCCTCGCGCTCGGTGATCATCACGTTGTCCGGCTTCAGGTCGCGGTAGACGATCTCGTTCTCGTGGAGGAAGCTCATCGCGTCACAGAGGGCGATCCCGATCTCGCGGACCTCATCGATGTCGTCGAGCGGCCCCGTTCGACGGATCGCGCTGTCGAGTTCGTAGCCGTCGACGAGTTCGACGATCAGGATAGTGGTGTCGCCGTGGCTCGTCGTCTCGACGAGCGACATCAGGTTCTGGTGGCCGCCGGCGTCGCGGATGGCCGCGAGCGTCTCGGCCTCCTGTTCGAAGTAGCGCGTGACGATGTCGCGGTCGTTGCGGCTCCCCTCGTAGTTGGGCACCTTGACCGCGACCGCATCGCCGGTCTGGCGGTCGGTCGCGCGGAACACCTTGGCGAACCCGCCCTCCCCGACGGTCTCGCCGAGTTCGTAGCGCCCGTCGACCACCGTTCCTTCGGACGGTCCTGTCATTCGTGTGTCCCCGCTGCGAGTCTCGTCATTCGCGCGTCTCCTCGGACGGTCCCGTCATTCGCTCCCGGGGTCGATGCCAGGGTCGTCCACGATCCGGGTCGCCCGGTCGCGCTCGGCGCGGCCGCCCTCCCTGACCAGTTCTGTCTGCTGTTGTACGTCGCGAACGACCTGCGTGTCCTCGCCGTGGACACGGGTCATCCGCTCGACCTCGGTCTCGGCGGCCTCCACGTTCCCCTTCCCGAGTTCCGTCCGTACGACCGTCTGCCGGTGGTCGAGTGAGACATCCTCTTTGTGTTCGGCGAGTTTGGCGTTGTCGTCGGTGTATTCGACGGCGATGCGGTCGACCGCACGCCGGCCCTGCGCCGACAGCGCCACGTCGACGAGCGTCACCTCCTCGCCGACCTCGTGAGCGGGCGCGTGGACCTTCAGGACGACGCGCTGGCGCTCGCGTTCGGCCAGGTCCGGCAGCGGGACACGGGCGGTGTTGCCGGCCCAGTCGACGGCGACTTCCTGGGCCTGGGGGAGCGCGCGGTACACCTCGCTCACCTCGACGCCGGGCGCGGCGTCGAGTTCGAGTTCGGCGTCGGTGGCGACGACCGACTGGGCCTGTTCGACGGCGTCGCCGAAGAACGCCTCGATGTCGCCCGGCGATTCGAGATGGGTCCACTCGCCGCGGGCGGTCGTGCCGAGCGTGCGGATCGTCTCCTCGGCGTAGTCCGTGCCGATACCCGCCGAGAGGATGCGGATCCCCGCGTCGTCGACTTCCCGCGCGAGGCCCTCGAAGTCGGCGGGGTCGTGGTTGTTGTCCTTGCCGTCCGAGAGCAGGAGGATCCGGCGGACGGCGTCGTCGGTTTCGGGTCGGTGGGCGAGCGATTCGAGGACGTCCTGTGCGGTCGAGAGCCCGTCGTACATATCGGTGCCGCCGCCGGCACCCAGGTCGTTCACGCGGGACATGGCGGCCTCGCGGGAGGTGTCACCCCAGCGCGTCGGGCGCATGACCACCGACGCCTCGGAGTCGAAGGCGACGATGGCGACGTAGTCGTCGGGTTCGAGCAGGCCGAAGACCCACTCGGCGCCCTCGCGAGCCTGGTCGAGTTTCGCGCCGTCCATCGACCCGCTGGTGTCGAGACACAGCAGTACGTGGCGCTCTGCGGCCGCCGTCTGTTCCCCCGGTTCGACGTCCACCGTCGCCGAGACCGTCGCCCCGTCGCCGGGGACGTGCGGCCGGTTGACGTCGGTCGCTATCTCAACCATCGTTCCCCCACACGCCCGCCGCTGGTATGAGACTTTCTCCGTGCCCGGCCCCGAATCGGACCGCGCGGCGGCTGTTGGGGCGGCGACCAGCGAGTGACAGCGGTTCACCGGTCACGCGAGCGCGCTCTGGATCGCGTCGCCGAACTGGAGCAGCGCCAGCCCGCCCAGCAGCATCGCGATCAACCAGAGGAGCGTGATGAGCACGCTCTTTCGCATGTACGCGTCCTGCGTCCAGGTTCCCATACTACCTCGAACAGCACGTCCCATCATGAAAAAGGCTCGCTCCCCCGTCTCCACTCTCGGAAAGTTTATATCCGAGCTTAGCCGCTCTCTCTCGATGAACGATACACTCGATAGCGCGGTCGAAGAGACCAGACAGACGCTCGAGGACCATCTCACCACCGCGCTCGACCACGCCGAGGACGAGACGGCCAGATTCCACCTCCGCCACGCACGACAGATAGCCGTCGACCTGCCGACCGTCATCGAGAAACACGAGGACGCATAGCGCCGTCTCGTCGGCCCCTCGCGGTCATTCGGTATCGCAGTCTCTCGCGGTCATTCGGTATCGCAGTCTCTCGCGGTCATTCGGTGTTGACCGGCGCGTCCGGGAGCAGCGCCGGCCTGCCGAGCAGCATTGCGACCAGTCAGAGGAGCGTGATGAGCACACTCTTTCGCATGTGCGCGCTCTCGGTCCAGGTTCCCCATGCTACCTCGAACAGCATGTCCCGCAAACAGGCTCACTCCACTTCGTCGTGTCTCTCTCACCGGATCCGGTCTCGCTGCTCGAAGAGGAACGAGACGAGTTCGTCGACCGCGTCCGCTGGCACTGTTTCCTGTCGGAAGACGCCCTTGAACGAGTCCTCGAAGCCGTCCCGCTGGAGGCGGTCCAGAACTGTCTCGATCTGCCCAGCGAGTCTCTCGGGGTCGCCGCGATGGACGTGTCGCTCGATACGGTCGAACGCCGTTCGCCTGCTGAGAACGACGAGGTCGCGAGTATCGGCCGTACGACCGCTGTGGAGTTTCATCGCGAACAGGAGCGCCGGTTCGGGGATCCGCCCGTCGAGGCCCTCGGCGATGTCGATCGATTCGACCGTGCTGTGTTCGCGGAGATAGCGATACGACCACTCGGCGTGAGTCTGTCGGCACCCCATCGCGTCGACGAGCGTCTCGAACGTCACCTCGTTCTCCCCGACGGGCCTCGCGTACTGCACCATTCGACCGTCGTACTCGTTCGAGATGTCCGTCTCGAACTGTTTCTCGTATCCGATATCGGTGAGAAGCGAATCGTAGTCATCGAGGGCGGTTGCCGGGATCACGGTATCGATGTCGGTCGTGAACCGCGTCTGGAAGGCCGAGACGGCCCAGCCGCCGACGAGAACGTACGGTAACTCGGCGTCCTGTATCGCGCGATGCGTTTCGACGAGTTCAGCCTGGCGCTCGGGGAGACTCATTGCTATCCTCCGGTCAGTCTGCACTCGCGCTGTGGTGTGACGCGTCGATATCTATCCCGTACTCGTCGGCGATGATCTCCAGCGCGGGCTCGTAGGCCGCTCGGTTCGCCGCCATCCGGTCGACGGCGTCGTCCAGCGGGATGACGGGATCGCCGTCGACCCATTCGATAGCAATGCCGTCGATCTTCGGAAACAGGACGTAGTGGACGCTACCGTCGACGTCGCTTGCGTCCGGGCGCTCACCGACCGTCGCGTCGATACCGAACCGCTGGAAGAACGCGGTCCACCGGTCGACATCGCGCTCGTGAACTTCGATGAACACCGGGTAGTCGTCGTGGCCGCGAGCGATCTGGTAGCCACCGTGCGTCCAGACGTACGCTGCGTCTATCTCGGTGTACACGAACTCCAGGCCCGCGAAGTGCGGGACGAGGTACGCCTCGTCCTGCGAGACGGTGTCGCGGCGGTACAACGCAGCCACCATCTCGACGTACTGCCGGCGCATCTCGTGGTCGACGACACGGAGACCGTTATCTGTGTTTGCGACAACCTCTGCGTTTTCTAGCCGTTCGATCCAGTCGTATACCCACGAGTATGAGACGCCGATCTTGTTCGCGACGCGATTGATAGAATCGCCTCTTTGAATCGCAAGGACGATTTTCGCGGCCGTCGTGTCCATCAGTTCGATCATGGTCTGTATCACCGGTGTCCGTGCCGATGGGCCCGCTTATGATTATCGCTAACGAGATAGCGCCACATAGAACTTCCGCTCAGCTGGGGGAATCTAGGGTGCGCATCCATCACTGCTCGCCTGCAGTGACCGGCGCGTCCGGGAGTAAGCCACGCGTGCTCGCGCCGAGCGGCCCGGCGACGACCGGAATCGCGACGGCGAGATACGTTATCTGCCCCATCGCGAGCGATCTCTCGAGGACGCCGGCGAGCAGGAACTCGGCGGTCGTCGTGACGAGCACGAGCGCGGCGAAGCCGAGGCCGGCGACGAACGCGCGTCGGAGCGTCGGCCAGGCGAGTCCCACGAGCGCCCCGCCGGCGAGCAGGCCCGCCCAGTGGACCGTCGCCAGCCCCAGACCGACCACGGCCGCGGCGATGGTGAGCGCCCACCGCTCGCGGGGCGTCCGCTGGGCCGCGTAGAGTCGCGCCAGCGCGGCGTCCTCGTCAGCCATCGTTCTCACCGTCATCGTCCGGTTCGAACCGGATCCTGGGGCCGCTGTCGGTGGTCGCCGTGAGCGGGCGGTACTCCGCGTCCGCCCACTGCCGCAACTGATCGCGGTAGTGGTCGGAAAAGTAGTCGCCGTCGTTGCCGCCGGGGATGATCCCCAGCGAGGGGTCGCCGTCGAAGCGCGCCAGCAGGCGGAAACTGCTGCCGGCGCCGCTCTCCTTGCGGAAGTTGCGGACCGTCGCGGGCGAGCCGTCCGTCGGCAGGCGCGGGTAGTTCAGGAACTCGAGGTCGAAGGGGTGGTCGATGGCGGTGCGGTTGTAGTCGCCGTAGGTCTCGTACCCCTCGTCGTCGATTTCGCGCGCTGTCTCGGCCATCGCGGCGGCGATGGCGTCCGCTCGCGAGCGGGGTTCTCCGGCGGGCGGGTCGGTGAACCAGAACCCCCCCGGGTCGAGCGTGACCAGCACCCAGTCGTTCGGGTAGAAGCCGTCGTCGAGTCCCGCGGAATCGAGGCTCTCCTCGAAGACCGCCCGGCGGTAGTGGTCGACGAACAGTTCGAAGACGAGCGCTGCCCGTGAGTCGCGGTCCATGCGGTAGTCCCACCCGTCGAGCCGGTCGGCGGCGCGGCGGGCGCGGTCGGTCATCGCGCCGCGGGCGTCGAGGATGGTCGGGACGAACATCGCGGCGCGCTCGTCGCGCACGTCGCGCTGGACCTCGCGCAACAGGTCGAAGTCGAAGGGGTCGTCGCTGGCCGCGCGCTCGTCGAGCAGGTCGTAGATCCGCTGGGCACGGAAGGGGGCCGAATACGCCTCCGCGATGTAGTAGTCGGGGTCGTCGACGACGCGCTGATTGGCGGTCGCGAGATAGTCGGGGTCGCGCACCCCCGGTTTCTCTTCGAAGGGTATCCAGCCCGTCTCGAAGTCGGGCGTGCCGTAGGGGACGTAGCCGGGCCACTCGCTTTCGCGGTCCGAGCCGGAGAAGACATCATCGCCGCGGACGACCCCGCCGTCGCCGCCCGCGGCGCCGCCGTCCGAACCGCCCGCCTCACCGCCGCGTCGGCGGGTTGGAATCAAACCGGTCACCCAGCAGGCCGTGTTTCCGTCGCGGTCGGCGTAGACGGCGTTCTGGGTGGGGCAGTCGAACTTCGCGAGCGCGGAAAGTGCCTCCTCGCGACTGCCGCTTCGGTCGAGTTCGTGGACGGCGATGGAAGTTCGAGACGCCTGCAGGCCGGTCCAGGCGACGCCGACGGAGACGTTCTCGCGCTCGACGACCGGGCCGTGGACCGTCTTGCGGACGGTGACCGTCTCGTCGCGTCCGCCCGACACGGTGAGCGTCCGCTCTTCGGTGTCGAATTCGCGCCACTCGTCGCCGTGGCGGTAGCGGTCGCCGTCGCGCTCGTAGGTGTAGACGTCCAGCACGTCCGCGCCGGTGTTGGTGAACCCCCACGCGCCCGAGCGGTTCTCGCCGATGACGACGAACGGCACTCCGGGAAAGGAGACGCCGCCGACGGCCATGCCGGGCCGTCGCTGATGCATCTGGTGCCAAACCGGCGGCGCCAGCAGGGTGAGATGGGGATCGTTCGCGACGAGCGGGTGCCCGCTGGCGGTGTGCTCTGGGCCGACGAGCCAGCTGTTCGAGCCGATCCCCGGTGGGGATTCGAACCCCGAGAGCCACCCCGCCAGGTCGGCGAAGTCGGCGTCGGCGTTCGTGTCCACTGACGGCACTGCGCCGGTGGCACCGGCATCGCCTCGACTCGCTGTGGAGTCATTCGTGCCGTTCTCGCCCCGCAGGATCGGCACGTCGTGGTCCATCCGCGACGGGTACAGCGAGTCCGCGACTGCCGGGCCGAGTTCGTCCGAGGCGACGCCCTTGCGGAGCGAGCGGAAACTCCCCGTCAGCCCCCAGGCGATCTGTTTCTCGACGAGCATCGAGGCGACGGGCGTCCACGGCTTCGGTTCGTACCCGAGCAGTTCGAACTCGAGCGGGAGTTGCTCGCCGGTCCGGAACTCCTCGACGCCCTCGGCGTAGGCTTCGAGCGCGTCGCCGGTCCGGGTTTCCTCGACGTACGCCCAGTTGGCCTCGGCGGCGCCGCGGTAGTCCATCTTCGCGTTGAAGCGGTCGGTCTCCAGGCCCTGGTCGCCGACGGCGGCCGCGAGCGTACCCTCCATCCGGCGGCGAAAGAGGTCCATCTGGAAGAGGCGGTCGGCGGCGTGGGCGTAGCCGACGGCGAAGTAGAGCGCCCCTTCAGTATCGCCTCGCACCGTCGGCACGCCGGCGTCGTCGTAGCGGATCGTCGCCCGACCGTACGGGGTCGGTACCCGCTCGCGGGTCTCGGCGGTCGCCGCCGCCCAGGCGTCGCCCGATAGCGGCGCGAACCGGTCGAGGTAGCTCCGGGCCTCGGTGAGGGTGAGGCCGCCGACGCTCGCGGCCAGCAACGCGGCGACGAACGCCCGTCGATCGAGTCGCATCGCTCCTACTTCGGCGGAATCCGGCAAAAGTCTGGCCCCGGTGTCGGGCCCGGACAGCGACTACTCCTGTTCCTCGACCGGAGCGCCGGGGACGTTCGTCTTCACGCTACGCAGTCCCTGTTTGGCCTTCTGCTTCGAGGAGTAGCCCTGCCCGCCGTCGGCGATGATCTCGCCGTTGTCGTGGCGCAGGCGCCAGCGGTAGTCGCCGGCATTGTCCTCGAAGAGTTCGAACGTCGCCGCGCTGGTGCCTTCGCGGTCGACCTCCTCCTCTTTCGACTGGTCGTCGACGGGCGCGCCGGGAGCGTTCTCGCGGACGCTCTCGATCCCGTTGGTGGCGTCGCTCTTTCGCGAGTAGCCCTCGCCGCTGTCGGCGATGACGTTGCCGTTGCGGTGGCGCAGGCGCCAGCGCCACTCGTCGGCGCTGTCCTCGTAGAGTTCGAATGTCCCCTTGCTCGCGACCACGTCGGTCTCGACGTCGTCCGCGCCGCCCTCCCACTCCATCTCGACTTCGAGACTCAGCGTGCCGTCCTCCTCTTCGACCTCGATTTCGAGTTCGGGTTCGGCGGCGGGCTCGACTGTCACCGTCTGTTCCTCGTCGGCCGGGACCGGTTCGCCGCGGCGAAGCGACCTGGCGATCCGGCGGAAGTACGACGCGATGCCGAGGCGACTGCGCTTGCGGCCCGACTCGTGGATGGTTTCCTCTGACTCCTCAGACATACACTCGGCAATAGGCTGGCTAACATAAATTACCACGGCCCAGCGAAGCATACAGGATCCGGGTCGAGGCGCCCGCCCGACTGCGGCGCTCGCCATCGCGTTGCTCGTTGGGGCCAGAAACCGGGACAGTTCGGAGCCGTCACTGCCATCATAGGGTCGGACCGTCAGCGAGAATCGCGAATCGGTCGCTCCCACATGCGCTCCGCCGTCCGTCTTGGAGACGGCGCCGGTGTGTTTTTCGTGTCTCGGTATCAGTATCTGCGCATGGGAGATGTCAGCGACAGGGAGGGTTCGGACGGACGACCGGATGCGCCGGCATCTGTGTACGCATGGTCAGATGACAGGGCCATCCTCCGGCCGACACTGATGCCTTTCCGGCCTGGTCACCGAAGCGAGGAGTCGAACAAACGGTTTCCGGCGAGGGTCGGCGTATGAGTACGGAGGAGGACTCTGATACTCCCATCGCGGAGATCGAGCGTCAAATCGGGGCAATGAACCGACGATGGCGAGTTCGTGACGTCAGTCCCGTCGGAGACGGGTACAACGACTCCTATTTCCTCACGGTCGATTTCGATGGGAACGAACGGGACTGCGTGCTGAAAGTAAACAGCGGGGACCCCGAGTGGGTCCGGGTCGAGGCCCGGCTGTATCACCTCCTCGACACCCGTACCGACCTCCCGGTCCCAGAGGTCTACGCCTCGCTGGACCACCACGAACAGGTATCGACGCCATGTACGCTCATGGAGCGACTCGACGGGAGCCACCCACCACCGAAGCCTGGCGATCTGACCGAGGCAGAGCGGACCCATCTCGCCCGCCAGTTCGGACGGTACTTAGGGGAGGTACACCGACTGGCGTCAGTCGATACGTTCGGCCCTGTCCGGACTCCAGCCGACGCCACAGAACCGGGGGGTACAGCCGGTGCCATCCGCGACGCCGGACTGGTGGTCGAGACCGGCCGGGAGGACTGGGGAACGTGGCTCGACGACCTCATGGACCACTATCTGGAGCACCATCGAGAAACCCGGTTTTCTGACCTCACGCCGCCTATCCGGGAGAAAATCGAGCGTGAAACGACGCGAATGGACGCCTCTTTCGCGCCAGTCATCGGTCGTATCGACCACGACAACGGGAACGTGCTCGTCGACCCCGACAGCATGGACGTCACCGGTCTCATCGACTGGGATATGGTGCATACCGTTCACGCCGGCTACGATCTGGTCTGCGCGGAGCAGTCACTGACCGGACTCGTGCCGTGGGATCACGCCCGTCGAAGGCGCGTCCGGGCTGCCCTGCACGACGGCTATAGCGAAACGAACGCCGTCGATACGAACGACGATCTCCGCCAGTTGTACCTCCTGTCGAACGTGGTCACACGACAACTGTGGCTCTCGGAGTGGGTCCCGGAAGAGTCGGCGGACGCTATCGAGTCACGACACCGCGATCTGATCCAACAGTTACTGTAAAAACGTCCGACCGTCAGTTCAACCGCGGCGCACGCGGCCGCCTCACATATAACCGAGGTCGCGCAGGCGCTCCATCAGGTCCTCTTTGTCTTGGGCGCGGCCGGCGCGTTCGGTCGTCGAATCGAGGTCCTGCTGCCAGGCGGGTTCCTCGGCGGCCTTGTCCGTGCTCACTTCGCTACCGAGCGAGCGGAAGCCGGCGAAGTACTTCGGCGAGACGGGAATGTCCTCCTGTTCGACGCCCTCGGGCAGGTCGTCGTCGGTCTCCGGAACGTAGCCGTCGTCCGGGAACTCGTCGACGGTGTCCGGGACCACGAAGTTCCAGAACGCCTCCCAGACGGCGGCCTCGTCGAACTGGAGGATCGTCTGGATGCGGTCGTGGGGCGGGTAGATGTCGGGGTCGTGACGCGGCGAGAAGAACGTCTCGTCCGCGCGGGACTCCTGTTCGTCCCAGCGGATGCCCGAGATGATGCCGTCGACGTCGTGCTCTTCGATGGCGTCGTTCAGAGCGACGGTCTTGAGGAGGTGGTTGCCGACGTAGGTGTCGAGCAGGAACGGGAAGGTGTCCTCCTCGTACTCGAGGATGGTGCGGACGTGGTTCTGGTTGTGCTCGGAGAGCTCCTCGATCGGGATGTCGTCGCCGGGTTCGAGGTCGTGCTCGTCGACGTAGTCGCCCACGTCGGTGTTCCGGGCCCAGATGACCTCCAGGTCCCACTCGTCGGCCCAGTGCTCGACGAAGTCGATGAGCTCGTCGAAGTGCTGGTAGTGGTCGATGAAGACGACCGGCGGGACCTCCAGGTCGAACTGATCGGCGACCTCTTTGACGAAGTAGAGGGTGAGCGTCGAGTCCTTGCCGCCGGTCCACATCACGACGGGGTTCTCGTACTGCTCGAGCCCCTCGCGGGTGACCTCGATGGCCTTCTCGATCCTGTCGTTGACGTGCGGGTAGTCGGCCGGCGACTCGCCTTCGCCCTCGGTGTAGTCGACGTCGAGGTAGTCCGGGAATTCCTCTGTCATCGGTAATGAGATGTAATTAGTCACCGGAATAAGTGTCTTTTGGAGGACCTGTCGGACGGTGTCTGTGGACACGTGTCACGGCGGGCTGTCAGTCGAACTGGGGGCGGTCGTGGGCGTGGCGTCGGCGCTGATGGGCGGTCAGAGACGGCGTCGATACTGACGGACGGTCAGAGATGGCGTCGGCACTGACGGACGGTCAGAGACGGCGTCGGCACTGATTGGTGGTCAGGATCGGACTGCAGAACGCGCGCGGTCGCTACGAGATGAACTCGTTATCGCGCCAGTTGACACCCTCGGCGTCCTCGTCCTCACGTGGGTCCTCGACGACGTTGATCGAGGCGGCAACCTCCTCGCCGTCGACGATACGAACGGCGTTGAGGTTCTCGTCGTCGGCGGTGATGGCGGTGAGCGTGCCCTTCTCGGCCTCGCGGGCGATGTCACAGAGGACGAGGAACATGGCGTACTGGAGGGTGCTGTTCTGGAGAACGGTCTCGCGGTCGCCCTTGAAACAGGCGTACTCGACGAGTTCCGAGGGGGGTTCTTCCTCTTCTTCTTCGAAGGCGCCCCACTGGGGCCCGCCAGCGGTGTTAGTGCTGTGGACGGGACTGGAGTCGTCTTCCTCCTCTTCTTCTATCTCCTCGTAGACGCGGTTCTCCGTCACGCTGGCCTTGAGTTGCGCCGTCGGCGTGTACTTGCTGATGCTCGCGTCGGCGGAGACGGCGCTGATGATCAGCGTGTTGTTCCGGCGCGTGATGTCGACGTCGTCGACGTTCTCGGGGAGCTCTGGCTCCTCGAAAAAGTCGTACACGTCCTCCAGCGGCAGTTCCAGTGTCGAATGGAGTCGATATACGCGGCTCATATTTTGGGAATCGCCGGCCGTCCGCTGTGACGGTCGTACCGGTCTGTAGGAGACCCACCCATATATGGGCTACCCTTCGGGAACGTAGGGCTGCCTTCTCGGCGGCGACTGTAGCGACGCGGACCCGCTGGTGGCGCCCGGGGCGGGCATCGCGTGGGTTTTTGCCGTTCGAACCCGGATATTCGCGCGTGCAAGAGTACGAGCGCAAACAGCTCCTGGAGCGGATCGGCCGCGAAGGCGCCACCGTCGGCGCCGATATCCCCGAGCGGATCGACGTCCAGGGCGAGGCGGTCGATCTGCGCGAGTTCGTCTTCGAGATCAAGCGCCGCGACACCGTTCCCGCCGGCGAGCGCGAGCGCGTCGATCAGGCGAAGAAGAACCTCCGGCGTGAGCGTACCGAGCGCAAGCGCCGCATCGAACACGACGACATCACCCGCGAGGAGGGCGAGGAACTCGTCCACGCCGTTATCGGGATCGACCGCGCGCTCAACGCCCTGGAAAACCTCGGCCCGACCGACCTCGAAGCCGAAATCGAAGCTCAGGAGAAAGCCGACAAGAAACGCTGGATGAACTTCCTGAAGAAGGCGCTGGGCAACGAGGAGAACAGCCGCGGCGCCCACGAGTCCTCGCGTGGGGGTCCGGGACGGTGACCGGACACTGTGACCTGCCGACCGCGCACTGTGACCTGCCGACCGCGAACCGTGACCACCGATGACCCGCTACCCAGACCACCGATGACCACAAACGACGACGTGGCCGACAGGCTCGAAGAGTTCGCCGACCTGCTGGCGGCCCAGGGCGTCGAGTACAAGCCCCGCGCCTACCGCCGGGCGGCCGAGAACGTCCGCGAAACCCCCGACGACATAGCGGGGCTCGCGGCCGACGGTGAGGACGCAGTCGCCGAGATCGAGGGCGTCGGTGACGCCATCGCGTCGAAAGTCGTCGAGTACGTCGAGACCGGGACGATCGACGAACTCGACGAGTTGCGGGCGGAGCTGCCAGTCGACATGGCAGCGCTGACCCGCGTCGAGGGCGTCGGCCCGAAGACCGTCGGCGCACTCTATGAGGCGCTCGGCGTCGAAACGCTCGACGACCTCGACGCGGCCGCCGCGGCCGGCGAGATCCGCGAGGTGTCCGGCTTCGGTGCCAAGACCGAGCAGAACATCGCGGAGAACGTCGAGTTCGCCCGCGAGGCGACCGCGCGCGAACTCCTCGGCGACGCGCGCCCCTCTGGCGAGCAGGTCGTCGCGTACATGGAATCGCAGTCGGGCGTCGACGCGGTCGACCTCGCAGGGTCGCTGCGCCGCTGGAAGGAGACCATCGGCGACGTGGACGTGCTCGTCGCGGGCGCGGACTCGGCGGCGGTCGTCGACGCGTTCACCGACTGGCCGGCGGCCGACTCGGTCATCGAGGCTGGCGAGCAGAAAGCGAGCGTCCGCGCCGGCGGCCTCCGCGTCGACTGCCGGGTGGTCGACCCGAGCGAGTTCGGCGCCGCCCTCCAGTATTTCACCGGTAGCAAGGACCACAACGTCGCGCTCCGAAATCGCGCTATCGAGCGCGACCTGAAGATGAACGAGTACGGGGTATTTGACGTGAGCGACGGGGCGCTCGCGGCCTCGGGCGTGGAAGACCCCGACGCCGACCAGCGGGCCGGTGAGCGCGTCGCTGGCGAGACCGAGGCCGGAATGTACGAGGCGCTCGACCTCCCTCACATCCCGCCGGAGATGCGCGAGAACTGGGGGGAGATCGAAGCTGCCGAAGCGGACGAGTTGCCCGATTTGGTCGCCGACGGTGAGGTCCGCGGCGACCTGCACGTCCACACCGACTGGTCCGACGGCGACGACACGATCACGGAGATGGTCGCTGGCGCCGCGGCGTTCGGGCACGACTACGTCGCGATAACCGACCACGCGACCGGTCCCGGGATGGTCGGGGGCGTCGGCGTCTCCGACGAGGAGTTGCGCGAGCAGATCCCCGAGATCCGCGCCGCCGGGGACGACGCCGACATCGCGGTGTTCGCCGGCGTCGAGGCAAACATCGGGACCGACGGGTCGATATCCGTGGCCGAGGACTTGCTCGCGGACCTCGACCTGGTCGTCGCATCGCCTCACGCGGGACTGGATGGCGACGGCACCGACCGCCTCGTGGCGGCGGCCGAACACCCCGCGGTCGACGTTATCGGCCACCCGACCGGGCGCTATCTCAACCGGCGCCGCGGCCTCGACGTGGATGTCGAACGGCTGGCGGCAGTCGCCGCCGAGCACGACACCGCGCTGGAGATAAACGCGAACGTACATCGCCTCGATCTCGGTGGTAGAGCAGTCAAGACCGTTATCGAGGCCGGCGCGCCGGTCGCCGTCAACACTGACGCCCACCGACCGACGGGCTACGAACAGGTCCGTTTCGGTGTCCACACGGCTCGCCGTGGGTGGGCGACGACGACCGATGTACTGAATACGCGCGGCCCGGACGGTATTCGCGAGTTCGTCGCATGACAGGAGACGACACCGGGCACACGGAGACTGGCGAGCGGGCGGACACAGCGGGGAACAACGACGATGCGACCGGGAGCGCGGCCGGCCGCGAGCGGACTGACGACACGGCCGGCCGCGAGCGAGCCGACGACACGAACGGCGAGACCCCGACGCGAAAGACCCCCGGACAGACGCCGCTGTTGCTCGACGTGATGCTCGGGAAGCTCGCGACCTACCTTCGGATGTGTGGGTACGACGCCGCCTACGCAGGGACGCGCGGCGCCGAGACCGACGACGACGCGCTCGCGGTGGCGGAGACCGAGGGCCGGACGCTGGTCACACGCGACCACGCGCTCGCGACGCGGGGCGACCCCTCGCTGTTGCTGTCGAGTCGCGACCCCGTCGACCAGCTCCGCGAACTCGCGGCCGCGGGCTACGACCTGACGCTCGCCGAGACACCCACTCACTGCAGCGCCTGCAACGGTCGTCTCGAACACGTCGACCGGACTGAACCGACGCCCGACTACGCGCCCGACCCGCACGAGGAGACGGTCTGGCGCTGCCGGGACTGCGGCCAGCACTTCTGGAAGGGCAGCCACTGGGACGACGTGGCCGCGACGCTCGCGGACCTCTGACGCTGAGAGTTTATCAGCGAGAACGACGAATCCGGAGGTATGGAGTTCACCGAGGAGGGGGTCGTGATCGATAAGCCACCCAGCGATCTCGACAGACTCATCCTGGACGTCAGCGCGGTCCTCGACAGTCTGGACATCGAACACGCCGTGGTGAGCTGCTACGTCGCAGTGTTGTTCGGGCGATCCCGCGCGACCGAAGACATCGACGTGATCACCGAGCGATTCGGGGAGGAGACGGCGACAGCCCTCGCAACCGAACTCCGTAACGCGGGATACTGGGGGTCGGCGATGCCGCTCTCCGACCTGCACGAAACACTCAGAGACGACCTCCCGGTCCGGATCGCGGAGGACGGTCATCGGGTACCGAACGTCGAACTGACGTTCGCGACGGACCGCGACGACCGGATCTCGCTCGAAAACGCGATCACCGTCACGCTCGATGGCGAACCACTCCGCGTCGGATCGCTGGAGTTCCAGATCGCCTACAAGCTCGACATGGGCGCGCAGAAAGACTACGAGGACGCGCTCTATCTCCACGAAGTTGCGGGATCAAATCTTAACCGGACGGCTCTCGAACAGTACGTTACAGAGCTCGGCGTGGAAAACGAGTATGAGCGACTCAGAGAGACGTGAACGGAAACACGACCGAAACCAGCGAGACCGTCACCGACAGATCCGCGAGTGGGCGGCGTACGTCCGGTCGCACCCGGACGAGGACTGGGGCGAGCAAGTGAACACGCTGGTGAACTCACAGCTACAGTCTGCGCGCCATCTCGAAGCCGAGAGGCCCGACGAAAGCGTCTTTCGTGACTCACCGTTGCTCGACGAGTAGCGTGCCGATGACAGAGCGAACTGTCAGGCGCCGTCGGGACTGTGGCCAGCATTTCTGGAAGGGCAGCCACTTGGACGACGTGGCCGCGACGCTCGCGGACCTCTGAGGACCAGCCGATACGCACCTCGAACCCATCGCCGGCAACTTTCGATCTATCGATCACTTCTGTGGCGCGTGTCGCCAACGAATACTAGCGATTATAGGATCCTCGTGTCATATGGCCACTGAGACTAAATACTGTGAAAAGATAGCGAAAACATATATGATCGAATCGACAGTCGACGCGGTGCGGACCGAGGGCGCGCGCACGGTCACGCCGGAGACGCCGGTGGCAGAAGCGGCCGAGTACCTCCGGAACCCGGACGTGCCGGCGCTGCCGGTCGTCGAGGAGGGGGCGGTGGTGGGGATGCTCACCGAATCCGACCTGGTCGCGATGGTGGCGGAGACCGACGGGCGACCGACCGTCGGGGCGGTCATGTCGACGCCGGTGACGACGGTGTCGCCGACGGCGACAGTCCACGAGGCCGCCGAGCGGATGCGGTCGGCGGGCGTGAAGCACCTGCCGGTCGTCAGCGACGGCGCGTACCGCGGCCTGCTCTCGGTCGACGCGCTCGCGCCGTACTGTTCGCGGCACTCGGTCGACGTGACCTGGCGGGGGGAACCGACCCGGGTCGACGCGGCGGAGCGGGGCGGGGTCACCGCGGGCGACTGAGGGTGGTAGAATCCAGTCTCGGCCGTGGACCACTGCGACCCGACTCCAGAAGGGGCTTGTAACCCCCCGGACATACCGGCGAACGAATGACGCTCTCCGAGGAGGCCCGCGACCGGCTCGCGGACGTCGTCGCGCTGCAGCCGACCAAGAACGCCGAGCTCCAGGCCCGCTGGGACATGGAGAGCGGCAGCGAGGTCCACAGTTATCTCGAATCGACGCTGAAAGACTACTACTACCGCGACGAGAACAGCCTCATCTGCGCGACGCCGGAGGCCACCCGACTCGTCGGCGACGAGGAGGCCGCCGACGAGCAGGTCGTCACCGTCACCGCCGTCCAGCGCCGCGTCGTCGACGTCGCGCCCGACCACGACGAGGAACCGAGTAGCGTGGTCTCCGTGTTGCACGCGCTCGAAGACGCGGGCCACGCCGCCGACGTCGACGACATCCGGAACGCGCTGCGCTCGCTCAGCGAGAAAGGGATCGTCGACCGCGTCCAGAAGACCGTCCCCACGTACCGCCTCGCCGTCGAGCGCGATGCGCTGCAGATCCGAACGCTCGACGAGGCGTAGCGGACCGACTATCGTGCCGTCAGGCGCGTCGGGTGGCCGACATACGCCGCCGGGCGCGTCGGGTGGCCGACCTATGCCGCGTCGCTCTCGTCGAGTCCCGGCCGCTTGCGTCGTCGCTGGCGGTCGAGCAACCGCGTGATACCCTTCCCCGGCCCGCCCTCGATGGGCCACCCCTTGGTCCGCCAGACCGGCGGCTCCGGCTCGAAGTCGGCACACGACCCCGAACACTCGCTCGCGGTCTGGTGGCGGCCCTTCGCGCGACACCGCGGTGCGAACCCGGCGTCGTCGACGCTGAGCTCGAAGTGCCGGCAATCCGTCCGCATCGTGTCGGCGTACGCGCGCCAGCCGCGGCCGTATGCTCGTTCGGCGAGCTCGAGGCGCTTGTCGGCTTTCCACGCCGGGTCGGCGTACTCGAACCTGGCCGCGGAGGCGTCCAGTGCGCCACCGCTCGGGCGCTCGACGATCCGCGTCCCGGGGTCGTCGACGGCAAGCGTCCGCGGGTGCCAGACCACCTCGGCCCCGCTACCGCTCGGACCAACAGTCAACACGCCCGCGTCGACGGGGACGTCCTCGAGAAGGGCTGGCTCGACGCTCGCGCCCGTCGCGCTCGTCGCGACCCACACCTCGTCGGCGAGCGCGAGCGCCACGTCGCGTTCCAGTTGCGGGGCGAGGTCCCGCGCCGCGCTCGCGTCGAGGTCGGGCTTGTTCTCGATGGCGACGATCCGCCGGACCCAGTCGGGGTACCGCCACTTGCGCCGGAGTTCGACCCGGCCGTTCGCGCCGCGGCGGCGCTCGACGAGGCTGCGGTCGGCGGCGCGGTGGACCGCCTGCCGGACGTACCGCCACGGGTACCCCGGGTCGGGGAGCGCGTCGCGGTACCACTCCCAGTCGGCCGGCGCCGACCGGACGACGTGCAACAGGTCCGAATCGAGTTCCGCCGCGCCGAAGGCCGCGCGCCGGCGCAGTCCCTCCGGGTCGCACTCGATCACGACAGTGTCCCAGCGGCGCCGCTTCGTGCCGATCTGTCGAGCGACGACGTGCGAAACTTCCGTTTCGTCACCGTGTGCGGTGGCCGTCGGTGGCCACTCGCGCTCGGCCCACTGACAGACCCGCAGTTCGAACTGGAACTCCCGCACGGCAGTCAGTCGTCGCCTTCGGCCTCCTCGAGTTTCTCGTCGAGGAACTCGTCGGCCTCTTCGAGGATCTCGCGGGGGCCGTCCTGCGTGACGGTGTTGACGGCCTGTTCGTAGTCGCGCCACTGCATGTCCCGGTGCTCGTGGGACAGCTCGGCCGACGCCTCGAACGAGCGGGCGATGAACAGGTGGACCGTCTTGTGGATCGTGTTGCCGTTGGCTTCGAACACGTAGTCGTAGTCTTCACGGAAGCCGTCCAAGAGCCGGAATTCGTCGATCCCGGCCTCCTCTTTCACTTCGCGGATGGCGGTCTGCTGGAGTTCCTCCTCGCCTTCGACCCCGCCCTTGGGAAACTCCCAGTCGCCGGGGCGGCTCTTCAGGAGGAGGTACTCCCGCCGGCCACGCGTGTCGCGAAAGAGGATGGCTCCCGCGCTCGTGGCCTCTATCATTGCCTGTCCGTAGACGACCGGTACTTAAGAGAATATCGGAGCATCAGTCCGCCGATGATTCTCCGGCGTCTCCGGTGGACGAGTCGCCGCGGTCGCCGACGACCAGAGCGCATCGCTTATACTCGCGGTCGGTGAGGATCGGGTATGCCCTTCGTCACGAAACTGACGTTCACGAGCGGGGACCGCCACCTCCTCGACGACGTGGTCGACGACGTGAAGGCCCGAGCCGAGCGCAAGGGGGCCAAACTCAAGGGTCCCCACCCCGAGCCACCGACGGACCACCGTGTTCCGCAGTCCAAGTGCCTCGCGGCCGACGGCGGCGAGTTCGAGCCCTGGAACTACACCGCCTACACGCGCACCGTCGAGATCGTCGGCCACGACGAGTTTGCCCGCTCGGTCGCGGGCGAGGACTACCCCAACCCAATCCACGTCGAAGCCGAGATCAACTAAACCCGCCAGCTCGGCCGGGCGATAGCTGAGCTTCGGACTGCAGTCGGCGACTGTTCTCCGGGCCGAAACCGTCTACATTACGGCGCCCTAGCCCCGTCTATGGAGACGCCCAGCCGCGACCGCCTCGTCGCACTGCGCCGCGAGTTCCACCGCCACCCCGAACCCGCCTGGCGGGAGTTCTGGACCACCGCACGGATCGTCGACGAACTCGAAGCGATCGGAGTCGACGACATCGCCCTCGGTCCCGAGATCCTCGCCGACGGCGAGCGTATCGCCGTCCCGGATGACGACGAACTCGACGAGTGGTTCGAGCGGGCCCGCGATGCGGGAGCGCGCGAGGACGTGCTCGAACGGGTCGAGGGCGGATACACCGGGGCGATGGCGACCATCGAGGGTGGGGGCGGCGACGATGCGCCGACAGTCGCGCTCCGGGTCGACATCGACGGGCTCCCCCGCGCCGAGTCGACCGACGACGACCACGTCCCCGCCAGCGAGGGCTTCCGGTCGGTCACGGGCGCGATGCACGCCTGCGGCCACGACGCCCACGCAACGTTCGGCCTCGGCGTCGCCGAAGCCTTCGTCGAAAACGACTTCGAGGGCACCCTCAAGGTCGTCTTTCAACCGGCCGAGGAGACCATCGGCGGCGGCAAGCCCGTCGCCGAAAGCGGCGTCCTCGACGACGTAGATTCACTGCTTGCGGTCCATATCGGCCTCGACCATCCCACCGGTGAGGTCGTCGCGGGCGTCGAGGGGTTTCTGGCGGTGGCCCAGTTCCGCGCCGACTTCTCGGGCGAGCCCGCTCACGCCGGCGGCCAGCCCAACGCGGGTCGCAACGCGGTCCAGGCGATGGCGACGGCGGTGTCGAACCTCTACGGGATCGCCCGCCACGAAGACGGCGCGACACGGGTCAACGCCGGTCGCGTCGGTGGCGGCTCCGCCACGAACGTCATCCCGGAGGACGCGTTCGTCGAGGGCGAAGTCCGCGGCGAGACGACCGAACTGATGGAGTACACGCGCGAACGGGCCCACGACGCGCTGGAGGGCGCGGCACTGAGCCACGACTGCGACGTGGAAACGACGCCGATGGGCGAGGCGCCGGGCGCGGAGAGCGACGACACCGTCGTCGACGTCGTCGAAGCGGTCGCGGAGCGGACCGCGGGCGTCGAGTCGGTGCTCCGGCGGGCGGAGTTGGGCGGCAGCGAGGACGCGACGTTCCTGCTGCGCCGCGTTCAGGACCAGGGTGGCCGCGCGGCCTACGTCGGCGTCGGCACGGACCACCCCGGCGGTCATCACACTGCGACTTTCGATGTCGACGAGGACTCGCTCCCGGTCGGCGTGGACGTGCTCACGACGGCGTTGCGGGAACTCGGGCGGTCAGACCCCTGATCACGCGTCCGGGCCCTTCCAGGTCGTGTACGACCGCCCGGCCGAGCCGTCCGGCGCCATCCAGACGACCGACACGCGGGCTCCCGAGAGGTCCAGTGGGCCGTTCGCTGCGCCACGACAGAGCGAGCGTTCGTCCAGCGGGAGCGTCGTCCCGGCGGTCAGCCCGCCGGTAGTGACGCCGAGGCCTGTTGGCGTGTATCGCTTGTTGGGGTCGACCGGGCCGCCGCAACTGGCGCCCGAGACGACCACCTGAACAGTCCCGTCACCGAGCCCCTCGCTGCTTTTCACCGTGAACGCGAGCGTGTCGCTCCCCGGCCCAACGTCCTGATCACTGCTGAACGCGACCGTCGGCGGGCTCGTCCCACCCACGTTCTCGGTGAACCCGAAAAAATACGCCCCCGCGGACGCGACGAGCACCACCGTGATCGCGACCATCAGGACGACACCGACGACTGGCGAGACGCCCCGATCGCGCCACCTGATCACCCCATCGGGCGCCTCGCGCTCTCGCGAAGACATCTCTGTTGAACGCTTCTCGTGCATGCTTTCCCCATGGACGCCCCCGGGCGACATTCGCGTGCTCCCACGGCTACCGACTTCGGTCCGACAACCACCCCGGCGTGACGACCGTCTACAAGTTTATTTTAGTTGATCCCATTTAGTATTGACGTTCTAACAGGTGATAACGGGTCTCTCCCCGGATAGTTGCGACTGGTGGCTGGCGCTATCGTGAGCGGCAGCCAGGGAAAATTCCCGCTGTGCGTGTGACTCCACTCAGTACTTGGGGTCGGCGCCGGTCGTCGCGTAGACGTCGCTCATGATCTCGTCGCGCCGGGACTGCCAGTCGCCGAAGCCCTGCTGGTGCTCGGGGTAGGCCTCGTAGTGGTCGAGGACCCGCTCGGCGACCTGTTTCGTCTCGTAGAGGTCGTAGATGGTGCTCCAGTGGCCGAAGGCCTTGGCGGCAGTCTTGATCTTCATCCAGAGCCCGAGGTCGGTCTTGCCGGCGTAGAGCCCCTCGGCGATCTTCTCGGCGGGCAACGCCGCGAGCAGCCCCATGAGGTCGTCGATATCGTAGGCGGTCGTGAAGATGTTGTAGATGTCGAGCGAGGCGAATCGGGCGCCGTAGGCGTCCATGACCCGTTTGTTGTAGTCCCAGAGCTGCCGTTCGCCGACGTCGCCGGCTTCGAGCGCCTCGACGGCCTGCTCGCCGGCGTAGGTGCCAGAGAAGGCGGCGCCGCCGATACCGCCGCCAGTGGTTGGGTTGACCAGTCCGGCGGCGTCGCCCGCGGCCATGAATCCCGGTGCGACCGCCGAGTCGTAGGGCCGCCGGGTCGGGAGCGCGGCGCCGAGTTTGTCCTGGACGGTCGCGCCCTCGAACTCCGGTCGCGCGCGCAGGTCCTGTTTGAGGTCGTCGACGAGGTGCATCGGTTCCTCGGTCATCTGGAAGCCCAGCCCGGCGTTGATCTCGGTGTCGGTCCGCGGGAAGTACCACAGGTAGCCCGCGGCGCGCTCGGTCGGCTTGAACACGAGCGCATCGGACCACTCGACGGGTTCGTCGACGGTGACGACCTCGCGATAGGCCGAGCAGAACTGCTGGTAGCTGACGTTCGTGTCGAAGGAGGTCCCCCCGAAGTCGGTCTTGTCCTGGAGGATCGACAGCGCGCCCGCGCCGTCGATGACGATGTCCGCCTCGTACTCGACGGGGTCGCCCGAATCAATCGCCATGACACCCGTGACGGTGCCGTCGTCGGCCTGGACGACGTCTTTGACGACCGTGTCGTAGTGCAGGTCCGCGCCGGCCTCGTCGGCGCCGTCGATGATCCCCCGGCCGTACTCCCAGCGGTCGATGACGGCGAGTTCGCCCGGCACCGGGATCTCCAGAGTGGTGTCTTCCTGGGGGATCTCGAAGCGGCCGTGGTCGACGTCGGTGTTAGTCATCGCCGGTTCGATCTTCGAACGCGGGATCGAATCGGGGAACGCGTCCGCGCCCTTGAGCGCGTCGCCGCAGGCGATGTGGCCGCCTTCATCCTCGGGTTTGCGCTCGAGGAGCGCGACGTCGTAGCCGGCGTTGGCGACGGTCGCGGCCGCGTAACACCCGGCGGTCCCCGCCCCGACGATGACGACGTCGTACTCGCGTGTGGTCATGGTCAATCATTCGCGGGGCGGGGGAGAAAACTCTTTACCAACCATCTTTTCGTTCGGAGGGTTTCCTCGCTCGCTGCGCTCGCTGCGGGAACCCCCCGAACCAAAACATGGGTGAAAAGACGCGGCTCTTTCGCTTCGCTCACTCGCCGCGGAGAACCGCGCTCACTCCGTTCGCGCGGATGCTCAGACCGGCGACGAACTGAACGAGTGCGGTGGCGCGCGCTGTCGCGAGTCTCGTCTCGCGACGGAAATCGTGCGAGGGATGAGCATCGCAGCGGAGCGAGAAGCGCAAGAGGCTGGGGTGGTGTGAGGCCGTCTGCGGCGCGGTTGCGGTCTTGGTGGACTGGAGGGACGAGGCATGCGAGGCTCTCCCTCTGGTCGAGCCTCGCGTGCCGAACGGGGAACGTAGTGACCCGTGAGGCGCGCTCGCGCTTGTGTAGTCGCCTGAGTGGGCCACTATCTGAGCAGGCTGAGAGGAGAGCGCGGATATCCCGGTCAGCGACCGCGAGTGCGAGGGTGACCAAAGGGAGACCTCGCATAGGTGAACGGCGGCCGAAGGGAGCCGTGAACGAGCGCGCAGAGGGCTTTCAGCGCTCACTACCGAGTACGGACACGCTTGATCTACTTCATTCCAGACCAACTCGACCAGAAAGACACGCGCAACTCCACTCTATACTGAGCGTCATCACAGAGCCGCGCGCCGGCATAAAGAGTAAAGGCAGAGAGTTTCGAATCGAGAGCTATGACCGAGTACACCGTCGAGTTCGTCGGGACCGGTGAGACGATCACCGTCTCGGATAAAGAGACTATCCTCAGCCGGTGCATCGAGGAGGGCATCGCGCAGGAGTACTCCTGTCGCGTCGGGATGTGTCTCGCCTGCTCGGCGAAAATCGAAGCGGGCGAGGTCACCCAACCCGCCGCCCGCGGCCTCACCGAGGAGGAGGCCGAGAACTACGCGCTGACCTGTATGGCTCGCCCGCAGTCGGACCTCGTGCTCGACCGCGGGAAGTACCCGCCGAGCATCGACGACGACGTGGCCCGCGCTGCCGGCGCGGACCCCGACGCCGCCTCGGCAGACGACTGACCGCCGCGGACGACTGACCGATCGCGCCGACCGCTTCCGCTCCCCAATTCGACTCTCTGCCACCCTCTCCAACACGTATGAAGGCCCTCCGCGTCGTCGGTGTCGCGATCCTCCGGTTCCTCGACGCGCTCGTCCCGACAGTCGTCGCCGCCGTACTCGCGTTCCTCTCGGTGCCCTACTGGGCGATGGACGCGGTGAATCCGCTGCTGGTCGCGGCCGGCGCGGCGGCGCTCGCGTTCGTCGGCACGCTCACCGCCGGGACCGTCGCCAGCCTCGCGGGGTACGGGCCGTTCCCGGCGACGCAGGCCGCCAAGTGGCTCTGGCATGCCGACGGCGGCATCCTCTGGAACCGTCGTCGGCGATAGGACGAACTCGGGCGGCTGTCGAGTGTTTCGTTTCGAACCGATCGACGGGCCGGATGTTGTCACTCCCTGAATTCACTCGTCGTCGATCGGGTCGAACGCGTTCGCGCGCGTCGGAAAGTCACCGGACTCGACCTCGTCGACGTACTGCCCGACCGCGTTGCGGATCTCCCCGTCGAGGTCCGCGTACTGTTTCGAGAGGCTGTAGGACTCACCACCCAGACCGATCACGTCGTTGATCACCAGCACCTGTCCGTCGACGTAGCGGCCGGAGCCGATGCCGATAGTGGGCACGTCCACGGCCTCGGTGACCGCCTTCGCGACGCCCTCGCTGACGGTTTCGAGGACGATCGAGAACGCGCCGGCGTCTGCCAGGCGCTTGGCGGTCTCCAGCAGTGCGTCCCCGGTCGTCGAGGTGTCCGTGTCGCGACCCTGGACGTAGGCGCCGCCGATCTCGTTTTTCCGCTGTGGAGTCAGTCCGACGTGACCCTGGACCGGAATCCCGAGTTCGGTGAGGCGATCCACTATTTCGATGGTCGTCTCACCGTAGGGGGCGGTCTCCAGTTTCACTGCGTCCGCGCCGGCTTCCTTGAGGAAGCGACCGGCGTTCTCGATTGATTCGGCCATCGAGGTGCCGTAGGAGAGGAAGGGGAGGTCGGCGATAACAAAGGCGTCCTCGGTACCGCGGACGACCGCGGCGGTGTTCGAGAGGGCTTCCTCGAGGGTGACGGGGAGGGTGTCGTCGTAGCCCAGGTGGTTGTCACCGGCGCTGTCGCCGACGAGGATCATATCCACGCCGGCGGCGTCGACCTGCCGGGCGACAGGGGCGTCGTACGCCGTCAGCATCGTCAGCGGAACGCCGTCCTCGTAGGTCTCGTAGAGGTCCGGAATCGTCGTGCGGGACATGGAATAGTCGCCGTTCGTCCGCCGGCCGCTTATGCGTTGTCGCCCCGGAAGACGGCGGTATTTAGTGAAGAAACTGCGGTGGCGGCCGTCGAGACAGACAGCGTGAAAGCCCCCGATTGCTCCGGTCGAGGGGCTCGCTGCGGTCCTCACTTCGTTGCGGTCCTTGCGTCGCCCGTCTTCCCGGAGCAATCGGCCCCTTTCAGTCCCACCCGCTCAGACTGACCACTCAGCTGAATCGGGTGGGACTGAAAGGGGCGACTGGGTCGCCGAACCCCGGCGATGCAAGCACCGCAGCCCGAAGGGCGAGGAGCGCAGCGAGCCGCGGGAGGCGACCCAGTCGGGGCTTTCACGCTGTTTGCGGTCGCTCTCACCGATCCATCGCCACAGGAAACACGATCCGAAAGACCGCCCGCGAGCGCCCCCGTCCGAGTCAGATCGCTCGGCGGTACAGCGCCAGGTCGAGCGACAGGTCGTCAAACTCGACCGTGACCTCCCGCACGCACTGGAAGCCGAGCGACTCGTAGAAGCCGCGAGCGCGGTCGTTCTCGGCCCCGGTATCGAGTACGAACGCACGGTGGCCTGCCGACCGCGCACGCGCTTCGAGTTCGCGATAGATCCGCGTGCCGAAACCACGGCCCCAGTGGTCTGGGTCGACGCGCAGTCGAGTGAGTTCGACGGTCCCGGCGGGTTCGGTCGCTTCGTCTGCCGTTCGCAGCGTCTCGACTTTCCACCCGCCGAGCGGTTCGTACGCGCCGGTCGCGACGACCTCGCCGTCGACGACGCCAACGAGGAACTCGCCGTGCCCGTCGAGGTAGTGGCCCGGCACGTCGGCCAGGTCCTCGTCGGGCGCGCCCGGCACCCACTCGGGCGTCTCGCGCATCGCCACGCGGTTCAGTTCGCGGACGCGCTCGGTATCACTCGGTTCGAATCGCCGAACCGTCAACTCCGTCATCGTCAGGCCGCGGCGACCGCCGACTCGCCGTAGAGTGGGAACTCGCGACAGAGCTCCCGGACGGTTTCGCGGGCGCTGTCGCGGACCGGCGTGCTCGCCGGCGCGTCGAGCACGTCGGCGATGGCGTCGGTCAGTCGCCGGGTCGCGTCCGCGTCGAACCCGCGCGTCGTCACGGCGGGCGTACCGACCCGCAGGCCACTGGCGACCGTCGCCGCCCGCGGGTCGCCCGGCACAGTCTGCTTGTTGGCGACGAGGCCGGCGTCCTCCAGGACGGTTTCGGCCTCCCGGCCGGTCAGGTCGGGGTGGGTCTCCCGGAAGTCCACGAGGGCGAAGTGGACATCCGTGCCGCCGGAGACCAGCTCGAAGCCCCGCTCCTGGAGTCGCTCGGCCAGCGCGTCGGCGTTCGCGACGATCCGTTCGGCGTATTCGTCGAAGTCGTCGGCGAGCGCCTCGCCGAACCCGGCGGCCTTGCCGGCGATGTTGTGCATGAGCGGGCCGCCTTGCGTGCCGGGCATCACCGCCGTGTCGACGGCGTCGGCCAGGTCTTCGCCACAGAGGATCATGCCGCCGCGGCCCGCGCGGATCGTCTTGTGGGTCGAACAGGTCACCACGTCCGCGATACCAACGGGAGAGGGGTGGACGCCCGCCGCCACCAGGCCCGTCAGGTGGGCGATGTCCGCGACGTGAAAGGCGTCGACGGCCTCGGCGACCGCCTGCATGCGCTCCCAGTCAACCTGACGCGGATAGGCGGAAAAGCCCGAGACGACCAGGTCGGGGTCGGTCTCGCGGGCGCGCTGCTCGACGGCGTCGTAGTCGAGGCGGCCGGTTTCTTCGTCGACGCCGTAGTGAGCCACGTCGAAGTGGTCGTCGACGAGGGTGTAGGGCTGGCCGTGGCTGAGGTGGCCGCCGTGGTTCATCTCTAACGAGAGGATACGGTCGCCGGGTTCGAGCAGCGCCTGATAGGTCGCGAGGTTCGCGCTCGTGCCCGAGTGGGGCTGGACGTTGACGTGGTCGGCGTCGAATAGCTCCCGGGCGCGTTCGATGGCGAGGCGCTCGACGCGGTCGGCGTGGGCACAGCCGCCGTAGTAGCGGTCGCCGGGCGCGCCCTCGGCGTACTTGTTGGTCAGTACCGAGCCCTGTGCGGCGAGGACCGCCTCGCTCGCGTGGTTCTCGCTCGCGATCAGTGAGAGCGTCTCGCGCTGGCGGTCGCGTTCGTCCGCGAGCGCCGCCGCCAGGTCGTCGTCGACTGGTGAGAGATCCGTCGGCATGTCCGGTTGGACTCCGCGGGCCGGTATCAACACTGCGCTGACAGTACCAACTACGTCGACACAGTTGACATTGTGGGGTCGCCGGAAGGTGGTCGGTCGACACTGACCGCATGCGGGCCAAGACTGAAGCGGCCGGCGAGCGGGGGCCTACCCATGCAAGACTGGGACGAACGCTTTCGCGCGGGCGAGTACCCGCAGGACCCCGACCCGGCGCCGGTGCTCGAACGCGCCGTCGACTCCTTCCCCGACGGTCGGGCGCTGGACATCGCCGCCGGTACGGGCCGCAACGCCGTCTTCCTCGCCGCCGAGGGCTACGAGGTGGACGCGCTCGACCGCTCCCGCGAGGGACTGCGGATCGCACGCGAAAACGCCGAGAAGCGAGGTGTCGCCGACCGGTGTTCGTGGATCCAGGCCGACGCGCTCGACTACGACTACCCCGCCGAGGCCTACGACGCGATCACCTGTCGATCCTTCCGGATCGCGGACCGCCTGACCGACGTGAAGACGGCGCTGAAACCCGGCGGCGTGCTCTACTACGAGGACCACCTCCGGACGAGTGAGGGCGTCGACTACGGCCCGCCTGACGCGCGCCGGATGGGCGCGAACGAACTCCTGCGGGCCTGTCTCGACCTCACCGTCCTCCACTATCGAGAGTTCAGGAGCGGCGCGGACGGCCACCGCGGCGCCCACGCCCAGATAATCGCACGCAACTCGACGGGCAACACGCAACCACACCCTCACCGAGAAGCTTTCGAGGGGTGAGCCGCCCGGGGACCCGCCCCGTAGCGCAACCGCCCATTCCTCGAACGGCGACTCCGACAGCGGGTCGTCGGCCTCGGCGTCGTCGCAGAACTTCGCCGCGCGGTACCGGGTGGGGGATACATCCGCGCCGGAGGTTCGGCGACCCGCGCCGCGGCGTTGCGTTCCCCGGCTTGCACCGGAATGAAATCGCCCTCGTACGTGGCGTCGAAGAAGACGTACAGCGTGTGGAGTTCGGCGTCGCTCTCGCCGGTCGAGCGCGCGAGTGCGTCGTCCCAAACACTGAACACGACGCTGCGGATAGTCGTGGTATGGTGGCCGACGGTGACTCCGGCCAGGACGCCGCGCTGGAGGACGTGTTCGGACTGCTGGGCAACGACACGAGGGTAGACGTTCTCCGGGCGCTCTGGGAGGCACAGACGGCGGACGAGGACCCCCTCTCGTTCTCGACGTTGCGCGACCGGACCGGGGTGCGGGACAGCGGGCGGTTCAACTATCACCTCGAGAAACTCTGTCCGGAGTTCGTCCGGAAGCGCGACGGGGGGTACACGCTGACACACGCCGGCGAGCAACTGATGGGCGACGCCGTCTCGGGAACCTACACTGCGGTCGAGGAGCGGACGGTGGCACCGACGACGGTCGGCGACTGTTCGGTGCAGGGGTGTGACGGCCGAACCGAGGTGACCTACCGCGACGGGAACGCAGTCTTCGGCTGTGACACGTGCGACCGCACGCCCGACAGGACCCCTGCCCCACCGATTATCGTCGACGCGCCGGGTCACGGGAGTCTCCCCGAGACCGCGAGCCAGTACTCGCTGGTTCTCGCTGAGCGGACCAACCGCGGCTTCTGCCATCTCTGTGACGGGCCGGTCGAGCGGACAGTGACCCGCCTCCACCCCGAATACGAACCGATACTCGACGGCGCGGTCGACGTCATCCACGTGTGCGAAGCTTGCGGGAACCGCCGTCGCAGCGGGTCGCGGACGGTCCTGATCGGGCATCCTGCCGTCGTGTCGCTGCTGTACGACGCCGGCGTCGACTACCGGACGACGCCGATATGGGAGCAGACCTGGCTCACCGAGGCAACCGAGCGACTGGTCGACACTGCCCCCGCCCGAGTTGTCGTGACGGTGACGATCGACGGGACCGAGCACACGTTCACGCTCGACGAACACCTCGAAGTGGTGGAGTGGGAGTAAGCGAATCCGGACGTTCTGGGTCGGTCGGTTAGGGCGGGGGCGAAACGCGGCGCCGGCGTTTCATACTGTTATTGTAGGGAGTTACCGGTGCGCGCCGACCCCGGTGTCGGCGCTATCCCGAAACAATCTACAATGATCAGTATCAGCCTATCTCGTCGAGCGAGTCGAATTCGCTCCAGCACTCACAGTCGAGGTCGTCGATGGAGGTCACCTCGTCGGGCAAGTTCGAGATAGGCATCCCGTCGTCGAACCGGTCACACCCCTCCCGGTGGACCGTAAAGTCGCTGCTCGCCATCACGGGCATACCACTGGCTAGTCGATACACCACAAAAAACTTCGAGTGCGATTCTCAGCGCCTGTAACTACCCGACTACTATGTCGACTATGTCGTCACAACTGTTTTATCATCGGACCGGCATCGTGGCGACATGGACGTGGCAGAGCGGGTGCATCTGATGCCAGTGGGCTACGAGAACGACCGGATCGTATTGCCGGCGAAACGGTTTCAGGCGGACCGAGTCGTGCTCCTCGCGTACGAGGACGAGACCGACCACCCTTCCTACCAGGAGACGGTGCGCGATCGCCTGGCGGCGGCGGGCATCGACCACGAGACGGTCCGGTGTGATATCTTCGACTTCTACGACTGCATCGGGACAGTCGCGGAACTGGCGACTCGCTTCGCCGACCACGAGGTGTACGTCAACCTCGCCTCGGGGTCGAAGGTGACCGCCATCGGCGGCATGATCGCCTGCATGGCCACGGGTGCGACGCCGTACTACGTCCGCGCCGAGCACTACGCCGCCGAGACCGACGGCGACGTGGCCGAGGGCATCCACTCGGTGACCGAACTCCCGACCTACCCGATGGAGAGCCCCGAACCGCAGCACGTCGCGGTGATGGACTACGCCGACCGGGAGGACGGCGCGCGCAAGCGCGACCTCATCGACTTCGGCAAGGAACAGGGCCTCCCGTTCATCGCCGAGCGCGAAGCCGCAAACCGCAAGAGCGAGTACCGCCTGCTCGACAGCCACGTCCTCGACCCCCTCGCGGCAAACGGCTACGTCGCTCTCGAAGACGTGGGCCGCTCGACTCGCGTCTCGCTCACGGAGAGCGGCGTCAACACCCTCCGGGCCTTCCGCTACCTGATCGAGGAGCGATGACTCGTCGCTCGCGGAACTGCCGCGTGGTCGGTCGAACCCCGCTGGACCGGCGGCGGCCGTCTGCCACGGCTACGTTCGCCGCTGCACAACGGTGTTCTCCTCGTCTGGACTCCCGTTTCCCATCGAGCGATTCTCCGGGATAACAAGCTAATTGACGGGGGTGGCCGTCCGTGGAGATATGACAGGTGCTGGACCGACGGCGTCCGACGCGGGACCGACAGCGCAACATCGCACAGTCCGGAAACTGGAGACGGGGTGGCGGTTCCACCGCGGCGACGTCGACGGCGGCGAAGACCCCGCCCTCGACGATTCGGACTGGGACGCAGTCGAAGTCCCCCACGACTGGAGCATCGAGGGCCCCTGGGATCCCGACAACCCCGGCGGGCAACAGCAGGGGTTCGCGCCCGGCGGGATCGGCTGGTACCGTCGCGAGTTGCCGAGCGACCCCGACGGCGAGGTGACACTCCGACTCGACGGCGTCTACCGCAACTTCGACGTCTACGTCGACGGCGAGCACGTCGCCACGCGCCCCTACGGCTACTCGACGGTCACGTACGACCTCTCCGAGTACGACGTGTCCGGTGGCGAGACGCTGGCGATCCGCGTGAACAACGACGAGTACCCCCACGGCCGCTGGTACACCGGGTCCGGGGTGTACCGCAACGCCTACACCGTCGAGACGGACACGCTCGCAGTCACGCCCTTCGGCACCGACGTTCGCACGACTGCGGTGAACGCCCACCGCGCAGAGGTGCAAGTACTGACCGAAGTCGCGAACGACGGGCGAGAGGCCGTCGACTGCGCGCTCGAGACCGACATCGTCGACGCCGACGGTGAAGTCGTGGCGACAGCCGGAAGCGAGGTGGCTGTCGACGCGGGCGAGGCCCACGAGTTCGAGCAACGCCTCTCGGTCGCCGACCCGGACCGCTGGACGCTCGAGGACCCCACGCGCTACTTCGTCCGCAGCGTGGTCTACCGAGAGCGCGACGACGGCGACGCCGAACCCGTCGACGACTACGTCACGCCCTTCGGGATCCGCACCTTCGAATGGACGAGCGACGAGGGGTTCTACCTCAACGGCGACCCCGTGACGATGCAGGGGGTCAATCTCCACCACGACGCCGGCTGTCTCGGCGCGGCGGTGCCGGTGCGTGCGCTGGAACGACGCCTCGAGGTCCTGCAGGACATCGGCTGTAACGCCATTCGGACCTCGCACTACCCGCCTCAGCCGGAACTGCTCGACCTGGCCGACCGGATGGGCTTTGTCGTCATCGACGAGGCCTTCGACAAGTGGCGCCACGAGGGCGCCGACGAGTGGTTCGACGACTGGTGGCGGGCGGACCTGGCGGCGATGATCGACCGCGACCGCAACCATCCCTCGGTCGTCTGCTGGAGCGTCGGCAACGAGTCCTACGACCAGGGCGACGACTCGATGCTCGAGGACCTCGAGATGCTGACCGAGGCGACCGCCGAGATGGACCCGACGCGGCCGGTCACCTACGGTGCCGCGCCGTGGGGGGGCGACACCGAAGGCATGGTCGCCCAACTGAAGAGCCTCAGCGAGCACATCGACGTCCTCTCCTGTAACTACCAGGAGCAGTGGTTCGAGGCCTTCCGCGAGGCCGGCCTGGAGAAGCCGATCATCAGCTCCGAAGCCAAGCCCTTTTTCCTCGGCGGCGAGGACGAGGACGTCGGCTTCATCACCGAGAACCCGTGGTTCGGCGTCGCCGACAACGACTTCGTCGCCGGGCAGTTCCTCTGGACCGGTATCGACTATCTCGGGGAGGCCCGCGAGTGGCCCAACAAGGGCTGGGCGACCAGCCTGATCGACACCTGCGGCGTCCCCAAGCCCGCAGCGGGCTTCCACGAGAGCGTCTGGACCGACGAGCCGATGGTCCGGGCCGCCGCGTTCGACCCGAAACGCGAGCGACCCGCGGGCCGCCCGAACTGGAGCTGGCCGGCGATCTCCGAGCACTGGAACTTCCCCGACCGAGAGGGGTCGCGCGGCTTCGTCCACCTCGTGACGTTCACCAACTGCGCCACGGTCGAGTTGCGCCAGAACGGCGAGTGGCTCGGCGAGCAGGACCTGGCCGACAACCCCGACAGGATGATGGAGTGGTACGTCCCCTACGAGTCGGGGACGCTGACCGCGCTGGCGAAAGACGACACGGGCGAGGTCGTCGCCGAGCACGAACTGGAGACGGCCGGCGAGGCCGCGGCGGTCGAACTCGACGCCGACCGCGAGGCCATCGCCGCCGACGGCCGGGATCTGGTCTACGTCGAGGCGAGCGTCGTCGACGACGAGGGCGTGCGAGTTCCCAGAGCCGACCACCTCGTCGACTTCGAGGCGACGGGTCCGGGCGAGATCGTCGGCGTCGACAACGGCGACCTGGACAGTAACGAACCGTGGGTCGCGACGGAGCGGTCGGCGTATCACGGCACCTGTTTCGCCGTCGTCCAGGCCGACCGCGAGGGCGGTGAGGTCGAAATCGAGGCCGCAGCCGACGGTCTCGACGGCGATAGCGTCTCTGTCGACGTTCGCAACCGCGACTGAACGAGGCGCTGACTCCCCGACCTGTTATCGACCGGATCCGATTCGGTCCGCCACTTCCGCGGCGAACCCGCTCGTTCCGAGTCGTGTGCCGCCCGCTATCTGGCGCTCGATGTCGTAGGTGACCCGGCCAGACCGTATCTGCTCGCCGACCGCTTCGAAGACCAGCTGTGCCGCGTCGTCCCACCCGAGATACTGGAACATGAGCCGCCCCGAGAGGATCATCGCGGTGGGATTGACCTCGTCCTCGCCGGCCCGCTTGGGCGTGCTTCCGTGGACCGGTTCGGCGAGACAGCGGCCGTCGCCGAGGTTCGCGCCGGGCGGAATCCCCAAACTACCCATCTGCGCGCCGGTCGCGTCCGAGAGGTAGTCGCCGTTGAGATTCGGGGTCGCAAGCACGTCGTACTCCTCTGGCCGGAGGAGCAGCCACTGTAACATCGCGTCGGCGATGCGGTCGTTGACGACGACGGCGTCGTCCGGCCGGTCGCCGTCTCGCTCCTGCCAGAGCGTGTCCTCCGTGATCACCTCGTCGCCGTACTCCTCGCGGGCGACCTCGAAGCCCCAGTCGCGGAACCCGCCCTCTGTGAACTTCATGATGTTCCCCTTGTGGACGAGCGTCACCGTCTCGCGGTCGTGTTCGAGCGCGTAGTCGATGGCCTTGCGGACGAGGCGCTTCGACCCCGTCTCGGTAATCGGCTTGACGCCGATGCCGACTGGTCCCTCGTGGACGGTGTCGTCGAAGCCCATCTCCGCTTCGACGAACTCGCGGACTCGTTGGACCCCCTCGGTGCCCGCTTCCCACTCGATGCCGGCGTAGACGTCCTCCGTGTTCTCCCGGAACGTGACGACGTCGAGTTTCCTGGGCTCGGTGACCGGTGAGGGAGCGCCGTCGAGGTGAAACGCCGGCCGCACGTTCGCGTAGAGGTCCAGACGCTTGCGGAGCGCGACGTTCAGCGAGCGGTAGCCCGCGCCGACGGGGGTCGTCAGCGGCCCCTTGATGCCGACACGGAACTCCCGGAGTGCGGCGACGGTCTCGTCGGGGAGACGCTCGCCGTACCGCTGTGCCGCGCTCTCGCCGGCGTAGAGGCGCAGCCAGTGGATCTCGCGGCCGGTGGCTCTCGCCGCGGCGTCGAGCACCTCCCGGGTCGCCGGTGCGACGTCCTCCCCGGTGCCGTCTCCGTGGATGATCGGAACGATGGGGTCGTCGGGGACGACGAGGTCCTCTGTCGAGTCGTCCGCCGTCGTGATCGGCTCGCCGTGCGGTGGAACTTCGATCCGCTCGTACTCACTGGACATTGGAACAGCTACGACCCCCTGGCGAGAACCAGTTCTCATTGGCGCGAAACTTGGCCTATCCGACAGAGCGGAGAGGCACCCCCTCCACGTGTCTCGGTTGGGGAGTTTCGGCGGCCGATCCGGAGACGACGGGCCGCGGCGGGAGGCGGCGACGCTGTGGCCTGGAGGCCACGGGCCGCGCTCCAGAAACGACGCTTGAACCTGGCAGCGGTGACGCCGCGACCTTCGGACTGGACGACGGCAGCGTATCCCTGGCTGTCGATCCAGGCACGCAGGGGCGGTGGTCCCGGACGTGTGGTCCACTCGTCTCGGACGTGCAGGGGCGGTCGGTGGTCGGTATCACTGTCCGACGCCCCTTGGATCGTGACAACAGTTAACAGTCTTCGCGCCGAACAGGCCGGTAGTTTCGGTGCGGTTGACAGGTGAGTCGAACATGGCAATCCAGCCCGAACCGACGGAACTCAGGCGGCGGGAGCGGACGCTCCGAGAGGTGTATCAGGTTCTCGCGTCACCTAGATCGTTCGCCGACACGGTTGACGCGCTGTTCGAACTGTTCCGGGCGGAACTCGGCACAGGCTTTGCCACTCTCTCGCGGGTTCACGTTGAGGCCGACGAGTACATCTTCGAGCGGGTGCTCGCACCCGAGGGCGTCGACCTGCAACCGGGCGACCGGACCACCCTCTCGACGCTCCCCAACTGCGAGCGCGTCGTCGAGCGCGCGGAGACGCTCGTCTGTCACGACGTCGACGCGGTCGCGCCCGAACTCGCCGACCCGGAGTGGGGCATCGAGTGTTACCTCGGCGCACCAGTCGTGGTCGACGGCGAGGTGTACGGCACCTTCTGCTTCTACGACGTCGACGCCCGGTCGGAGGCGTTCACGCAGTGGGACGCGACGGTCGTCGACCTGCTGGGCAAGTGGGCGAGCCAGGAGATCAGCCGCCGCCGGCACGTCGACCGGGTCACCGCGCTCAACGAACTCAACGGCATCGTCCGGGAGGTCACGGGCGCCGTCGTCGACCAGCCGACCCGCGAGGCCGTCGAGACGGTCGCTTGCGAGCGTCTCGCCGAGACCGATTCGTTCCTGTGTGCCTGGATCGGTGCGCCCGACTCCGAGTCGGAGCGGCTCCGGGTCCGCACCGAGGCCGGCCCCGACGAGATGGTCGACGAGATGCCGCTCGCGCTCCCTGCATCCGACATCGAAACGGACGCGGCCCGCTCCCCGCCGATTCGAGCGCTCCGGACCGGGCAGGTTCAGACCCGCCAGCACGCGGCGTCCGGGCCCGCCAACGACGAGTGGTGCGCCCACGCCCAGCGATATGGCTACGGGTCGCTGGCGAGCGTTCCGGTCGCGGAGGGCGGGTCGCCCTACGGCGTGTTGACCGTCCACGCCGAGCGGCCTCACGGGTTCGTCGGCGAGGAGGGGAAGGCGGTCGTCCACCTGGGTGAGATGCTCGGGCACGCCATCGGGGCCGTCGAGCGCGAGCAGGCGCTCGCCGGCGACGCCGTCGTCGAGTTGACGCTTCGCATCCGGAACGCGCTGGCCGAGTACGATATCGCCGAGGCGCCGCCGGACCCGGTCCTCCTCCACGACTTCGTCCGCGCCGGCGACAGCGAGGTCATCGCCTTCGGGACGACGAGCCAGGCGGCTCTCTCCGAGACTCGCGAGCTCGCCGACGCGCTCCCGAACTGCAAGTCGGTCACCGTCACCGACGACGGCGCTGGCGACGTGGCCTTCGAGGCCGAGTACTCGGCGTTCCCACTGGTGTCGCAGATCACGGCGCTCGGCGGACGCATCGACCAGTTCCTCCTCGACGGCGTCGACGTGCGGGTGACGGCGTACTTCGCTCCCGAGGTCGACCTCAGTCGCGTCGTCGACGCCGTGACCGACCGGTACCCGTCGGCCGACCTCGTCTCGAAACGCGAGACCATGCGACCGGAGCAAGCCGGGACGGCAGTCGGCGAGTCCGTCACCGCGGACCTGACCGACCGTCAACGCGAGGCGCTGCGGACCGCGTACCTCGCCGGCTACTTCGAGCGTCCCCGGGACGCGTCCGGCGAGGAAGTCGCCGACCGTCTGGACGTCACCAACTCGACGTTCTCACAGCACCTCAGGGCCGCGCAGGCGAAGATCTTCGCCCGCGTCTTCGACGATCACAGGGCGGAGTAACCGGTCGCGAGCGCGTCTTGGCACACGCCGGCTCGCTTCCGCGACCCGCCAACAGTAAGGCCCCACCGGTCGAATCACCGGGTATGTTCGACCCCGACGACCTCGCGGCGATCCGGGAGGCCCGCGAGGAGTGGGAGGCCGAGACGCGTGGCCCGACCGTCGACCGGTTCGGGGAGCGCGAGGAGACCTTCGAGACCGACACCGACGGGCAGGAAGTCGACCCCGTCTACACCCCAGCGGACGTGGCCGACCTCGACTACGACGAGGAGCTGGGCTTCCCCGGCGAGGAGCCGTACACGCGCGGCGTCTACTCCACGATGTACCGCGGGCGCCTGTGGACGATGCGCCAGTACGCCGGGATGGGCACCGCCGCGGAGACCAACGAGCGCTTTCACTATCTCTTGGGGGAGGGACAGACCGGGCTCTCGATGGCGTTCGACCTGCCCACACAGATGGGCTACGACTCCGACGCCGGCATGGCCGCCGGCGAAGTGGGGAAAGCCGGCGTCGCTATCGACTCGCTGCGGGACATGGAGACGGTCTTCGAGGGCATCCCGCTGGACGACGTCTCGACGTCGATGACGATAAACGCCCCCGCGAGCGTCCTGCTGGCGATGTACATCGCCGTCGGCGACCAGCAGGGCGTCCCGCGTGCGGAACTCCGGGGGACCATCCAGAACGACGTGCTCAAGGAGTACATCGCCCGCAACACCTATATCTACCCGCCCGAGCCGTCGATGCGGATCATCACCGATATCTTCGAGTACTGCGCCGACGAGGTGCCCAACTTCAACACTATCTCCATCTCCGGCTATCACGTCCGCGAGGCCGGCTCGACGGCTGCCCAGGAGATCGCCTTCACCCTCGCCGACGGTATCGCCTACGTCGAGGCCGCCCGCGAGGCGGGACTCGACGTCGACGAGTTCGCCCCGCAGCTCTCCTTCTTTTTCGCCTCCTACAACAACATCCTCGAAGAGGTCGCGAAGTTCCGCGCCGCTCGCCGACTCTGGGCGAAGATTATGGACGAGCGCTTCGGCGCGGAGAACCCCGCCGCCAAGCAACTGAAGTTCCACACCCAGACCGCGGGGTCGACGCTCACCGCCCAGCAGATCGAGAACAACGTCGTCCGCGTCGCCTATCAGGCGCTCGCCGCCGTGCTGGGCGGCACCCAGAGCCTCCACACCAACGGGAAAGACGAGGCGCTCTCGCTCCCCACCGAGCAGTCGGTGCGGACCGCCCTGCGCACCCAGCAGATCCTCGCCCACGAATCGGGCGTCGCCGACACCGCCGACCCGCTGGGCGGCAGCTACTACGTCGAGTCCCTGACCGACGACCTGGAGCGCGAGGCCCGCGAGATCATCGCCGAGGTCGACGACCGCGGCGGGATGGAACGAGCCATCGAGTCGGGGTGGGTCCAGCGTCAGATCCAGGACGTGGCTTACGAGCGCCAGGAGGAGATCGACCGCGGCGAGCGAGTGATCGTCGGCGTCAACGAGTACACCGTCGAAGAGGACGCTCAGGACGCCGACATCGAGGAGGTCTCCGAAGAGCAGGAGCAGGCCCAGATCGAACAGCTCGACGCGGTGCGCGAGGAGCGTGACGACGAGGCCGTCGATGCCGCACTCGCGGCGCTGCGCGAGGCCGCCGCGGCCGACGAGAACCTCATGCCGTACATCGTCGACGCCGTGAAAGCCTACGCGACGACCGGCGAAATCTGCGACGCGATGCGGGACGTCTTCGGCGAGCACCAGCCCGGCGCCGCGATGTGAGCAGGTCGCAACTGAGTGACCGTCACCCCGATGGCGCGCGCTGGAACCCCGATGGCGCGCGCTGGAAAACCGTCACCCGCGGTGGCGCGCGCTGGAGCGCGCGTTCATGCGCGCGACGGCGCCGTGCGAGGTCTTCGCGAGCCTGCGAGCGAAGGCTCGTCAGAGCTTGCTCTGACGGTGGATGAGCGACCGCAGGGAGCGAATCGGCTGGGGAGGTGCGTGGCCGTCTGCGGTCGCGGTTGCGATGTGGGGCGGTCCTGGTGGACTGAAAGGGCGAGGCGCGGTCGCGGCCGTCTGAGCGCGGCCCTATCCGAGCGAAGCGAAGATATCCCGCTCAGCGGCCGAGAGCGGGTCGAGGGCTTTCACCGCACGGGATCGTTTGCGGGGACCGTGACTCGGAGCGGGCGGGTCGAGGGCTTTCACCGCACGGGATCGAGTGCGGTCGCGATGTCATCTGCGGTTGTTGTCACTCAAAGCGAACGGGTCGACGACATGCACCGCGCACGATACCCCGCGGTCGTGACGGGTTCGAATGCCAGTAGGCAGAGACTTAACACCCTCCCAGTCGCAGCAGTGAACAGACAATGGCCGCGGCCGCGGAGCACTCCAGCGAAGACACCGGTCACGACGGCAGTGAGCGACTTCGCCTCGCGTTCGGCGTCGCGGCGATCGGCGTCACGTTCGGCGGGATCGTCGCTGCCATCGCCCTCGCGCCGTGGTTCTCGCTGACCGGCAACGCGCTCTCGGATCTGGGCGAAATCGGGCGCTCGACCGCACCGCTGTTCAATCTCTCACTGCTCGCCGGCGGCGCGCTCGGGAGCGCCTTCGTGGTCACCATCTGGCCCGACACCGACGACCCGCACCGCCGCGGCGCGCTCGTCGTCCTGTTCGTCGCGATGGTCTGCATGGCACTGGTCGGCGCCTTCCCGCTCCCGACCGCGCCCCACGGCCTCGTCGCTATCTCGTTTTTCCTCACGATGACCGTTGGGGTGCTCGTCTGGGGACTGGCCGATATGGACGGGGGGCGCCCCGCTCGTGGGGGCGTGTTGGTTGTCGGGGTTGCGTTGCACGTCGTCTCCTGGCTCTGGTGGGGCCTGTTCGGGTGGCCCGGCGAGGGCATCGCCGTCCCCGAACTCGTCGGCTCCGCGACGCTGGCGACCTGGGCGCTCTGGGTCGCTACCGAACCGTTTCGTGGATAAGTGGGCGGTCCGGCTGTCGGTGCTGCTGTCGTCTGGAGATGCGTTGTCTGGAGATGCGTTGTCTGGAGATGCGTTGTCTGGAGATGCGTTGTCTGGAGATGCGGTCTGCTCGCTAGCTGCTGTTTTCGTGACCACAGACAAAACCGCCTCCGCAGACGATTTTGCGAGTGGAAAGCCCTCGGCCAGCTCGCGGAATCTGTGCGGGATATCCTCGCTCCGCTCGGATAGTGCCCCGCGCAGATTCCGCGAGAGAGCCTCGCCCTTTCAGTCCGCCAGGGCCGCACCCGCGCCGCAGACAGCCACACACCTCCCCAGCCGATTACGGTGCTCGTCGCAGGCTCCTGCGCTCCTTATCCCTCGCACGATGTCCTCGCGCGCATGAACGCGCGCTCCAGCGCGCGCCACCGCAGTCGGAAAGTCAGACGCCGAAACGACTGCGGACGGTCAGAGCGCGTCGAGCAGCGCGTCGATGTCGTGCTCGTCGTTGAAGACGTGGACGGACGCCCGGATCGTCCCAGTCGGCGGAATCGAGCGCACGTGGATCCCCGCCTCGGAGAGTCGCTCCGCAGTCGCTTCGGGGTCCTCGGCGGTGAACGAAACCAGCCCGGACTCGTAGGACTCCGGCGAGACGAGGCGGTCGCCCAGGCCATCCTTGAGTCGGTCGGTGAGTCGCTCGACGCGCGATTCGATGGTCTCGAAGCCGACCGCCTCGATGGTCGCGATACCTTCGCGGAGTCCAGCGTAGGGGACGGGCGAGACGCTGCCGGTCTCGAACCGGCGAGCGTCCGGTTTGAGGCCCCAGTCGCCCGCCTTGGGGTCCTTGACGCCCATGTAGCCGGTCTGCGCCGGTTCGAGGTCGCGGGCGAACTCGTCGTCGACGAAGAGGAAACCCGTCCCGGTCGGCGCGAGCAGCCACTTGTGGCCGGCGGCGGCAACGGCGTCGGCACCCCACGCGTCGAAGTCGACGGGGTGCTGGCCGACCGACTGGACAGCGTCGACGAGGACGCGCGCGCCGGCGTCCTGCGCGATATCCGTGAGTTCGGCTGTCGGGAGTCGGCAGCCGTCGGTCCAGGCGAGTGAACTGAAGACGGCCAGCTTTGCGCCGTCGACGGCCGACTTCCACTCGTCGCGGTCGACCTGCCCGCCGGCGGCCCCGACGACGCGGACCTCGACGCCGTGGGTCTGTTCCAGCCGTTCCCAGGGGAGGATGCCCGCCGAGTGTTCCTGGTCGGTACGGACGACGATGTCGCCGGGGTCCCAGTCCATCGCCGCGGCGACGCGACCGATGCCGTCGGTGGTCGACTGGGTCAGTGCGACGCTCTCGGGAGCGACGCCGACGTGGCCGGCTACGACGTCGCGCGTCTCGTCGAGCGACTCGAAGAGCGCCTGGTAGGTCCCGGCGCCGGCGGGCGCCTCGTACTCGTGGTACTCCAGGGCCCGCTCGGTCGCCTCGACGACGCGGCCGGGGCTGGGCCCACCCGCACCGGTGTTGAGGTACACCGCGTCGTCGAGTGCGGGCACGGCCGCGCGGAGTTCCTCCGGAGTCATACCTGGACCGAGGAACCCCGTGGAGGTAAGCGCCGCGGTCGACGCCCCGACGTTTAAACCGTCGGCCCCCGGAGAGCCGGTATGGAGTTCGACCACGCCGGCATCGCGACTGACGACCTCGACGCGCTCGCGGCCCTCTACGGCGAACTGTTCGACGCGTCACTCGCCCACGAGGAGCAGTTCGAGGACCTCCGCGTCGCCTTTCTCGACCTGGGCAACGGCTACCTCGAACTGCTCGAACCGCTCCCCGAGGCCGAGGGGGCGCTCCCGCGGTATCTCGACCGCGAGGGGTCGGGTATCCACCACCTCGCCGTCCGCACCGGCGACATCGAGGTCGCGCTCGACATCGCCCGCGACATGGAACTGGACCTGATCGACGAGGAACCCAGACAGGGGGCGTGGGGCCACGACGTTGCGTTCCTGCACCCCGACTCGACCGGTGGCGTCCTCGTCGAGTTCGTCGAACACTGAGCAGGGCTCCGAGCGCCGCGCCGACGACCATCGGGACGAACGCGACGCTGGCCTGACAGACCGCGAGCCACGGGCCCGCCCAGTCGACGCGGTCCCACGCGGTCATAACGAACAGGGTGGTCGTCGAACAGGTCGCCCATGTCCGGGCTGTCCTCGCCGGCCTCCCCCTCCGGGGCGTCGTCGTGCGAGTCCCGGTCGGGTCCGTTACCGTCCCCGTCGCTCATCGGTCGTCCGGGCCGCTCGGGCGCTCCTCACGGAGCTGCGGCCGCGGGTCGGGGGCCGCGGGCTCGCTCCGCTCGTCGCCCTCCCAGACGTAGAATCCCTCGCCAGTCTTCCGGCCCAGGTCCCCCGCGGCGACTTTCTCTCGGAGGACCGGCGGCGGTTCGAACCGTTCGCCGAGCGATTCGGCAAGGGACTCCAGTTGTTCGAGGCGAACATCGAGGCCGACGATGTCCGCAGCGGCGAGCGGACCGACCGGGTGGTCCTGACCGTGTTCCATCGCGCGGTCGACGGCGGCGACGCCCGCGACGCGCTCGTCTATCATCTGGATCGCTTCGGCGGTGAGCGCGAGCGACAGGCGCGTCGCGGCGAAGCCGGGCACGTCGCGGACGACGACCGACTCCGTGTCCAGTCCAGCGACGAAGTCGACGGCCGCGTCGCGAGTCCGCTCGGTCGTCTGTTCGGCGACGACGACTTCGACGAGCGGCGTCACCGGCGGGTCGATGAAGTGCAACCCGACGGCACGACCCGGTCCGCGGAGGCCGGTCGCGACGGCCGTCACGGACACGTCGGGCGCGCTCGTCGCGACAAGCGTCTCGTCGTCGACGACGTTCTCGATGTCCGCGAAGAGTTCACGTCGTGCCGCCCGGTCGCGGTCGGTTGCCTCGACTACGAGGTCGGTCCCCGAAACCGCCGCCTCCAGCCCAGTCGTCCCCTCGATCCGGTCGACCGCGGCGGCCTGCTCGCTCTCGTCGAGGTCGCCGGCGGCGACGGCGTCGTCGATGCCCGCCTGCACGGCGTCGATACCGTCCATGACGACGTTCGCCTCCTCGTCGTGGAGCGATACGTCGTGGCCCGCGACCGCACACACCTGTGCGACCCCGCGTCCCACCGCGTCCGCCCCGAGTACGGCAACGTCCATACCCTCAATGGGCGTGCGAGGACGATTAAGCGTTTTCGACACCGCGACCCCAGCTCCGATCGACTCGGTAACCCCTCCCGGTCCGCGGACGCCGCTCGATCGCCCGCCGGTTTTTCCCCGCTACTGGCCGGTGATTGACCGGTCGCTGGCCAGGTATCGACCGTTCACTGGCTGTCCGCCGGCCGACCGGTGGGCATCCGCACCCTCTCCGCTGGACCAACTCCTGTCAGCAGCATCTTCAGACTGTCTGAACAGTTCACAGACCTATCTCACGGCGCCTCACACTGCATATCCGCGGTGATGACGGTTTGTGTCGCCCGTACTCCGACGAAACACGGTCAAAGGATTTATATGCGCTCAAAATTTGTCTATATAAGAACAATGGAACGGCCGAGCCGCCAGCGCGAGCGCGCGGAGTCCGAGGAGAAACAGGAGGAAAAAACGGACGAGCGGGCGGAATCCGAGCAGTGCCCCGAGTGCGAGTCGTCCGCGCTCGTGACGAGCGCAGACGGGGGCGAAATCGTCTGTGAAGACTGTGGTCTCATCATCGACGAGGGGAACATCGACCGCGGCCCGGAGTGGCGCGCGTTCAACCACAGCGAGCGCCAGGAGAAATCGCGGGTGGGCGCGCCGACCACCCAGACCATGCACGACAAGGGGCTGACGACCCAGATCGACTGGAAGGACAAGGACGCCTACGGTCGGTCGCTCTCGTCGGAGAAACGGTCCCAGATGCACCGGCTGCGCAAGTGGCAAGAGCGTATCCGGACGAAAGACGCGGGCGAGCGCAACCTCCAGTTCGCTCTCTCGGAGATAGACCGCATGGCTTCGGCGCTGGGCGTTCCGCGCTCGGTACGCGAGGTGGCCTCGGTCATCTACCGCCGCGCGCTCGACGAGGACCTCATCCGCGGGCGCTCCATCGAAGGCGTCGCCACCGCGTGCCTGTACGCGGCGTGTCGCCAGGAAGATATCCCCCGCAGTCTCGAAGAGGTCTCGGAGGTCTCCCGCGTCGAACAGAAAGAGATCGGTCGCACCTACCGCTACGTCGCCCAGGAACTCAGCCTGAAGATGGAGCCGGTCGACCCGAAGCAGTACGTCCCCCGCTTCGTCTCCGAACTCGAACTCAGCGAGGAGGTCCAGGCGAAGGCCAACGAGATTATCGACGTGACCGCCGAGAAGGGCCTGCTCTCGGGGAAGTCGCCGACGGGCTACGCCGCCGCAGCCATCTACGCCGCTTCCCTGCTCTGTAACGAGAAG
>Ga0207733_100184_pt1 | contig 58740 bp, 46 predicted proteins | sample A23P3SouthBayCA_FD_187735 | JGI IMG/M metagenome (GOLD analysis project Ga0207733, IMG submission 187735) | Aerobic enrichment media microbial communities from Eden Landing Ponds, California, USA - A23 P3 (SPAdes) | ecosystem: Environmental > Aquatic > Marine > Unclassified | place: Emeryville...
GGAGCCGACGCGCAGACGCAGCGGGAGCAGCGGCTCGGCACCAACCATTTCGCCGTCCTTCTCGGCGACGACCATCCGGACGCCGTCCCGATAGGGGTTCGCCGAGAAGCGCCAGTCGAACCACTCCCGGCCCTTCCGACGCCCCCAGACAGTCTCGTACAGCGAGAGGAACGGTTCCCTATCTGCCGGCACGTATGGCCGAATGATCACGTCGGACGATTCACCCGCGGTTGCGAGCCGCTCTTGGGACGCCATACCGATACTTTCCAGTAACCTACCTTTGTTATCACATAGTTACTCGGTGCGACGGGTGTCCTCCCGGCGAACCCGGTCGGCAGTGTCTGGGCCAGACGCCACGAACGGAGTGACGGCTACAGACGCTCTTGCTGACGTTCGGGAGGGGATCCCCCATTCGCGAACGCGACGGGTTGTCAGTTCGACCGGGAGACGAAGTGCACGGGGTCGTGAACGGTCACCGGAGCATGTTCCGGACCAGCGACCGAAGCGTCCGGTCGACGTCGGTCGGGGAACTGGCGACCATCCGATCGAAGAACTGACTGTGCGACCGCGACCCGTCGGCGAGATACACGCCGAACACCGGGAACGTACACCGATCGAGTTCCGTTTTGTACGCTGATTCGTCGTCCGGACGGCCGTCGGTGACGACGAACACCATCGGGACTGCCCCGTCGCCGTCGCGGACCCGGTCACGGGCGAAGCCGAGGAGGGGCGACAGGGGCGTCGCTCCGGAAGCCCGTCCGGTCAACAGGCGGTCGACGTGTTCGCCCGGGTCCGACCCGAACGGAACTTCGAGCCACGGGGTCGACCGCCAGACCGACAGCACCGAGACGTCGACGCCGACAGACGAGAGCGCGTAGGCGAGCTGTGCGGCGGCGTCCTCGGCGGCGGTGATCCGGTTCCCTGCCATCGATCCGGAGCGGTCGAGAACCACGACACAGGAGTAGTCCCTGTCGTCGCCCGCCTCGCGACGGGCGAACACGCGATCGGAGCCCTGTTTCACCCGGACGACGCGGTGGGCGTCGAGGCTTCCGGACCGGTGCCCGCCGGCCAGTTTCGTCCGTCGTCGTCGCCGGAGCTGGGCCTGCAGGTCCGCGCGTAGCTGCCTCGCCGCCTGTGTCGCCTGCTGCCAGCGCGCGTCGTCCGCGACCCCAGGGGCCGGCTCGGCGACCCCGGCTCGCTCGAGGTCGGTGTCGGACCGGCTGATGTACGATCGGAAGCGCGTGGCCTCGCGTTCGAGCGGGGAACGGTCGCGGCTCTCCGACGGAAGGACCGTCGAGTCGTCGAAGGTCGCGACTGCACGGGCGACCGTCTCCTCGGTCAGCGTCCCCGCGGGACGCGACGGAGCCTCGTCGCCCCCGCTCACGTCGCACGTCCCGGTGTTGTGGGAGTCCCCGCCGGTTACGTGGGCCGCGGTGACGTCGTCACCGGGAAGCAGGTGCGCCGGTGCGGGGTTCGTGATAGCGGGGGCGTCCGTGTCCTCCGGCCGGACGCGGGGGACCTCGACCCCCGTCAGTTGCACCCGGGGGAGCGGATCGAGGTGCTCGCGTATCGACTCGAAGAACTCGACACACCGGTCGACCCGGCGCGCGCCGTCGGGTTCAGCGAGCAGGTCCGCCATCAGGTCGTCGAGGCGGGGCTCCAGGGTGCGGACGACGTCGGCGCGGCCGTCGCGGACGACGCGACGCTCGGCGTCGGGGTCGACGATTTCGGCGAATCGCGTGCTGTCGCCGAAGCCCCTGTCGAGGAGGCCGACGCACAGCGCCTCCAGGACGGTGTAGGTCAACGGTCGCCGGTCGGGGTCGCCACGCAGGACTCCCCCGGAACCGGGAGAGGCGTCCCCGGGCGGTGTGGCCCCGCCGACGCTGGTGTTCCCGCCGAGGGGGCCGTCCCCGCCGACGCCGGTGTCCCCGTCGACACCGGCGCCGCCCCGGGTCTCCGCGAACAGTTCGTTGTAGGCGTCGTGTTGCTCCGTTTCGAGTGCCGCGAGCGTACTGTTCAGGACGACGAAGTCCTCCCGGACGTTGAACTCCGCGGCCATTTGCGTCTCGACGACCCCGTCCTCGGCGGCGTTGTAGAGCCGTCGAAGCACCTCCCGCCACTCCGGATCGGTTGCCTCCAGGCGCTCCGAGAGGCGTCCGAAGTCGGAGTACTTGACGTGACCGAGTTCGTGGAACAACAGTGCCACCTGCACCCGCTTGTCCCACCGCTCGGGGGCCATCTCGGTGCGGACCTGGTCGTAGCCCTGGGTCGGGATCACGACCTCGTAGTCGACCGCCCTGTCCCCGCCGGACAGACCACCTCCCGCGGCACCGGCCACGTCGATGGGCTCCCCATCGCCCGCTTCGTCGTCCCCGTCAGTCGCGTCGGGGACGTGGCAGTACGCCTCGTCGGTCGAGAACCGGACCGCCACGGAGACGTCGGGAGCCGTACAGATGTTCGCCAGCCGCTCCAGCGTGCGGCGACGCCGCTGGGAGCCGCGGCTCGGGATCGACAGGCGCGCGAGCTGGGCGTCGGGAGTGTCGGGCGTGAGCTCCATGCCGGTCAGAGCTGTTTGTCGATCAGCGTCTCGACGAGCGACTCGTCGTGGGCGTCCACGCGCGCGAGCAGTTCGCTCCGGGTGGCCGTCCGGAGGTCCATGAAGTCGTCCTGGATGTACATGGCGATGCGGACGAGCCCCCGCGTGGTGATGGGCGTCGAGAGCTCCCCGTCGGCGTACGCCTGGCGGAGTCGCCCCGCGAACTCGACCAGTTCCCGGAGCTCCTCCTTGCGCTCGGCGGCCAGGTCCGTCCGCTGGAGGATGACCTCGACTTCCAGGTCCGTCGGGAGGTAGTCGAGTTTGACGTGTCGGAAGCGGTCCTCGAAGGCGTCGTTGAGTTCGTAGGTTCCCTGGAAACCGGGGTTGGCCGTCGCCACCACGCGAAACTGCTCGTGGGGAGTGATGGTTTCGCCGGTCTGTGGGATCGTCAGCGAGCGGGTCCGCTTCTGTTCCATCACCGCGTTGAGGGCGGCCGCGGTGTTCGAGTCGGCGGCGTTGATCTCGTCGAGCAGGAGCACCGCGCCCTCGCGGGCCGCCCGGGTGAGCGGGCCGTCGACCCACTGGGTGACGCTGTCACCCCCCTCTCCGGTGATCAGGTGCATCTGCCCGAGGAGGTCCTCCTTGTAGGTCGTCTCCGAGAGGGTCACCCGGTAGAGTGGTCGGTTGGTCCGGGCACACAGGTACTGACAGAGGAAACTCTTGCCGACCCCCGGCGGCCCCTTCAGCAGGACGTTCAGTCCCAGTTCCAGGGCCCGGGTGACGATGGCGACGTCCGTCGCCCCGTCGTGGACGTCACGCTGGAAATACTCCTCGGGACCGATGACCGGGACCTTCGGGTGGTCGACGTCCTGAAGCACGGTCAGCCCGCCGAACGTGTCCGCCGTCGGCTGGCCGGCCGGACGGTGGCGATCACCGGCAGACTCGGCTGTCGTGTCTGTCAGTTCGTCACTCATGCTGGCTCAACGGAGCGGTGATTGCTGGGTGGCATGTAGTGTGTTCGATCGGTCGCCGATCGATGGTTCGCCGTCGTGACAGTCGTGAGCCGTGGGCAGTCGGTGGCACGCAGAGAGCCCCACAGTGGGGTCGGGCGGCGCTAGTGGACGGTGGCGTGGCCCACGATCGGCTGCGGATGCGTCGATGTGGTAACAGTACGATCCGTCGATAAATGTCTTGTCACGGTGTGGGTGGCTACGTGGGCCGGTGGGGAAAACATTTACCGCGGCTCCGTCTGTCGAAAACACGCCAATGCCCGGGGGTTCGGAAAGGAACACAGGAGGGGACGGCGACGGATCGCCACTCCGTGCTCGTACTCTCCGCGAGGAGATGCAGGTGGGCCACGTCGCCCCCGGGGCGGTCGTCGACGAACTCACCGCACGGATCGCCGCCGACGACCGTTCGGATCGGTCACAGGCCCTGTTGACGCTGGCCGAAGCGGGCGAGCGTGACACAGACTGCATCCCGACGATCCTCAGTGCGATTACGAAGGCTGGATCGGGCAGTTTCGACGAGGGGTTCTCGCGGGCGGAACTCGGGGTGATCGACCGTCTCACCGCGTGCCGGCCCGGGGCGCTCCGACTCGTCGACGAGGAGCTGGCAGAGACGCTCTCCCACCGGGTCCTTGGAGCCCAGGAGGACGCCGTTCAGGTCGTCAACGGTGTCGGTCGGCGGGAGCCCACGGCAGTCGCTCCGCTCCTGGACTCGCTGGTGGCCGTCGCCGACAGCGAGTCAGCCGCGGCGGCCGATGCCGCCTGGGGACTCGTCCAGGTGGCCCACGCCGAACCGGACGTAGTGCGGTCGTTCGTCGCCCAGCACGTCTGGACGCTCGACCGGGACGACCCCGACGCCGTCAGCGACGCTGCGACGGTCGTCGGGACGGTCGGGTGGGTTCTCCCCGAACACGTCGCCGGCGTCGACCGGCTCGTCGCGTCGCTCGACGACCCGGATCCGGGGGTTCGGACGGCCACCGTCGAGGCACTCGGACGGATCGGTGGTCGTCCGGTGCGCTTCGACGAACCCGCGGGGAGACCGGCCATAGAGCGCGTCGAGCGGGCGGTCCCGCGGCTCGTCTCGCTGCTCGACGATCCGAATCCGGACGTGCGTGATCAGGCCGCAATGTCGCTGCGACCACTCGCGCGTGAGTCCCGAAGCGTCGCTCGACACGGGCTCCCCGGGCTCGTCGACGCGGTGGACGATCCGGACGTAACCGTCCGTCGAGCCGCACTCGTCTCGCTTCCCGTCGTGGTCGACCAGATCGCCGACGGGCGACTCCTGGCCCGTACACTCGACGCGCTGTACGGCCTGGTAGCCGACGCCGAGAGCGAGGTCCGCGAGCTCGCCGTCCGCACCGTCGGGGAGTTCGACCTCGCGGCGGCGCTTGAGGCCGTCAGCGACCCGGTAGTCGGGCAACTCGTCGACGCCGTGTTCGAGTGCTGTGGGGCTCCCGAGGACGACCTTCGAACCTCGGCGGTCGACGTCTGGGCGGGGTTCGATCCGGAGGTCCGCGCCCTCGCGGCGGCCACCGGCGCGCTCGGCGGACCGGAACCGGTCGGCAGTTCGCCGTTCGACGGTCCGGCGTCGGCCGTCGCAGATGCAGTCGCCACCCGACCGACCGACGGCGACGCCGAACCGGTGGACCTCGACGGGATCGTCGGGCCCGACGCCGGGGGCGGCGACCCCGACACGTGGGACGTGACGGCGACGGTCGATGCCCTCCGAACGGTGGCCCAGTTCGACGACGAGCACGCAGCCACCGCCGTCGAGTACTTCAGGGCCGTCCTGTCGGAACTGGATCGCCGTGGAGAGCTGGACGGCGACGAGAGCGACGGCATGCGGGACATCGTCGCAGAGGCCCTCGAAGGACGCGAGTCCGACTCGTCCTCGGGGAACGAAGGCCGAATCCTGGACGCTCTCGTCGCCGTCGGCCGGGAGCGTGCCGCGGTGGAACGGCCGGTCCTGGATACCCTCGGCACGCACCTCTGTCGAACCGACAGCGGGACGGCTGCGACGCTCACGGCCATCACCGAACTGTGCGAGGCACGGCCGTCGACCGTACACGACGCCGCCAGAGCGGTGCTCCGATACGCGGTCGACCGCCTGAGCGACGAGGCCGGCGTCACGCCGGTCTGGAAGTACCAGGCACCGACCGTCGACGACGACCTCGGGCTGCCCGCCGACTACGACCCCGAAGAGACCGACGCCGACGCTGGCCAGGAGGCGGAAGAGTCCGCCGAGCCGGACTGGGCCACGGACGCCCGCATCGCACTCGACGGGATACTCGCCCTCACGGACGTCGACCCGGCGGCCTGCACGGCCGTCATCGAGCCACTCCAGACGCTCGTCGGAACCCCGAATCTTCCGGGGCGAGCACGCGTCGCCCACGCGGTGCGCCGGCTCGCGGTCGAGACCGGGGTCGACCTCGACACCGAGGCCCTGAACGACGTTCTCGCCGCGAGCGAGCCGACGCCGACGGTACAGGCCCACGTCGCGACAGCACTCGGCGTACGTGCTGAAACTGCCGCCCGGCACCGACACGCCGTCGGACGGGTGCGCGAGCTGATCGCCGACCACGAGGTGACGGATGCCACGACGGGGATGGCGGCGATTACGGAGGCGAGCGGGCAGGCCCCCGCGAACGCACTCGGCACCCTCGTGGCGGCGACCCACCCGGAGCGTGACCGTGCACTCGCTGCCTGTGGAGCCGTCGACTCGCGGTGGCTGCCGGTCGTCGGCGGCGCGCTGTCGGGACCACTCGAGCGCGAGACGGTGCTGATTTCGGACCGGTTCGACCGGCGGAGGGAACGGGCCGACGCACTCCATCGCGTCGTCGAGACGGCACCACACCTCGGCACCGCCGTCGGTCACGTCCTCGACCGACAGCTGGCGACTGCCAACCGGACAGTGCTCGAATCGGTCGCCGCCGCCGTCGATGACAGTTCGACGACGGAGTCGAGGTCGACGCTCGAGGTGTTGGCGCTGCACCCGCGAGCGGACGTGCGGGCGACCGCAACCGCGGCACGTGATCGAGAGGGGGGCGGCTCCGCCCCCCGGGAGCGGAGCAGGCCCGACCGGGAGACGGGGGTCGGGGCCGACGTTACGACGGCTCCCGACACGACGGCCGTTGACGCCGACACTGTCGACGCCGATACTGTCGACGCCGATACTGTCGACGCCGATACTGTCGCTGCAGAGGCTGTCGACGCCCTTGCAGCGACGCTTCTGGAGAGAGAAGACTGGGAGGCAAGCACCGCCGTCGAGCAGTGCGAACTGGGCCCGGAGGTGACACCCCCACTCCGGGAACGGGTCGTCACCCACGTCCTGGCGATGGTCGCGACCGATCCCGGAGACGGCAGCATACCCATCGGGTCACGGGAGCGCGACCGCGGGCCGCCGACCGTCTGGACGGCGCTTGAGCACCTCGCCCCGGGCGACGCCGACGCGTCGGACGAGGGGTCAGAGATCGGCTGTATCCGACGGTTCTTCGCGGACGAGAGCCCGTCGGTTCGCGCCGGGGCACTCGCGGCCGCGGGTCGGTTCCACGACAGCCGTGCTGGTACCGAGCGCAGCGCGAGCCGAACGCTCGAAGCGATGGAACCGATGCTCCGTGACGACGCGGCCGTCGTCCGCGAGCGGGCCATCCGGAGCGTGCCACCGTGCCTGGAGGACGGCGCCGACGTGGCACCGACTCTCGTCGATGCGGTGGGCGAGTCCCTCGCCGGACCGCCACCGGCGAGTCGCGCTGCCTGTCACGCCCTCGGGTGGATGGGAACTGCGACGCCTGCGGTGCGCCAGCGCTGTGTGGCACACCTCGAAGATGCACTCGCCGCCGGGTCCCGGAGCGTCCGGCGGGAGGCGGTCGATGCCATCGCCCGACTCGCGCGCCACGACGGGTCGGTTGCGCGCACCGTGGCCGACCCGCTCCTCGAACGGCTCGAGCACGATACCGCGCTCGAAGGGGCAATCGGTCGGGCACTGCGGGCGGTCCCCGCCGAGGCCACCGGATCGCCTCGACGGTCGGCGGCCGGCGTACTCGCCGCGCTGGAAACCGCGACGGACGGGGAGTCGCGTCGTGGGCTCGGGGAGTTTCTGGTGTCGCTCGCGTCCGAACACCCGGGGGCCGTCGGGCGGGCCATCGCGACACTCGATTCCGACTACGAGGTGGCGCTCGAAGACGACGACGGGGTCTACCTCCTGCGAGCGCTCGCGGAGGTCGCCCGAACTGACCCGTCCGTGTCGCTCCCGGCCTGTGTCCCCGCCGACGACGTGTCCGAGACGACCACCGACGGCGTCCTGTCCGACTCGTCACTCCAGCAGGCCGGGGCGACGGTGTTGGCACGGACGGGAACCGCACTCCACGTAGACGAGTTGCCCACGCACCGGGACGAAGGCCTCGACGACATCGCCCTGTTCTTCGCTCGGTGCCGGACCGACGAAACCCGCCGCACGGCCATCTGGCGTGTCCTCGACGGCGACGTGGCCGTCGCCGAGGTGGCGCGGCGACTCCGCGAATGTGACGACCACGACCAACCGTGGATTCGCCGGAACGTCCTCACCGGCCTCGCTGCGTTGCTCGGTCTGCCGACCGTGGACGACACGGCGGTCGAACGAGCGTGGGTGACCCCGCTCATCGACGCCTGCCAGGCCGACCACTGGACGGTTCGTGCGCCGGCGGTCACGGGTGTGACCGTCGCCGGATTGACGAACGCGATCGCCCCCGAGGAAGCGCTGGCACACCTGTGTGGACGGCTCACTGATTCGACCGCGGCGGTTCAGCGACGGGCGGGCGCGGGTGTCGCGAAGCTGGCCGAGCGGACGACAGTCGGTATCGAGGGTGGAACCACGCTCCTCGTGGCTCACGTCGACGCCGCGGCCGACGTCGGTGGGATTGCCGGACTCGCCGAACTCGGACGACGCCATCCTGCCGTCCGATCGCGCTGTGTGTCCGCGCTCGTCGAGTCGCTGGACGCCGACGCGCCACGTTCGGACCAGAAAGCCGTCGACGCGCTCGAATCGATAGCGGAGGTCGATCCGGACGTGGCGGACGTCGACGAGTACCTCGGGTAAACGGTGGGGGGGATCGCCCCCGTTCCTCCGTCGGGCCCCCCGTGGCCCGCTCGCTGCCTCCGGTCGCCCGCGGGAGGCGACGTCGCTTGCAGGGGCCGGCGGTCGGCGTCGGAACCGCTCTCCGAGGTCCGGTTCCAGTTTCAGTTCCGCTCCGGGTCTGGCTGGCGACTAAGTGTCGCGTCGGCCACTGCAGGGACGTGACCGAAACCGCGCAGTTCCCGACGCTCGACCCGGGCGTGACGTATCTCGACGACGAGGGGGCCCCCGCGGCGCTGTACCGCCTCGTCGGCACGCATCTGCTCGAAACGGACGGGCCGGCGTACTGGGTGGACGCGGGGGCAGCAGCCTCCCCGGACGCCATCCGCCGCCACGCCCCCGGGCGCCCGGGGCGGTCGCTCCGCGTGGCCCGGGCCTTTACCGGCCACCAGCACTACGAACTCGTCCGATCGCTCCCGGGGCAGGTGTCCCGCCGGACCGCGCTGATCGTCGCCCCGAACCTCGGCGCGCTGTACGCGGCCGACGAGATGCCGGGGGAGACCGCCGACGCGACGTTCGCGGCGACGCTCGAACTGCTCGACTCGCTGTCGGCGGCCGTCGAGGTGCCGGTGCTCGTCACGGGCGAGGCCTACGGCGACCGGGTGCGGGCCGCCGCCGACCGGACGCTGTCGGCCGAGCGGACCCGCGCCGGCCTCCGCGTCGAGGGCGAATCGTTCGCGACCGACGTCTACCACGACGGCTGGGGGTTCCAGACCACCATCCCCTACTGGGTCGACCTGCTCGGCGCCCGCGACGGCGACGGCGAGAGCGAGCGGCCGGCGGTGGACCCGGCGGCGCCGGGGGTGTGAGCCGTGGGCCGGAGCGGCCCGACGGTCCGGGACCAGCTCGACCGGCTCGAACGCGAGTGGCAGCCGTTCCGTCGGACGCTCCGGCGGCGCCACCGGCCGGCGTTCGACCGGCTGTTCGAGCGGGCGCGCGGCCACGCCGACGCCGCGAGTCAGCAGAACCCCCGCGATCCGTGGCGTGCGTTCGTGCTGGCGGTCCTGCTCGCCCAGGAGCGAGAACTGGAGGCGCTGGCCGGCGCCCAGGAAGATAGTGCGGACGAGCGGGCGTGACCCGTGGTCATTACGGTCGACGTCCGCGAGGACGGCACGCCGGTCCGCTGGACGACCGACGGCGACGGCGCCGCCGCGACCCCCGATCCGGACTACGAGCCCGCGTTGTACGCCGCCGCCCGCGACGACCGCACGCGCCGCCTCGAATGGCTGGCCGACGTCCTGGCCGCCGACCGGGCGGTGAGCGACGTGACCTGGGAGCGGCGGTTCCGTCGCCTCGACGCCGACGAGCGCTCGCCCGTGCTCCGGATCTCGGTCGACCGCCTCGGAGCCGTCGGGAGCGTCGCCCGCGACGTGCGCCGGCGGGCGCAGGCGACCCACGCGCCCGGGACTGTCTCGCTGTACGACGTCGACCTCGATCCGGGGTTCCGGTACTGCCTCGACGCCGGCCACGATCCGACGCCCGACCGCGACCTGCGGACGCTGTCGCTGTCGCTCCCGACGGCCGCGCTGGCCGAGGGCGACCTCGCCTCGCTCCGGATCGAGGGGGAAGCAATCGACGACGACCGAAGCGGCGCTGCGTCGACCGCCGCGGGGGGCGATAGCGCGGCCCGCCGCGTCGAGCGGGCGCTGGCCGATCGCGACCCCGACGTCCTGGTGGTGTCCTCGGCCGACCTCGTGCCGCTACTCGCGGAGGCCGGCGTCGACCTCGGGCGGCGTCCGGGCTACCGCCGGCTGGCCGGCGAGAGCACGTACGTCAGCTACGGCCGGGTCGGCCACTCGCCGGCCCGGTACGCGGTTCCGGGACGGGCAATCGTCGACCGCTCGAACAGCTTTCTGCTCGGTCACTCGGGGCTCGCGGGGCTCTTGTACCTCGTCGAGCACGCGGGCAAGCCGCTCCAGGAACTCGCCCGCGACAGCATCGGCGGCGTGCTGACCGCCATCGAGGTCCGGCGCGCCCGCGAGCGGGACGTGCTCGCACCGTGGCAGAAGCGCCAGACCGAGGGCTGGAAGTCGGTCGAGACGCTGCACGCCGCCGACCGCGGCGGGGTCACCTTCCAGCCGGAGGTCGGCGTCCACGAGAGGGTCCACGAACTCGATTTTGCCTCGCTGTACCCCAACGTGATCCGGGAGTACAACGTCTCGCCGGAGACGGTCTGCTGTGGCTGTCACGACCGCGCCGACGTGCCGGAACTGGGCTACAGCGTCTGTGACGAGCCGGGGTTTCTCGGGGACGTCCTCGCCCCGCTGCTCGACGACCGGCAGCGCTGGAAGCGACGGCTCGACGAGACCGACGACCCGGCCGAGATCGAGCGGCTGCGGGCGAAGATAGCGGCCGTCAAGTGGGTGCTCGTCTCCTGTTTCGGCTACCAGGGGTTCCGCCACGCCAAGTTCGGCCGGATCGAGACCCACGAGGCGATCAACGCCTTCGCGCGGGACATCCTCCTCACGGCCAAGGAGCACCTCGAAGATGCGGGCTGGCGGGTCGTCCACGGCATCGTCGACAGCCTGTGGGTGACGTCCGCCCCCGACAGGAGCCAGCGGCCGGTCGACGAGGTGGCCGCCGAGGTGACCGACGCCGTCGGGATCGAACTCGAACGCGAGGGGCGCTTCGACTGGATCGCGTTCACGCCGCGGGCCGAGGCGACGGGCGCGGCGCTGATGCGGTACTTCGGCCGCTGGGCCAACGAGTCGGTCGCCACCGACGCCGACTCGCCCTACAAGCTCCGCGGGATCGAGGCGCGCCAGCGGGGCACGCCGACGTTCGTCGCCGACGCCCAGCGCGACCTCGTGGCCGCGTTCGACCGCGGGCGCGACCCGGCGGCGGTCTGTGATCGGCTCGCCCGCCACCTCGCGCGGCTCCACCGGGGCGACGTCGACCGCGGCGACCTGGTCGTCACGCAGCGCGTCTCGAAGGAACTCGGGGAGTACCAGCGGGCCTCGCGGGCGAAAGCCGCACTCGAACGTGCGGCCGACCTCGGGGTGGACCGGCGCCCCGGCCAGGACGTGCGGTTCGTCGTCGTCGACGACGGGCAGTCGGGTCCTGGGCGCGTGCGCCTCGCCTTCGAAACCGACGAGCATGTCGACTGCGACGTCGATTTCTACGCCGACCGCCTCGTCGCCGCCTGCGCGAGCGTCGTCGCCCCGCTCGGCTGGGACGAGCGCCGCGTCCGCCGACACCTCGCGGGGACGCGGGACGCGACGTTGTCGTCGTTCGGGGGCTGATTGCGGCGGTCCGGGTATCGACCGGGGAGGTGACCTGGAGACGTCGGCCGCCGGCCGACGATCGGGAGAAATGCCTTACACGTCCTCCAGCGCGGTGCCCACGAGGGCGACGACCAGCCCGCCGGCGACGAGCGCAGCGAGGCCGGGCGTGAACGACCCCGTCAGGTCCCGGAGGGTGCCGATCAGGACGGGACCGACGAAGCCGCCGACCTCGCCGACGGCGAAGACGAAACCGATGGCGGCGCCCGTCAGTCGGGGGCCGATGTCGTCGAGGTCCGGCGGAATCGCCCGGATGAGCGGCGAGATGCCGCCGGTGCCGAGGCCGGTGACGACGACGCCGACGACGATGGGGGCGCCGACGCCGCCGCCGAGGACGGTCAGCAGGCCCGCAGTCACCAGGGCGCCACAGCCGATCACGGCGGCCTTGCGCGCCCCGAAACGGTCGGCCAGCGTCGGCACGGCGAGGGTCCCGACGACGCCGCCGACGACGAGCAGACTGGTGACCTGGCCCGCCAGGTCGGCGGGGGCGCCCCGGGCTTCGAGGATCGTGGGGAGCCACCCCTGCATCCCGTGGGTGACGAACAGGTACATCGTGGCGACGAGCACCACGAGCCGGAGTTCCCGGTGGGCGAGGACGCTCCGGAGGTCGTCGCCGACCGAATCGAGGGTGAAGCCGGTGTCGCCGTCCGGCTCGCGGCGGTCGGGGCGGACGACGCGGACCGCAAGCAGCCAGACGACCGCGTACCCGACGGTGACGACGCCGCTCCAGAGAAAGAGGGGGCGCCACCCGCCGAGGGCCGGCCCGATCACCGGACGGCCGAGGCCGTAGACGATGGCGTTGCCGGCCGAGGCCGCGACCAGATAGACCGCGGAGGGCGGCCCCGTCCGGTCGGGCGGGAACAGCACCGACACGAGCTTCGGCAGACCGAAGGTGATCAGGGTCGCACCTCCGCCGAGCAGGACGGTCGCGGCCAGAAGCGAGGGAAAGCCCGCCCCGAAGCTCCGGGCGATCTGGGCGACGCCGACGACGAGGAGCCCGAGCGTGAGGCTGTAGTCGGGGCCGATCCGGTCGACGACGAGCCCCGAGAACAGCGCGAGCGGGACGTACGTCAGCGGGATGGCGCCGGCGAGGACGCCCGCCTGCGTCCCGGTGATGCCCGTCTCGGCGATGATGGTCGAGAGGTACGCCGGCAGGGAGAACCACAGAAAGAGCAGGCAGGTGTAGCTCAGCGCGCCCACGCCGACCAGCGCGTAGGACGTCGGCGTGACGCTGGGGGAGTCGCTCACGGGTCACAGTCCGGGGACGGGGGGATAAGCCCGTCGCCAGCGGCCAGACGGGCCGGGACGGCTGGCGCCGGCCGAGAGGAACGGCGGATCGCCGGGAGAAGCGACCGAGACCGCCGGGATTCATACCCCCCAGGCCCCTCCGGTGTGGCAATGCGAATCACGGAGGTCGAGATCGACGAGTTCGCGTACCGGCTGCCGGACGTCCGGGGCCTCAGATACGACCCCGGGAGCCTCACCGAGCCGACGGGGTTCGTGCTGACGATCCGGACCGCCGACGGGACCGAGGGCTACCACCGCGGCAACATGCTCGCCGGCCGGGTGCTCCCGTCGGTGAAGCGGGCCGCCCGCGGGCTGGTCGGGCGGGATCCGCTCGAACGCGAGGGGATCTGGAACAACCTCTGGCGGATGGACCGCCACACCGACCACCTGGGCGTGGGCGCGGTCGACATGGCTCTCTGGGACCTCGCAGGGCGCCACTACGGCGAGAGCGTCGGGGCGCTGCTCGGCGGGTACCGCGACGAGATCCCCGCCTACGCCTCGACGCTCTCGGCCGACGACGCGCCGGACGGGCTCAGTAGCGTCGAGGCGTACGTCTCCTTCGCCGAGGACTGCCGCGACCGGGGCTACCCGGGGTTCAAGGCCCACCCCTTCGGCGACCCGGACCGGGACGCCGAACTGGTCCGGGCGCTCGGCGAGGCCGTCGGCGACGACCTGGACCTGATGCTCGACCCGAGCGACGCCTACGACACGTTCGCGGAGACGCTCGCGGTCGGCCGGGCCTGCGACGACGCCGACTTTTTCTGGTACGAGGATCCGATGCCGGCCTCCGGCGACAGCATCTCGCTGGCCCGCCGGCTCTCCGACCAGATCCGGACGCCGCTGCTGGGCGGGGAACACGCCCGGACCGGGCCGACCGGTGCGACGAACGTCCTCGCCGGCGATGTCTACGAGTTCATCCGCGCGGACGTGTACCTGGACGGCGGGATCACGGGCGCGATGAAGATCGCACGCGTCGCCGAAGGCTTCGGCGTCGACGTCGAGTTCCACGGCAGCGGCCCGGCGACGCTGCAGTGTCTGAGCGCCGTCCGGAACACGAACTACTTCGAGCACGCGCTGGTCCACCCGGAGTGCGAGTGGACGAACGCGCAGGCCCTCGAAACCGACGTCGATCAGCCCGAAGACGGGACGGTGTCGATCCCGGACGGCCCCGGCCTCGGCGTCGACGTCGACTGGGAGTTCGTCGAGGAGCGCCGGACCGGCCGGACGGTCGCCGACGCCGACGGGACGCGCTCGGAGTAGGTCGGCGCCGGTCGCCCGGAGTCACGACTGGTCGCCCGGAGTCACGACTGGTCGCCCGGAGTGGGGTCTGATCAGCGCACCGTCGGCACTCGCCGGTCGAGAGCGCAGCCAGCCAAAGCCGTCAGAATATCGCGATCAGTCGATGTGGCCTTCGGCCCGGAGCTGATCGGCGTCCTGCCCCGAGTAGCGCCACTCGATGTTCGCCTTCTCGTCCTGCCAGTCCCACGGTTCCACGAGGACGACGTCGCCCTCGTTGATCCAGGTCCGGTACTTCATGCGACCGGGGATGCGGCCCATGCGGTTCTGGCCGTCCTCGCACTGGACGCGGACGTGGTTCCCGCCGTTGTGTTCCGTAACGATCGCAAACAGCTCGTTGTCGTCGGGCATCCGGAGATTCCGTCGCCCAGTTTCTTCACTCACACCGGTAGTAGGGCGGGGGGACGCTTAAATTCCCGGAGACGCACGCTACCGCGACACACACCCCGGGGGGTCGGATCGTACGGGACGACAGCCGTCGCGTGACGGGATCAGGCGTCGATGACGGCTGCGGCGACGAACAGGACGGTCCCGACGGCCGCCGCCCCGAGCAGGGCCGCGAAGACGAGCACGCCCTCGGCGACCTGGACGGAGACGCCACCGGCCCGAACGAAGACGACGGCGGAATCGGTCGAACCGACGGGGGTCCCCAGCCCGGCGGCCAGGGCCAGACCGGCACCGGCGACGACCACGAGGACCACGCCGAACAGCGCCGCACCGAGCCACCACGCGCCCCGCCTGACGCGTTCGACGATCCCGACGAGCCCCGTTGCCTGCGAGCGTTCGGGGGCGGGATTCGTTCGCATACGCCGCCCTTCGGCCTGGGGGCCTATCGACCTGTCGGAGTCGTCGCTCCCGAACCCTCGGCGACGGACCCCGGCCGAGGCCGCCGACACGGTTTTCGCGCCCGCGCCCAACTCGACCACCGTGGACGGGAACTCCGCGCCGTCGACGACCCGCCGCGGACTGGTCGCCGGCGGCGCAGCGGCGCTGCTCGGGGGCTGTCTCGGCTCGCCGGGCGGTGACAGCGACGGGTGTTCGACGACCGCCGCCGAGCGGGCGGGCGACCCCGGGTCGGCGGACGGCGACGCCGGGACCGCCACGGGGAGCACTGAAGGCGGGGGCGAAGCCGTCGACGCACGCCTGGGGTTCGTCGGCGACCTGATGCTGGGGCGCAACGTCGACGAGGCCCGGGCGGAGGACCCGCCGGCGGCGGTCTGGGGATCGGTCCAGGGGCGACTCCAGGACCTGGACGGCGTCGTGGCGAACCTGGAGGGCTGCCTGTCGACCCGCGGGGAGCCACGGCCGGGGCGGACCTACCACTTCCGGGCCGATCCGGCGTGGGCGGTGCCGGCGCTGCGGGCCGGCAACGTCGCCGCGTGTGCCCTCGCGAACAACCACCTGCTCGATTTCGGCCCGGCGGCCCTGCGGGACACGCTGGCGGCGCTCTCGGCGGGGGACGTGGCCGCCGCGGGAGCGGGCGTCGACCGCGCGGCGGCGACCGCCCCGGCGACCTTCGACGTCGGGGGCGTCCGGGTCGCGTTGCTGTCGCTGACCGACCAGGCGCCGGCGTACGCGGCGGGAGTCGGGACGCCGGGCGTGGCGAACGTACCGCTCGACGCCCGGTCGCGCCACGCCCGTCGACTCGTCGACGTGGGGCTGACCCGCGTCCGCGCGGCCGACCCGGACCTCGTGGTCGCCTCGCTACACTGGGGGCCGAACTGGGTCGCCGTCCCGGACGCCGGCTACCGCGCGTTCGGCCGGTGGCTGATCGAGCAGGGCGTCGACGTCGTCCACGGCCACAGCGCCCACGTCGTCCAGGGCGTCGAGACCCACGCTGGCGGCCTCCTGCTTCACGACTGCGGCGACTTCGTCGACGACTACGTGGTAAAGCCCGAACTGCGCAACGACCGGAGTTTCCTCTTCGAAGTGAGCGTCGCCGACGGCCGTCCGACCCGCCTGCGCCTCGTCCCCGTCGTGATCCGCGGCCGGGCCGTCCACGCCGCAGACGGGGGGGAGGCAGCCTGGCTCCGCGGGGCGATCCGCGAGCGCTCGTCGACCTTCGACACCGAGTTCGAACGGGCGGGCGAGGATCTCGTCGTCGACGTCGACGACTGCTGACGGCCGGGCCGCGGCCGAAGCCGTGGCTCACGGACGACACCGTGGTAGCGCGACTGACGGGGACTCACGCGCGCTGGTCGGTGTCCCCGTCAGCACCCGAGTCGTCGCCCCCGTCGGCGGCGTTCGCCTCGGCGGGATCCACGTCGGCGGCCTCCGCGTCGGTCTCGGCCGGGTCCGTGCCGAGCGTCGTCCGCGCCGTCGGCGCGGGCGAAACGGGAAGCCCGTGGAGCAGATCGCCCAGGACGAGGTTCGCGAACTGGACGACGAGCACCAAAAGGAGCGGGCCGAGAAACAGCCCGTACCAGCCAAACAGCGCAGCACCGAGGATGTAGGAGAACAACACCGCACCCTCGTGCAGCGTCTGGCCCGAGATGTACGGCCGGACGATCGACTGGGGGACGATGTCGAGCAAGAGAAAGGCGACGACGAGAAAGCCGACGGGGTAGACGAGGAGGTCCGGCCCGGCCGCCGTCGCTCGCCACGCGAGATAGCCTGCCGTGGGAAGGTAGACGATCTTTCCGACGACCAGCGGGACGAACGTCGCCAGTCCGGTGAGGATGGCCAGAAGCGTCGGCGCCGGAAGCGTGACGGCCGCGGGGGCGAGGAAGTTGTACCCGTTGTAGATGAGGATCGACGCGATCGTCACCGCGAGGACGGTGAGAACGTTGCCGAAGTAGACGACTTCGAGGTCGGCGTCGACGTCGGCGAGGTACGCGTACGCCGCGGTGTCGCGACCCCCGACCTCCCGCCGGTACCAGGACTGGAGCCGGTGGCCGTCCCGGAAGAGAAAGAAGGCCAGCGTCAGCGCCAGCGTCAGGTGGAGCAGCCCGGTCGAGACGGTCCCGAGCACCCCCAGCGCCGTGGCGAGTCCCTCCCGGATCTCGGACACCTGGCTGAGTTGGCCGACGAGCCCCGGGAGGTTCCCGAGCGCCTCGGCGACCGACTGCTGATTGCCGGGGAGGCGCTCTAGCACCTGCGTCACCACGTCGCTGCCGACGGCGGCGGTGAGCTCACGGCCCGCCATGAACGCGGTGTAGCCGAGCAGCGCCAGCGTCGGGAGCACGATGAACAGGAGCGTGACCGTGGCGGCGATGCCGTAGGAGTCGACGTGTCGCTGGATCCGCCGGTTGACCGGACGCGCCCCGTAGTAGACGAACAGCCCGAGGACGAAGGTGCCGACGAACGAGAACAGGAAGAAGGCGACGGCGCCGGCTAACGCGGCGGCGACGAGCCACCAGCCGGCGCGCCGTCGATCGACCGGGAGCGACAGCGTCGTCGTCTCGGGGGACATGAGTCCACCCACGCCCCGGACCGACTTGTCAACTTGGGGCCAACCGGGGCGGTAACGGACGCGTACGGCGTCCCGAGATCGTCCCACGACCGGTACGGAACGGCGTCTCCTGGGCGGATCGCCGCCGGCAGATCGACCCCGGACTATTTTCTCGCAGTCGTCCGTTGGACTCGCTCATGCCCGAGCCGACCGGTTCCGACACAGGGGGCGATGCCGACGGACCCCGCGAGGTGCGCGAGTTCGTCCGGCAGGCGTTCATCACCGGCGCAGCGGTGATGCTCCCGCTCATCGTGACCGTCATGGTGCTGGGATTCGTGATCAACTTCATCTCCCAGCAGTTGAACCCGATCGCCGGGTTGCTGGGGCGGTTGCTCGGCGAACCGGCCTCCGGATTCGTCCTCAAAATGACCGCCGTGATCCTGTTGCTCGCGGTGATCTTCGTCGTCGGCGTCGTCGCCGAGCGTCGGCCCGGGCGCTCGGGGTTCGGCGCACTCTTCGACACGCTCGTCTCCCGGATCCCGGGCGTCGGCTCGCTGTACCGGAGCATCGACGAGATGAGCGGAATGTTGCTCGACAACGACACGGACACTTTCCAGGAGGTCAAGCTCGTCGAGTTCCCCGATCAGGGCTCCTACGCCGTCGCGTTCCTGACCGCCGACACGCCCGACATCGTCCTGGACACCACGGACCACGAGGGAATGGTGACGCTGTTTCTCCCGATGGCGCCGAACCCGGTGATGGGCGGCCACGTCCTGCACGTCAACGAGGAACAGGTCTACGACGTCGACCTCTCTGTCGAGGAAGGGATCCAGTCCATCGTGACCAGCGGCGTAGCGACCGGGAACCGCGAACCACAGGAACTCCCCGACGACATGCTCGATCGGGTCAACCGGCGGATCAGCGCGTACGACGAAACGATCGAGCAGTACGTGGACGTGGACGAACTGGAGCGATACGCCACAGAGGCCGAAACCAGGCTCGAAGAGACTGCCCGTGAGACGATCGAAACCGCCCGGGAACGCCTCGACACCGACGGAGAGTCGGGGTCGGACCAGGGTCCGAACGGCGACCGGACTCCGGAACCGGATGCTGACCGGAGTTCGGGACCGACCATCGACCCGGACCCGGACGCCGATCGGAACCAGTAAGCTCGCCGCTCGGCGTACCAAGCGGTCGTCTCGCTCACAGCGCGCCGACCGACCACCCCGCACTCGGCGTCGCGCCCGCGGCGACTTACTCCTGGGGGTCGAAGTCGAGCGCGGCCGAGTTGATGCAGTAGCGCTTGCCCGTCGGGTCGGGGCCGTCGTCGAAGACGTGGCCGAGGTGGCCGCCGCAGGTCGCACAGACGACCTCGGTCCGGCGCATCCCGTGGCTGGTGTCGGGGCGGGTCTCGACGTTGTCGTCGTCGGCCGGGTCCCAGAACGAGGGCCATCCGGTGCTCGATTTGAACTTCGTCTCGGAGTCGAACAGTTCGGTCCCGCAGCCGGCACACACGTAGGTCCCGTCCTCAGCCGTGTCGACGTACTCGCCGCTGAACTTCGGTTCGGTCCCGGCCTCCCGGAGGATCCGGTACTCCTCGTCGGTCAGTCGCTCGCGCCACTCCTCGTCGGTCTCCGGGAGGTCCTCCGTCGCGTCGGGTTGTGCCATGATCACGGATAGGGGACCCGGCGGCAAAAGCACACGGTCCACCGCGGCCCGGGGGGAGACGACCCCGTTCGACTCCGTTCGGCTATATATCCCGCAATAGCACACTTAGCAACCGTTTATCGGCGGGGCCGACTTCTCACCGACAGCACATGTCAGCCCCCCGGTTCGCCCCCGAAATCGAAGCCGCTCACCGGCGCGTCGACGTCGACGACTGGCGCGGGATCTACGTCGTCGGCGACGTCCACGGGTGTCGACGAGAACTCGACGCGCTGCTCGACGCGCTCGGGGTAACCGCCGAGGACCTCGTCGTCTTCGTGGGCGACCTCGTCCGGAAGGGCCCCGACAGCCACGGGGTGATCGAGCGCGTGCGGTCGGCGCCGAACCTGTTGAGCGTCCGGGGGAACAACGAGGAGAAGATCCTCCGAGGGGACGCCGACCCGGCGGACCTGACGGCGGCGGATCGGGAGTGGATCGCGGGGCTGCCGCTCGTGATCTCCTTCGCGGACGCGCTGGTGGTCCACGCGGGGATCGATCCGCGCAAGCCACTCCGTGCGCAGACGATCGGGGACCTCCAGACCGTCCGATCGCTGACTGAGGACGGCTACACGCGACCGTTCTGGTTCGACGAGTGGGCCGGTCCGGAGACGGTGTTTTTCGGCCACACGCCGCTGTCGGCGCCGGTCGACCGCCCACACGCGATCGGCCTCGACACCGGGTGCGTCTACGGCGGCGCGCTGACGGCCCACGACTGGCGCGCCGAGCGGTTCGTCCAGATTGACCCGGATCGGACCGTCCAGCACCGCCCCGACTCAAAGTTCGTCACCCCCAGATTCGACGGGGGCGACCGCTCGCCGGCGCCCGCGAGCGGAACCAGGCACGGCTCCCGATGAGCGGGGAGGCGTCGGACTCCGCGGGCGACGAGCAGGTGCCGGACGACGAACAGGCGCCGGACGACGAGCAAGCGGCCGACGACGAGCGAGCGGCCGACAACGAGCAGGCGGCGGAGGGAGAGGGGTCCCCGCTGTTCACCCGCTCTGACTCCCCGGGTCGGGGCGTCCGGACGAACGGCCAGCGGGTGCCCGGGACCCACGACCCGGAGGCGATCGACCTCGACGACCCGGCGTACTACCTCAACCGCGAGCTGTCGGAACTGGAGTACCAGCAGCGGGTGCTGTACGAGGCGCTCGACGACCGGAACCCGCTGCTGGAGCGGGTGAAATTTCTCGCCATCTTCACGCGGAACATGGACGAGTTCTTCATGAAGCGAGTCGGGGGGCTCAAACAGCAGATGGACGCGGGCGTCAGCGACCCGACCCCGGACGGCCGGCGGCCGCGCGAGCAGTGGGCCGAGATCCTCGACACCGCCCGCGAGATGTTCGAGGAGCAGGCCCGGTGGTACCGGGATCACCTCCGGCCGTCCCTGGCCGAGGAGGGGATCCGGATCGTCGACCACGAGGACCTGCCGGCGGCGGCCCGCGAGCGTCTCCGGGAGTACTTCGAGTCGTCGGTGATGCCGACCCTGACACCGCTGACGTTCGACCCCGCACACCCGTTTCCCTTCATCTCGAACCTCTCGCTGTCGCTGGCGGTCCTGACCAGCGACGACGAACGGGGCGACGACGACGCGGGCACCACTGACGACTCGGCGCCGGCGGTGAAGTTCTCCCGCGTAAAGATTCCGAAGAACCGGCCGCGGCTGGTCCCGGTCGAGGAACTCGACGGCGACGCCTTCGTCCCGATCGAGGAGGTAATCGAGGCCAACCTCGATCTGCTCTTTCCGAACGTCGAGGTGGTCGACTCGTCGCTGTTCCGGGTGACCCGCAACGCCGAGGTTCGCCGCAACGAGGAGGTCGCGGAGGGACTGATCGAGGCAATCGAGGACGTGATCCGCCAGCGGCGCTTCGCCACGGTCGTCCGCATGGAAGTCTCCGCGGACATGCCCGAGCGGGTCCGGTCGCTGCTCGTCGAACAGCTCGACGTCGACGAGCGCGAGGTGTTCGAACTCGACGGCCTGCTCGATTACCGGGACTGCTTCGAACTGCTGGAGCTTTCCCACCCGGAGCTGACGCTCCCAGAGTGGACCCCGCGGGCCCACCCTCGCTTCGTCGACATCGACCCCGAGGGCACCGCGGAACTGTTCGAGGAGATCCGTCGCAAGGACGTGCTCGTCCACCACCCCTACCACTCCTTCACCCAGACGGTCCAGGGCTTTCTCGACGCGGCGGCGTCGGACCCGAACGTGCTGGCGATCAAGGCCGCCATCTACCGGACGGCGTCGGACTCGCAGGTGATCGAGTCGCTGATCGAGGCGGCGAAAAACGGCAAACAGGTGGCCGTGATGGTCGAACTGAAGGCCCGGTTCGACGAGGAGAACAACCTCCGGTGGGTCAAACGGCTGGAGGAGGAGGGGATCCACGTCGCCTACGGCACCATCGGGCTGAAGACCCACTCGAAGACCGCGCTGGTCGTCCGCGAGGAGGACGACGGCGTCGAACTGTACTCCCACGTCGCCACCGGCAACTACCACTCCGAAACGGCAAAGACGTACGTCGACCTCGGCCTGCTCACCGCCGACCGCGACGTGGGACAGGACCTCGTGAAACTGTTCAACTTCTTCACCGGTCACTCGCTACACGAGGCGTACCGGAAGCTGCTGGTCGCCCCGGAGAACATGCGGGAGCAGTTCACCCGGCTGATCCGTCGCGAGGCCGAGCACGCCCGCGCCGGCCGGGAGGCCCGGATCGTCGCGAAGGTAAACGCCCTTGAAGACCCAGAGATCGTGCGCGAACTGTACGAGGCCGCCCGGGCCGGCGTCGAGATCGACCTCCTCGTCCGGGGAATCTGTCGACTGCGCCCGGGGCTCGAAGGGCTCACCGAGACGGTGACCGTCCATTCGGTGGTCGGGCGCTTTCTCGAACACTCCCGGATCTTCTACTTCCACGACGACGGCGACGCCGACTACTACGTCGGCTCGGCCGACTGGATGACGCGGAACCTCGACCGCCGGGTCGAGGCCGTCGCACCCGTCGACGACCCCGACCTCCGTGCGGAACTGCAGCACGTCCTCGACGTGATGCGGACCGACAACCGCAAGCGGTGGGTGATGCACCCCGACGGAAGCTACGAGCAGCGCCGTCCGGCCCCCGACGAGGCGACGAAAAACACCCACGAACACCTGATGGACCGCGTCGGCGACGCCGTGCCCGCCGAGGAACGCTCGCCGACCGCCCGATCGCGCAGGCGCGACGTGAGCGTCGACCTCGACGACATGTTTACGGATCCGTTCGACCGGTGAGGGAAGTCCGCGAGGGAGGACGACCGCTCGCCGAGGCCGCGAGCGGTCAGACCGCCGCGATCGAAAACAACAGCAGGTTGTGGACGCCGGGGCCGAGCCCGACCGCGGCGACGAGGCCGAGCAGGAGATACCCCTCGCCCGGCTCGTGGCGGACGTAGTCGGTAAAGAGGACGACCACGCCGCAGGCGACCAGCAGCTTCACCGCCACGAACAGCCAGCCGGCGCCGACGAGGTCGGCGGTCGGGAGCCCGGCCGCGAACTCGATGACGAGGCGGGACAGCGGCGTGCGCTCCCCGAACCCGAGGACGTCGACGCCGACGGCCGTCGAGACGGCGTCGACTGCGTGGGCCACGACGACGAGCGCGCCGACGGCCCCCGTCGCCGCGGCGTCTGGCCTGACGCGCCCGAGGACGAGCCAGGTCGCGGCGCCGACCGCGAGCGCGACGACCAGCGCGACGGCCGGCCACCCCACGGCGAGGGTCCCCCGGCCGGCGCCGACGAGCAGGGCGGCGGCCACGGCCGGGAGCAGCGCGGTGGTGCCGACCGCGGCGAGGACCGCGGGCGTCCGTTCGGGCGCGGCCAGGTCGGCGACCACCCACGTCGCACCCGCCAGGACCGCGATCGAGACGTACACCGCAGGGGTGCCGGCGAGGGGGCGCAGCGGGCCCGGGAGCGCCCCCACCACGAACAGGACGTGGGCGGCGGAGCCGGCGACGATCCAGGGCGCGAGCGCGAGGACGGTCCGCTCGGTGACGGGCGGGCGGCGCCGCCGGAGGACGACCCCGACGGTGACGACCGCGACGACGAGGCCGAGCAGGTACGGGAGCGGCGGCAGGGCAAACCCCGCCGGGAGTAGCGCCATGCCCCACACCGGGCGTGGCCACTCCTAAGGGGTTTCGAATGCGGTGGTCGGCTGGGGGTCGTGCTTCGAATGCGGTGGTCGGCGGGGGATCGTGCGAAGCGAGCGCCTCCAGCGCGGGGTCGGGGACCCGAGTCACGGGGGACCGTCGACGGCGGAGACGGGGGCTCGAGTCACGGGGGACCGCCGGGTGACGACACCCGGACCTCCTCGCCGGTCAGGGTGACCCGGTGCTCGCAGTACTCGAAGGTGACAGTCACCGACGAGGCCCACGCCGGCGTGGAAAACAGCGTGTTCAGCGTGTCGGGATCGATCGCGTCGTAGAGCGGGTCCAGATCGAGCGGGGACCGCCCCGTCACGTCGGCCACGGCGGCGACCACGGCTTCGGCTGGCGTCTCGGTGGACCCCTGATCGTACACGACGACCGTGTCGGCACGGTCGCCCTCGTCGGAGTCGGACATTCCGGGATCAGAGAGGGAGGTCGAGTGCAGCGTTCCGAGTGCCGGCGTCGATCTCTTCGAGGTGGGGGCCGAGAAGTTGACAGATCATGGTGACCAGGGTGTTGTGTTCGCCCTCGCCGACGATCGCCTGTTCGTCGTGGTAGCCGTCGGTCCGCTCCTCGCGGAGCGTCCCGAGCATGACGGCCTCGCGGTCGGCCAGGAGCAGGCGGCCGACCCTGTCGCCGGCGGCCGGGAGGTTCAGCCAGTCGGTGTTCGGTTCCCAGAGGACGACCTCGGGGGCGTTCTCGCGGACGTACTCCCGGACTGCCGGGTTCGGCGTGCCGAGGTAGACGGTCACCCCGCGGCGCGAGGCGTCCCTGATGCGGGTGAGACAGCCCGCTTCGAGCAGTTGCGTGTCCGTGAACATGCAGAACAGCTCATCGTCGGCGCGGTCACACAGCGACTGGCCAAAGGAGATGACGCGCTCGCGGCCCTCGATCTCGCCGATTCCGTCGGGGTCTGATTCGCCAGAGAGGCTGCCGCGGAACTCCGGGTGGAGGACTGAATGCATCCACGGGACCCGAAGCTCCGGATGCCCCTCGTAGGCGACCGTCCGCGCGTCTGCGTCGTACTCGATCAGCCCCGCCGTCGAGAGCCGGGGCAGGTCGGTGTGTCGGAGTCGGGTCAGACACTGCTCGACCGCCGCCGAGGGCACGTCGGACTCGACGGTGTCCCGCTCGCGGGCCAGCAGTTCCCGGGCGAGCGTCTCGGTGTGGATGGAGCCGATCTGGTGGCTGAGTACGTCGAGGACGGTGCGTCGGCGCTCGTCGGCGAGCGCATCGAACAGCGCGTCGAGGGAGTCGGCGTCCGCGGCGACGTCGCCCTCGATGACCTCCCGGACGCCCGGATCGTCGTAGGCGGGGTGGTCCGCGGGCACGACGGCGTCGTCCGCGACGCGGTCGAGGAGGCCGGCGGCCGTCAGCTTCGGAAGGTGGGCGTGACGCAGCGAGACCGCGGCCCGCTGGTGCGCCTCGTCCGTCACGTCGGTGCGCAATCTGTCGGTCCGCCAGGCGGCGAGCGCGGTCGCCAGATCCTCCCGCGACGTCGGCTCGGGGGCCCGTGCGATCGCGAATTCGAGGACCCGGCGGCGCTCGGGGTTCGCCAGGGACGCAAAGACGCCGTCGACCGACACGCGCTCCGCGTCGTCGCTGTCTGCGCTCGTGTGGTGGGCCATACTCTCACTGGAAGGGAGACGGGTAAAGCGCCGGCGCCTAACTGTATCATCTCGCCCGAACCCGTACGTAACCGGGCGCAACTGTGGCTACGTCGGGGTACCTGGGTAACACCCGTCGGGCCCGAGGGCCGCGTCTGTAACGGCGGGCTACCGTGGCAAGCGTCGCCCGCGGCCGCCGTCTGGTCTTCGAGGGGTAGGCGTCCCGACCCTTCGGGGGTGGGCGTCCCGACCGCCCGGGTCGGTCGTCGCACCCGGTGTGGTAGGTACTCGCTAGCATGGTAGGCACGGCTACGTCGACCGTCCGGAGAGATGACGAACCGCCGGGGGCGAGGCGAGGTCGGAACCCCCCCGGCGACGGGAGGCGGAGCGACACCAGCTGGCTGCGGTTTCCGTCGGCGGAACCGTGGCAGTCGCAGGTCCGGAACTCCGCGCTGCCGCTGTGGTCGAATGACGGCGCGGCGAAGTTCAATCGAAGCGGAAGGTCTCCAGGTTTCGAGGCGCGTGCGTCCGGATGTTGAACTCCTGGTAGAGGCCCGAGGAGAGCTGATCGGTCGCCGACTCGTCGCCGTGAACACAGAGGACTTCCTCGGGACGCGGGTTCATCGTCCGCACGAAGTTTTCGAGCCCGTTCCGGTCGGCGTGGCCCGAGAACCCGCTGACCGACTCCACGTCGAGGCGCAGGGTCAACTGCTCGGTTCGGCCGCCGCGATCGCTGAACGGGATCTCCTTGCGCCCGCTCTGAATGCGGCGTCCGAGGGTCCCCTGTGCCTGGTAGCCGACGAAGATGAGCGTGTTCTCGGGATCGCCACCCACCAGTTCGAGCCAGGACATGATCGGGCCGCCGGTGACCATCCCCGACGTCGACAGAATGATACAGGAATCGCCGTCGGCGATTTCCTCGCGCATCTCGTGGCCGCCGTCGACCTGCTGGAACTGCTCGGCGAGGAACGGGTTCTCGTCCTCGTGGAGGATCCGCTGGCGGAGGCCGTCGCGCAGGAACTCCGGGTAGGCCGTGTGGATCGCCGTCGCCTCCCGGATCATCCCGTCCAGGTAGATCGGCAGCGTCGGGAGTTTCCCCTCGCGCATCGCCTCCTCTAACACGAGCATGAGTTCCTGCGAGCGCCCGACGGCGAAGGCCGGAATGACGACCTTCCCGCCCCGGTCGATCGTCGCGTCGATCAACTCGACCAGTTTGCGCTCGCTGTCCTCCTGGTCGGTCTGGTAGTCGTCCCGTTTGCCGTAGGTGGACTCCATGACGAGCGTCTCGGCGCGCGGGAAGTCGTTCGAGGCGCCGTTGAACAGCCGGGTGTCGGTGTAGTGAACGTCCCCCGAGAAGACGACGTTGTGGAACCCGTTGCCGACGTGGAAGTGGGTGACGGCGCTGCCGAGGATGTGACCGGCGTTGTGGAAGGTGAGCTTGACGTCCGGCGCGATGTCGGTGACGTCGCCGTAGTCGACCGTGATCGTGTGTCTGAGCTCCTCGCGGACCATCGCGCTCTCGTAGGGCGGCGTGCGTCCCTCCTTGGCGGCGACGTCGATGTAGTCGAGCTGGAGGAGCCCGATCAGGTCGCGGGTCGCCTGGGTCATGTACACCGGCCCGTCGTACCCGTATTTGAACAACAGCGGGAGCAACGCGCTGTGGTCGAGGTGGGCGTGGGTGAGGACGACCGCGTCGAGGTCGGCGATCGGGTTGGCTTCGGGGAGTTGTAGGTACGGCACCTCGCCCTCGGCGCCGGGCTTGTCGCCACAGTCGACGAGGATCCGCGTTTCGGGCGTCGAGAGAACGAAGCTCGCGCGGCCGACCTCGCGACAGCAGCCCAGCGTCGTCACGCGGACCCACTCGTCGTCGGCCGTCGGCTCGCGGTGGATCTCGTTGCCGACCCGTTCGAGGAATCCCCGTCGCTCCTCGCGTTCCTCCATCAGGAAGTTCCGGACGTTGTCGACGGTCGAGGACTCCATCGGGGGCGTCCTGAGGACCTCGGGCGTCCAGCCGACCGCCTGGGTGATCTCCCGGAGCGTACTCGCGCGACGGCCGATGACGAGTCCGGGCTTTTCGGCCTCGATCAGCACCTCGCCGGTCGCGGGGTAGAACTCCAGATTCGTGATGCCCGCCTCCTCCGGGATGAGATCGAGGATCCGGGGCTTTGCGTCGGTCGGGCTCGCCTGCGTGCCGGCCGCTGGTCTGACGGTGATCCGCTTTCGGAGCTTGCTGGCCAGCGTCCGGATCAGTTTGTCCCGGCCGGCGAACTCGCGTGGCGTGTCGGTGTAGACGACGAGCTCCGGCCCTTCGAAGGCGACTCGCGAAACGCTCAGGTCGTCGGGGAGCTCCGCTTCCAGTTCGGCCCGCATCTCGTCGAGGGGGTTCGTGTCGTGGGGTGTGCTCATGGATGATCGCTCGGTCGCCCCCGGAAGGGGCCGTCCGCGAGGTCACTCCGAACGGCGGTCGTTCGGGGGAGGAGAACCGTCGGTCGCACCGGTCCGAACGGGCGAGCCCGGAACGGGCCGAGTCCCGTCGTAGCGGTTTCCGCCTGCGGCGGTCGGGTCCCAGGGAGGGAACGTTCGACCGGACGGCGTCTTCCCTTGGAGCGGGGCGGGGATCGCATAAACATGTTCCGTTCGCTCGTGCGGTGGCTCCCGCGACAACGCCGCCGGGGCGGTTCCGACACACGCGCGACAACGCCACCGGGGCGATTCCGCCACGCGCCGGCCGGGGGCGGCGTCGGGATTTTTCCCGTCACCCGCCCTGTAGCCGGCCATGGACCGCGACGACTTCGCCGCCCACATCGACCACACCGTCCTCGGCCCGACGACGACGTGGGTCGACGTGCGCCGCGTGCTCGACGAGGCCGCCGAGTACGGAATGAACGCCTGCGTGCCGCCCTGTTACGTGCCGGAAGCGAGCGCACACGCGCCGGAGGTGACGCTCGCGACGGTGATCGGCTTCCCGCACGGCCAGCACGCCGCCGAGGCCAAACGCGAGGAGGCGGCCGTCGCCTGGGACGACGGCGCCGACGAACTCGACGTCGTCTGTAACCTCGGCCGGTTGCGCGCCGGCGAGGACGACGCCGTCGCAGCGGACCTCGCCGAGGTGGTCGCGACCGTGCCGATCCCGGTGAAGGTGATCGTCGAGGCGCCGCTCCTGTCGGAGTCGGAACTGCGGCGGGCCTGCGAGGCCGCGGTCGCCGCCGACGCGGACTTCGTGAAGACCGCGACGGGCTTTGGCGGCGGCGGCGCGACCGTCGCCGACGTCGAGGTGATGGCGGAGTACCTGCCGGTGAAGGCCAGCGGCGGGATCGGCTCCTACGCCGAGGCGACGGCGATGCTGGAGGCGGGCGCCGAGCGGATCGGCGCCTCCTCGGGGGTCGAACTCGTCGACGGGTTCACCGGGGAGTGACCGCCGGAGTCGTCGACCGGAGGCGCGGATCGTCGAGGAATCGCGGGGGGAGTCGGGCGTCGCTCCCGGGCGCGGACCGTCGTTCTTTTGACCGCGCAACCGGTAAGTCGAGGTGAATGGCCCGGTACCACATCGAAACGTACGGCTGCACGTCCAACCGCGGCGAGAGCCGCGAGATCGAGCGTGCGCTCCGGGACGGGGGGCATCGTCCCGTGGGCTCGCCGGCCGAGGCAGACGTCGCGATCCTCAACACCTGCACGGTCGTCGAGAAGACCGAGCGGAACATGCTCCGCCGGGCCAAGGAACTCGAAGCCGAAACCGCAGACCTCGTCGTGACGGGCTGTATGGCCCTGGCCCAGGGCGAGCAGTTCCGCGAGGAGGGCGTCGACGCCCGCGTCCTCCACTGGGACGAGGTGCCCGCGGCGGTGCGAAACGGGGAGTGTCCGACGCCCGACGCGTCGGCGAGTCCCGCTGTCGGCGACGCGGTCAGGGCCGATGGGGCCAGCGCCGTCGACGGCGCCGGAACCGTCGGGGGCGACGTGGCCGACGCCACCGGAACCGCCGGCGACGCGGCCGGTGCTGGCGGTCCGAGCGCCGGCGACCCCGAACCGATCCTCGATGGCGTCGTCGGCATCCTGCCCATCGCGCGGGGCTGCATGAGCGACTGTTCGTACTGCATCACCAAGCAGGCGACCGGGAAGATCGACTCCCCGCCGGTCGAGGCGAACGTCGAGAAGGCCCGCGCGCTGGTCCACGCCGGCGCGAAGGAACTCAGGGTGACCGGCCAGGACACCGGCGTCTACGGCTGGGACACCGGCGAGCGAAAGCTGCCGGAGCTTCTCGACCGGATCTGTGCCATCGACGGCGACTTCCGGGTCCGGGTCGGGATGGCGAACCCGAAGGGCGTCCACGGGATCCGCGAGGATCTCGCCGCCGTATTCGCGGACAACGAGAAACTCTATGACTTCCTGCACGTCCCGGTCCAGTCCGGCAGCGACGACGTCCTGGGGGACATGCGTCGCCAGCACCAGGTCCGGGAGTTCCGCGAGGTGGTCGCGACCTTCGACGACGCACTCGGCGAGTGGACGCTGGCGACGGACTTCATCGTCGGCTTCCCCACCGAGACCGACGCCGACCACGAGCGGAGCCTGGATCTGCTGCGCGAGGCGCGGCCGGAGAAGATCAACGTCACCCGCTTCTCGAAGCGCCCCGGCACCGACGCCGCCGACCTGAAGGGGCTCGGCGGGACGAAGAAAAAGGAGCGCTCGAAGGAGATGTCCGACCTGAAGATGGACCTGATGGCCGAGACCTACGACGCGATGGTCGGCGAGCGACGCGAGGTGCTCGTCGTCGAACCGGGGACCGGCGACTCCGTGAAGTGTCGAGACCCGGCCTACCGCCAGGTGATCGTCCAGAACGCCACCGAACACGGCCTCGAACCCGGTGACTTCGCCGAGGTCGAGGTCACGAGCCACCAGACGGTGTACGCGTTCGGCGAGCCGATCTGAACCGCGAATCAGCCGCTCGCCTCGTCGGCGACGTACCCCACCTCCCGCCGGTCGACGACGTCGAGGAGCGCGAGCCAGTCGAGCAGGTCAGCGACCCGGTCGCGCCAGACCGACTCCCAGGTCCGGGGGTTCTTGTGGCGCTCCCAGGGGGGCACCCGGTCGCGGACGGCGTCGAACGCCGCGGCGGCGGCCATCGGCGCGTCGGCCGCCGCGACGGCGTCGCGCACGGGACGTGCGAGGAACACCCGGTCGAGCAGCCGTCGGCGCAGGTCGTCGGGGGTCGGCTCCGACTCCGTCCGTCTGAACCCCCGGTCGGTCTCGGTCGCGAGGCCGAGCGCGCGGAGGAACGTGAGCCAGGTCCGCGCGACGTCGCGGCTCGGCAGGTCCAGCCGCCGGAGGAGCCGCTCGGTACAGTCGTCCTCGCTCGCCGGGACGAGCGGGACGGCCCGGCAGGCGACGTCGAGGTCGTCGAGCGAGTCGGGCGCGGGGGGGACGAGTTTGAACTGCATGGACGGTCGCGTGCGGTTGACGACGGTCAGTCGAGGCCGAACGACTCGGCGAGCAGGTCCTCGTGGGTGTCGCCGAGGACGTGGGTGGGGCCGTCGGCGACGTCGACGGTGATCTGTGCGGGGGCGAAGGCCGAGCCCTCGACCTCGTGGAAGTCCCAGTCGGCGTCCTCGAAGACGTCGTAGAAGGGCTGGCCGTAGGTGTCGGCCGCCGAGGAGGGAACCGCCTCGAAGCCGTCGAACTCCTCGCGGACGTGGAGGTAGACGCGGCCGCCGTAGGCGACGGCGTCGTTGCTCCGGCCCATGGCGACCCCCTCGTCGTAGCTGACCGGGGCGACGGGGGCCGTCCCCGAGACCGAGATCACGTCCGTCGGATCGTAGCCCAGTTCGAACAGGCGGAAGGTGGCGAGTTCGGCCGCGCGAGCGGCGGCGGTCACCGACCCCGCGAGCGACCCCGTGGCGTAGGCCGGCAGGAACACCCCGCTCGGGTCGACCGCGGCGGTCTCCGCGACGTGCTCGACGACCGCCTCGCCCGGCAGGAGGTGGCTCTCGACCGTGAGGACCGTCAGGTCGAACTCGTCGTAGTAGCCGACCACCTGGAACTCGCTCTCCTCGCCGACGAGCGCGCGGGCGGGGCCGCTCCCCAGGCCGTCGAAGTCGTCGAGGGTGAGCTCCCAGCCGGCCTTCTGGGAACACAGAAGCGCCAGGGCCGGATGGTCGGTGACGAGTTCGACGTGTGGCAGCGGGGCGCCCGCGACCTCGCCGGTCCGGGACTGGATCGTCGCCAGCCCCGCGGTCTGGATCTCCGCGAGCAGCAGTCCGGCCTCGATCCCGCCGTCGGCCTCCACCCCGAAGTCCAGCACCGTCGCCCCTGAGTCGAGCTCGTAGGCGGCGATCCCGAGTTCCTCGGCGAAGTCGAGCGCCTCGTCGACGAGCTCGACCGCCATCCGGTTGATGCTCTCCATGCCCCGGGGTTGGGCGACATCGCATTTAGGGGTTGGCAGTCGACGACGACGCCGGGCTCGGCCGTCGCAGCCGGCGCCCGCGGCCAGGGCGGCCGGTCGTAGCCGGCGCCGTACCCGCTTCTTACGCGGGACTGTGACCGCTTCCCGCGTGACATTCGGTACCGATCGAAACGCGCACGATTATTTTTACTCGTTTTATAGTAACTCTCTTTAAGCCGGGGCAACTCGGAATAAGTAGCGATTACTCCATGTGGCAGGACATCATCTTCACCGTCGGAAGCGTCTTCAGCATCGTCGTACTCATGCCGACGCTCAGGGATCGAATGGCGACCATTCCACTCGGGACGAGCGTCCCCTCGGCGCTCATCGGCCTCGTCTACGGGTCGACGTTTTTCACGATGGGGTTGACGTTCTCCGCGGCGGGGTCGGTCGCGACCGGCGTCCTCTGGAGCCTCATCGCGGCGCTCCGTTCGCCGGCCTCCCCGTTACGCCAGGCGGCGGACCGGACGCCGGCCGCGGACGCGACAGGTCCACAGAATCACACCCCCCACGGGGACTGACGTCGAGGAACGGCGAGTAGGGACTGTACAACCGGGCGATAAGGTGCCACCTACCGTCCCCGCACGCCCGTTCGGCGACCGTCGTTCCCGGCCGAGCGGCCCGGTTGCGACGGCATGGCCCGGCGTCCTCTGTGGCCGAAGAATCGACGAAAATCGCAGGAATGCGGCGGCGTGGAGAGATCACGGGCCGCCGACACGGCGCCCAGCGAGACCCACACCCCGCCGGCCTCCGGACTCGTCCCCGTCGACCGAACGCGGTGAGACCGGCGTCGACGCGACGTCACTGGCGCCGGGTGTCGGACGAACGGATATCCAGGTGTTTGCGTCTGACGGAACGTTTTAAACACCAGATTAAATAGGTGGGTCCAGTCTCTGGGTTCCCACGTTAGCATGACGGGTTTCGTTCGGCGGGAAAAGCCGACATCTACCGGCGACGTGTCACTTAGTCACCGCATTGTTACGTTCTTCGAGGACGCTACCGGCCGTCAGGCGACGGAGCTCCCACCGCTGTACGACGCGGTGGACGTCGACGCCCTGGAGGACCTGGTCGCCCACGGCGGGGCCGACCTCCAGGTCCAGTTTCGGTACTGTGACACCGTCGTCCGCGTGTACGGCGACGGGGAAATCGAGTTCGAGGGCGACGACGGATCGGGCGCCGCACCGACGTAGGAGCCACCCGCCGTCGCCACGTCGAGCGTGGCGGTGCCGCGTCGGGGGCCGGGAGCCCGACGCTCGCGGGACGCGAAACGGCTATGGGCGCCCGCGCCGACCGATCCGACGACGGCGCACACGTCGCCCAACAGATGGTTCACCCGACGCCCAGGTCCAGCCACCACCCCGGTCCGCCGCGATTTCTGCAGGTCGGTGATCGGATCGCCGATCCGATCTTCGTCGACGGCGACCACGGATTCGGCCGCGACAACCTCGCCCCGACAGTCGCCGGCACGCCGGAGCGGGACCCCGACCCGTACCCCGCTGACGCGTTCGCGTGGTCGCTTGCCGAGTGCCCGCCCGGAAGCGACGCCAGCCTCGGCTACGGACTTCCGGACGACGACGCGACCAGGTACGACCACGGGCTGGCCCACACCGTCGAGTTCGAACCGGACCGACCGGGGCGGTACGTCCTCGAACTCGACGCGCCGGACGACACCCACGAACTGACGCTGCACGTCTTTCCGCGCCCGCCCGACGTGGCCGACGGCGATGACGTCGCCGACGGGGCTGCTGGCTTCGACGGTGCGACTACCGCCGGCGCACCGATAGACGCCGACGGTGTGACTACCGCCGACGCACCGACAGACCTCGACGGTGCGACTACCGCCGGCGCGAGCGCCCGAGGCGACGCCGGCCACCCGGGCGGCCCGCCGCGTCTCGAACTGGACGCCACCTACGACGAGACGACCGACGCGTTCGTGGTCGAGTCAGCCCTCGAACTCGCGCCCGGGGGCGCCGCCGAGTCGGAGCCCACTGTCGAGTTCCTCCCACACGACGCGGGGCCGCTCGACCCGGCCGACGTCACCGTCGAGGGGACGACCGCCCGCGTTCCGACGACGGCCCTGGACGGCCCGGCGACCCTCTACGCCGCCCCCTTCGACGGCCACCGCGTCGGGGCGACCGACCAGGTCGTCCTCGACCCCGACGCCGGAACCGTGTCGTACCCGACCCGCCCGCCGGCATGGCTGGACGACGCCGTGATCTACGAGGTCTTCACCCGGTCGTTCGCCGGCGCCCCCGGCGCGACCGACTTCGAGGCGCTGACCGAACGGGTCGACTACCTCGCGGACCTGGGCATAGACGTCGTCTGGCTGACGCCGATCCTCCCCGCATGGAGCCCGACCGTCGAGGCGCCGCCGGGCGGCCCACACGGCTACAGCGCGGCCGACTACTTCGACGTCGCCCCCGACCTCGGCACGCTCGCCGACTTCGATCGGTTCGTGGACGCCTGCCACGAGCGCGGGCTCCGGGTGTGTTTCGACCTCGCGATCAACCACTGCGGGTGGACCCACCCGTACTTCCAGGACACCATCGCCGAACTCGGGCCGGCCCCCGAGGACGACTACGCGTTCCCGGCCGTCGAGGCCTGGGACGAGACGTCGCCGTACTTCGACTGGTTCGACCGGCAGCGGGGCGCCAGCGACCACGACGCCGCGCCGGCCGCGACCGGCTTTTTCGGCGTCCGGCTCCAGCCGAACCTCAACTACGGCAACCTCGCGCTCCGGGAACACACCCTGGCTGCCGTCGAGTCCTGGGCCGAGCGCGTGGACATGTTCCGGTGTGACATCGCGTGGGGCGTCCCCCACAGCTTCTGGGCGGAGGTCCGCGAGCGCGTCCGGGCGGCCGACGCGGAGTTCGTCCTGTTCGACGAGACGATCCCGAAAGACCCCGCCTTCTGTGCGGAGTTCGACCTCCACGTCGACACCGACGGGTTCACCGAGACCGTCCAGGCCGTCGCCCGCGGCGACGAACGACCCGACGCCCTGCTCGATACCGTCGAGAGCCGGCGACGCGAGGGGTTTCCGGCGTGGACGCGTCTGTGCAACGCAATCGAGAACCACGACGAACCGCGCCTGTATCACGAGGCAAAGGCCCACGGGGACCGCCCGGACCCGGCTGCGGCCCAGCGTGCGGCCGTCGCCGCGGCGATGACTCTTCCGGGCGTTCCCCTGGTGTACTACGGCGGGGAGCGACTGATCACCGAACACGGCCAGCGTCGCCCGCGTCCCTACCCCGGGGATGACGACCGGACCGACGACATCGAGCGCGACCCCTACAAGCGCGCGTTCGTAAACTGGGAGACGACTCCCGAGGACCACCTCGCGTTCTACCGCGACCTGATCGCCTGCTACCACGAGTCGCCCGTGCTGGGCCCGGCCGCCGACCTGGTCCGCGTCGCCCACCGAACGGGGGCCCCCGAGGACCTGGTCGCGTTCGGCCGCGACGCCGGGGCCGAAAAGCGGGTGATCGTCGTCAACTTCGCCGCCGGACCGCGGACCGTCGACCTTCCGCCGGCGGTCGATGGGACCGACCGCGTCACCGGAACGGACGTCGTTTGGCGGCGGAGCGAGGACGCGGTGACGGTCGCGGTCGACACGCTGGCCGTCCTGGAGACCCCGACGCTGCCCTGTGGAGGGAGTGACGACAGCCCCCGCGAGAGAGACACCTAAACAATTAGGCACCAGCCCTTTGATACTTCCACAGGAAATTCAACTCGATGGACACTATCAGTCAATTGGGGGGAGAGGACCGTTCGATGCTGGTACATTCTGGAAGAAAATCGTCGTGGTAGCTGATGGGCAACCCTGCCATCAAGGCCGGTAACGTCACCCTGCTTCGGGGAGTACCGCTCGACGAGGCGACGTACGACACCTGCCGGGACCTGCTTCGGCCGCCGGAGGGAAAGATGGAGACACACCGGGTTCTCGGTATCAGTCTGATCCACGGCCCGGACCACTGTCTCGACCGCTGGGGACCCGCGCTGCGGGATGGCGTCGACGAGTCGGTCGTGATCGCCCCGCAGACGACGACCCGCTCGGCAGCCGCCGCCGGGGCGGACGCGACGAGTCCCGGGGAGTCGACCGAGCACGTGTCCCTCGACGCGCCGACGAACATTCCACACCTCGGGAGCAGGATCACCGACGTGCTCTATCGCTGGGAGGACGACGCCTCGATCAGCGTCTGTCTGGACTCGCTGACGGCCCTGTTGCAGGCCCACCCGACGTCCACCGTGTCCCAGTTCGTCCAGGTACTCCGGAGTCACCTGCTCGAACTCGACGCCGCGGCGCACTGCCACGTCGACCCGACCGCCCACGACGACCAGACAGTCGCGAAGCTCACCACCTCGTTCGACGAGGTCGTCGACGCCCGCGACGAAATGGTTGGACCGCTGAAGTGAGATAGAGCGGCGGGAGTGACGGAGTGACAGGCGAAACGGCACGCCGGAGACGCGACCAGCGAGGGGACGCGGCATCGGTCACCGGCCGCTGTCGGTCGTCCCGCCGACACGGCCCTCGCCACCCCAACTTTGATGGTCGCGACTGGTGTCAACCGTCTCATGCGTTCGGCACTCGTCGTCGGCGGCACGAGCTACATCGGACGGGCGATCGTCGAAACGTTCCTGGCGGCCGGCTACGACGTCACCTCGCTGTCCCGGGGCAACCACGACGCCGGAGTCGACGCCGACGAACGGCTCACCCGGCTGACCGGCGACCGCACGGAGGCGGCGACGATCGAGCGCGCGGCCGAGGCCGCCGACCCGGACGTGGTCGTCGACAACGCGGCGTACTCCCCGGCGGACGTCGAGACCGCGGTCGAGGTCTTCGGGGACGCGGACGCGTACGTGTACGTCTCCAGCGTCGGCGCCTACGACCACGACCGGATCCTCAAATACGAGCGCGACACGCCGCTGGAGCCGTGTTCGGCCGAGCAGGCGACCGACGACTCCTTCGGGACCTACCCCAACCGGAAGGCCGAGGGGGACCGCCTGGTCTTCGAGGCCGCCGAGCGCGGCGTCGCGGCGATGAGCGTCCGCCCGACGATGGTGTACGGGCCGCACAACCACCTCCCGTTCCTGCAGTACTGGATCGACCGGGCCGTCTCCGAGGACCGGATCGTGGTCCCGGGTGACGGGAGCTACGTCGCACACCGGACCTACGTCGAGGACGTCGCAAGCGCGATCCGGACCGTCGCCGAGGACGGCCGGCCGGGCGAGGCGTACAACGTCGCGGACCGACAGCCCCTGTCGGTCGACGGGACCCTTGACCTCGTCTGCGAGGTGGCCGACACGGAGGTCGAACGCGTCTACGCCAGCCCCCGGGAACTCGCGGACGCCGACCTCTCGCCCGCAGAGTTCCCGCTGTTCATGGGCGACCCGTTCGTGATGGCCACCGACAAACTGTCCGCGCTCGGCTGGGAGTCGACACCGGCCGCAACCGCGATGGAACGAACGATCGACTACCACCGGGAGGCCGGCCTCTCGGAGTACGACGCCGGGCCGTCGCGAGCGGCCGAGCGCCGACTGCTCGACGACCTGGCGTGAGTCGGGGCCAGAGAGGATCGGCCGGACGACCGGACCGAGAGTCGCTCGGCCCGCCACCATTTTTATCAACTGACACGATGTAGCTCGGAGTCATGAGCGAATATCTCGACAAGCTAGACCGGCACCTGAGCAACATCAAGCGGGAGGCCCAGGCCGAATCGGATCCCCACCGGAGCAGCATCCTCTGGAACTACCTCCATCACGGCGCCTTCGAACTCAGCGGGGAGTGGGAACAGATCTTCGCCCCGGAGATGACCATCGACGAGCCCCACTACGAGATGCGCACGGGCGAGCCCGAAGCGACGATCCTCGACGGCGCTGACGCGGTAAAGGAGTTCTACAGCCTCATCGAGGACGCACAGATGATGGCCATCGACGACGGCACCCACCAGCTGTTCGTCAACGACGAGGGTCTCGCGGAGTTCGCGTCGACGGTTGACTTCCCCACGGGAGCGGAGATCCTGGCGGAGGACACCGACACCTGGTTCTACCGCGGCGTCGAGATCGACGATCCCGACGCGACCTACGCCCGGAAGAGCCGCCACGCGATGTACTGGCCGTACACCGAGGAGAGCCAGCTGATCGGCGAGATGGTCTACCAGATCGCCCCGTTCGAGGTCGCGAGGGTGGAGCCGGAGGCGGTCCCCACAATCGAGGAGATCACTGACGTGGCCGAGCGGTACTTCCCGGAGAACGTGGACGGGGAGACCCCCTACGCGTCGATCACGGTGTAACGCCGGACCGGACGGCGGCCAGCGGGAGCGGTCACGACGACGCGCAGTCGGCGGTGCCGTAGACGCACCGCTCGACGTCCGCCAGCGACTTTCTCTGTCGAACGTAACCCGGAGGGAGTCGGTCTCGACGCCGACGTGGTGCTGGGGGACGGCGACGTGCTGGCTGCCGCCCCGGCGGGGGAGTCCACCCGGCGTCCACTCCTCGAGAGACCGGCGCGCCCGATCGCAGGTCCCCCGGAATTCTGACCGACTGGGAACCATCGAAGAAGATACATTGACTCAGTGACAACATCCGTGTGGTGTCATACCATGACAGACACGTTCGACGACCTGATACGGGCAGCCGGCGGGCCAGTAGAGAAGCTACGGGGCACGGGCGTGTACCCGATGGACCTGCTCGACATGGGCGGGGACATCCCCCCCGAGTTCACGAGCTGGCGCGAGGAACAGCAGGCCTGGGCGGAGACGGCCGTCATCATGGACCAGTCCCAGCACATGGTCGACCTGACCCTCGAAGGACCGGACGCCGTCGACGCGTTTGCGGACCTCGGCATCAACGACTTCGAGGAGTTCGAACCGGGAGAGGCCAAGCAGTTCGTCGCCTGTAACTCCGACGGCTACCTGATCGGCGACGGCGTCCTCTATTACCTGTCGGAGAACGAACTCAACCTGGTCGGTCTCACACCGGTCAACTGGGTCCACTACAACGTCGACACCGGCGACTACGACGTCAGCGTCGAGCGAGACGAGTTCGCGATGTTCCGGGAGGGGCCGCCCGAGCGGTTCAGATACGAGGTCCAGGGCCCGAACGCGCTGGACATCGTCACCGAACTGGCCGACGGACCGCTCCCGGAACTCGGGTTCTTCGAGTTCGACACCATCTCCATCGATGGAACCGAGGTGTACGCCGCGCGCCACGGGATGCTCAACGAGGCCGGGTTCGAGTTCTGGGGCCCCTGGGAGGACGGCGACGAGGTCAAAGACGCGATCCTCGACGTCGGCGAGGGACACGGCCTCCGTCAGGTCGGGATGCGGGCGTACTTCACGAACAACCTCAACGGCTGGGTACCGGCGCCCCTCCAGGCGATCTACGGCGACGAGATGCAGTCGTTCCGTGAGTGGCTGGACCCCGAAAGCTTCGAGGCGCTGATGTCCATCGGGGGGAGCTTCAACACCGACGACGTCAGCGACTACTACCTGACGCCGTTCGAGGTCGGCTACGGCGGGTTCATCGACTACGACCACGACTTCGTCGGCAAGGAGGCCCTCCGCGAGATGGAGGGGGAACGACACCGGACGAAGGTCACCCTCGTCTGGGATCACGAGGACGTCACGAGCGTCCTCGGCAAACTGTTCGAACGTCCGACGGCCAAGTACATGGAACTCCCACGGCCCCACTACGGCTTCTCGATGTACGACCGGGTCGAGCACGACGGGGAGACGGTCGGCGTCTCGAAGTGGCCGGCTTACCGCGATCACGTCCAGGAGATGATGTCGCTGGGCATCGTCGATCCCGACGTGAGCGACCCTGGGACGGAGGTCACGGTCGTCTGGGGCGAGGAGGACTCTCCGAAGGAGAGCGTCGAGGACCACGAGGAAGTCGAGATCACCGCGACGGTCGCAGAGGTCCCCTACCGCGAGGACAGGCGAAAGACGGCGGACTACGCGACTCCCTGATCGCCGATCCCGGCGGCCATCGACGGACAGGCCTTTCAACCGACGCGGTCGTCGGGGACGGCATGGTCGTGAGCGGGCTGTTGCCGAACACGCCGGTCGTGAACGTGGCCGTCGTCGCCGTCGCGACCGGGCTCATCTGGATGGGGAGCGGCTGGCTGGAATCCTCCGCCGACCGCCTGTCGAGGCAGTACGGGCTGCCGGCGGTGATCCAGGGGTCGGTCGTGGTCGCGGTCGGGTCGAGTTCCCCCGAGTTGGCCAGCGTCGTCGTCGCGGCGCTCGCGGGGGCGTTCGACCTAGGCGTCGGCGGCGTCGTCGGCTCCGCCATCTTCAACGTCCTGGTGATCCCGGCAGCCGCCAGCGTCGTCACCGACGGTCCGCTCGACGCCAGCCGGACGCTCGTCTACAAGGAGGCGCAGTTCTACATGATCGCGGTGTCGGCGCTCGTCGTGACGTTCGCGCTGGCCGTGATCTACTACCCGACGGGTGGCGCGGAACTCGAAGGGCAGATCACGCGGGGGCTGGCGCTCCTGCCGCTTCTCCTGTATGGGCTCTACCTGTTCATCCAGTGGCAGGACGTGAGCGACCACGAGGCCGCCGCCGCCCCCGGGGATGTCAGCGTGCTCCGGGAATGGGGGAAGCTGGCGGCCGGGCTGGTCGTCATCCTCGTCACCGTCGAGGGGCTCGTCGGGGCGGTCGAGGGACTCAGCCACACGTTCGACGTGCCGCCGTTTCTGGCCGGCGTGACGATCATCGCGGGGGCCACCAGCCTGCCGGACGTCCTCGTCAGCGCGCGCGCCGCCCGCGCCGGCAAGGGCGTCACGAGCCTCGGCAATGTGCTGGGATCGAACACGTTCGACCTCCTCGTCGCGATCCCGCTCGGCGTGCTCATCGCGGGGAGCGCGCCGGTCAACTTCGCTGTCGCGGTCCCGATGATGGGCGTGTTGACGCTCGCGACGATCCTGCTGTTTGCCGTCCTCCGGACCGACCTCACGCTGACGACCGTCGAAGCGTACGCGCTCTGGGGCGCCTACCTCCTGTTCGTCGGGTGGATCGTCGCCGAAACCGCCGGCGTCACCGATCTGGTCCGCGGGGCCTGACCCGGGAAGCAGCCACGTCGGCGCCGTCGACGGTCGCGAGGACCCCGGGAGCCGCCGTCAGCCGTCGTCGCCCGCGCCGTCCTCGCGGTCGCCCGCCGGGTCGTAGACGTGACCGTCCCGTACCGACGGCGCGCCGACGCCGACGACGACGGTCGGCGTCTCGTTGCTCGTGGGCGCGAACGCCCGGTGGGGACTGTCCGGTTCCGCGAGGAAGAACTCCCCCGCGTCGACGGCGTACTCCCGGTCCGGCGTCTCGACGCGCAGCGCCCCGGAGACGACGTAGAAGGCCTCCTCCTGCTGGTCGTGGTAGTGGAGGCCGCTGACGGGGATGTCCTCGCCGGGGGCAACGCGGTACTCCCGGAGCCCCACGTTCTCCAGCCCCGCGGCCTCGCTGACGTAGCGCATCTCGGAGGGTCGGTCCGGCGCCGGATCGAGGTCGTCCGGGTCGACGACGTGATAGCCCATGGGCGACGTTCGGCCGGGCGGCGCAAAAGGCTGTACCCGACCACACCCGTCGCCCCCGATCGCTCCAGGTCAGGCCGGGGTGTACGTTTATTTCGCTGTGACAAGACGTCACGGTATGGCTCCCGCGGACGACGACCCGGCCGGCGAACCGGGCGCCGGCGACCCCGGCAGCGAACCGAGCAGCGACGACCCCGGCGGCGGAGGGAGCGACGGTGACCGACCCGACGCCGTGTACTGCCCCGAGTGCGGGACCAAGGCGTCGGCGGACTGGGCCTTTTGCAGGCACTGTGAAGCGTCGCTCAGCGACGCAGCGTCGGCCGACAGCGACCTGCGCGTCCGGACCGACGGCGAGGAGGTCGACCTCTCGGAGCACGTCGGCGAGGTGTCGGGCTGTCGGAAATGCGGTCACACGGACGTCGACGTCCAGGACGTCGCCGCGTCGAGCGACGGCTTCGCCCGCCTGCTCGACGTCGAGACCCGTCGGTTCAGGGCCGTCTCCTGTACCCGGTGTGGCTACACGGAGTTCTACAGGGGGCGCCGGCCAAACGAGGCAGCCGCCCTGTTCGTCCGGTGAGCGGGTGAAGCGTACGCTGAGGAAGGCCGGCGGTGACGGACCCCCTAGGGGGCCCGGTCGTCGAACTCGACGCCCGTGATTTCGAAGCGTGCACCCCCCTCGGCACCCTCGGTGACGCGGACGTCCCAGCCGTGGGCCCTGGCGATCCGTTCGACGATGCTCAGACCGAACCCGGTCCCGGCGTCGCTGGTCGAGTAGCCGGCATCGAACACCGACGGGCGATCCGCCTGGAGGATGCCAGCGCCGTCGTCCTCGACGGCGAACCCGTCGGCAAGCGGGGCGACGGTCACCGTGACGTCGTCGCCAGCGTGGTCGATCGCGTTCCGAAACAGGTTTTCGAGGAGTTGCTGGAGCCGCTCCCCGTCGGCCTCGATCCGTCCGAAGCCGTCGGTCGATCCGACGTCCCCGACGACCAGCGTCGGGCCGTGGCGTTCGCCGCCCGCGATCCGCCAGGCGGCCGCGACCGTGTCGGCGAGATCGACCGGTTCGGTGTCACCGATGTCCCGTCCCTCCCTGGCGAGCCAGAGGACGCCGTCGACGATCCGTTCCATCCGACCGATCGCGTCGTCGATCGCGTCCAGGTGCGGGCTGGTGCACTCCTCGCGGGCGAGTTCGAGCCGCCCGTCGATCACGTCGAGTGGGTTCCGGAGGTCGTGCGAGACCACGTTCGCAAACTGCTCCATCCGATCGTTCCGCTCCGACAGCACCTCCGCCTGTCGCTTGCGCTCGGTGATGTCCCGGAAGAACCACACGCGGCCGTAGAAACCGTCGTCGTCGACGACGGGCGCGGTGTAGCGGTCGATCACCCGCCCGTCAACGAGTTCGATCTGGTCATGATGGGTTTCGCGCGGGTTGTCGGTGATGCGGTCGATGACCTCCATGTGCGTCTCGGGCCGTTCGAGTTGCTCGCGGACGAGGTCGGCGCCAGGCCCGGTGTCGTCGGCCTCCAGTTGGTCCGCGGAGAGCCCCCACATGTCGAGGAGCTGCTGGTTGTAGCTGATCGGCGTTCGATCCTCGTCGCTCACCAGGATGCCGTCGAGGCTGGCTTCGAGCGCGGCCTCCAGCACCGACTCGCGATAGGCGAGTTCGCGCTGTCGTTCCTTGCTGGCGGTGACGTCGGTGAACGAGAGGACGGCACTCGTGACGGTCCCGTCCTCGCCGAACAGCGGCGCCCCGTTCACGAGCAGGACTTTCCGGGTCCCGTCCGGCCACTGGATGACGTGCCTGATACCGTACTGCGGTTCGCCCGCGTCGTACACCCGCCGGAACGGGAGTTCGTCGTCCGAGATCGACTCGCCGTCCAGGTCCTGAATCTCCCACCCGGGACCGTCGTACCGCCGTTCGATGACCTCGTCGTGATCGAGTTCGAGCACCTCGGCGGCGCGGCGGTTCGCGAAGACGAACCGCCCGTCTGCATCGACCTGGACGACGCCGCCGGGCACCGTCTTGAGGATCTGCTCGAGTCTGTGGCGGCGGCGGTCGGCCTCGGACGCCGATCGTGCGGCCTCCACGGCGTTGGAGATCCGGTTTGCGAGCACGGCGTACTGACTGGGATCGATCTTCTTCTGGACGTAGTCGGTGACGCCCGCCGAGATGGCGTCGCTGGCGACCTCCTCGGAACCCTTGCCCGTATAGAGGACGAACGGGAGGTCCGGGTACCGGTCGCGGACGGCCTCGAGGAACTCGATGCCGTTTCGCCCCGGCATGTCGTAGTCCGAGACGACGCAGTCGAACTGGGTTTCCGAGAGGCGATCTAGCCCGTCGCTCGCCCGGGTTGCGGTGTCGACGGCGAACCGTTCGTCCTCCAGTTCGAGAAACGTCGCGACCGTGTCTCCGAACTCCGGGTCGTCGTCGACGTGGAGAACGTGGATCGTTTCCGGGGTGACAGACATACACTCTCCCAGGCGGTCAGACGACTTGAAACGGACCCTTTGATCCGGCCGCCACAGCGTCACACCGATCGGCCGGTGGACGGATCAGCCGCCGTGTACGCGGCGCTCGCGTGCGCGTCCCGGACGCGCCGGTCGAACTCGGGTCGGGTGACGTGAGCGTCGCGACGCGGCCGTCACCAGACGGGACGCCCGATGACGGAGTACTTATCAGTATCCCGACCGTATTTCCGATACGATGTCAAGACTTCGCCGCGCCTACAACCGTGCCAAGTACGCAGCCATCTTCGCCGCGATCGGTGCCGCCGCCGGCGGTCTGTTCAACCGAAACACCGCGAGCAGCGGCGCCGCCCTCGGCGCGCTCCTCGGGGCGACGATCGGCGAGAAGCGATCGGCGGCCGGGTCGGTCGTCGAGGAACTGCCGAGCGACCCGGTGGACGTCCTCCCGGGCGACGAGTAACGAAGCGCCTGGTTCTCCCGGGCGACGAGTAACGGGGTCACCCGGTCCGGCGGGGACGCTCGCGACCGGGAGATGCCCCGCGGAGTTACGCCCGGTGCAGCAACCGGAAACGTCCAGCCCCGAGCCCGAGGACGCCGCCGGTGAAGTGGGCCACGAACGCACTCCCCGGGGCGCTCGCGACGACCGTCAGCACGAGCGCGACAGCCGCGACGAGGACGACGGCCGCCCGTCCGGAGAGGCGCCGGAGGAGGACCCCCGACGCCGGGTTCGCAGCGAGGACGTACCCCACGAGTGCAAACGCCGCCCCGCTGCTCCCGAGCACGCCGGCTGGCGCGCCGGTCGCCAGCCCGACCCACACCTCCGAGACCCCCGCCAGCATCCCCGTCCCCAGGAAGAACAGATGGAACCGGGGCGTCGAACACCCTCGGCCGACGATCGTCCCGGCGACAGCGACGAGGAGCGCGTTCGCGAGCAAGTGCCCCGGCCCGGCGTGGGCGTAGACGCTGGTCACGAGCGCCCAGGGCGGGTCGAACACTGGCGCCCCGAGGACGAACGGATCGATCACGCCGACGGCCCCGCCGATCCACGTAGCGACGGACGCAAGCAGCATCGCCGCCAGGGTCTGCACGACCGGGCCCCTCGCGGCCGTCCGGTGCCAGGGTTCCTCGTAGGTCTCGCCGGTGGAATCTCGGTTCATCGCGCGTCGGGTGGATCGATCGGCGACGCGGCGACAAAAGGGCTCCCCCGTCGCGGACGTCCCGACAGCCGCCGGTCGAAACCTCGAGCGACCCGACGCGAGTCGAACGCCTCCCGCGGGCACCCGGTTGTCAGCCCATCGAACCGGACGGACGCTCGTGGGCCGTGGTGCAGACGTGTGGGTTCGTCACCAACTACGCTTAAGCGTCACCCGCCCCTGGTTGCCGAGAACCACAACGAGGGATGCCCGTCACAACTGACCCGATCCACGTCCTGCACGTGGACGACGACCCCGACTTCACCGACCTGGCAGCGACGTTTCTCGAACGCGAGGACGACCGGATCGCGGTTCGAACCGCGGACTGCGCCGAGGCGGGGCTGGCCGCACTCGCCGACCACGACGTCGACTGTGTCGTCTCGGACTACGACATGCCCGGGCGAAATGGCATCGAGTTCCTCGAGGCCGTCCGCGAGACGCACCCGGACCTTCCGTTCGTGCTGTTCACGGGGAAAGGCTCCGAGGAGATCGCCAGCGACGCCATCTCGGCGGGCGTCACCGACTACCTCCAGAAGGAGGTGAGCACCAGCCAGTACGCGGTCCTGGCCAACCGGATCACCAACGTCGTCGAACAACACCGCTCCCGACGGGCCGTCGAGGCGACCGAGCGGAAGCTTTCGGAGATCGCCGACAAGACCGACGACGTCCTCTTTATGTTCTCGGGCGACTGGAGCGAGTTGCTGTTCGTCAACTCGGCCTACGAGGCGGTGTGGGGCGATCCCGTCGCGGACCTCGAAGCCGAGCCGCGGTCGTTTCTCGACTCGGTCCACCCGGAGGATCGCGAGGCCGTACGGGAGTGCATGGAAGGGCTGTCGAGCGGCGAGGCCAGCACGGTCGAGTACCGGGTACAGACATCCGCGGAGGAGACGCGCTGGGTTCGGACCGAGAGCAAGCCGATCCTCGACGACGACGGGACGGTCGCGCGCATCGTGGGATTCGTCCGCGACATCACCGAGCGAAAGCGACGCGAGCGGGACCGCCGGCGGAACGAACGTCGGTACCAGGCCGTCTTTGACGATCCGAACATCCTCGTCGGCCTGCTCGATACGGACGGAACCATTCTCGACATCAACGAGACCGCGATGGAGTACGTCGACGTCCCCCGGTCGACGGTGATCGGCGAGTCGTTCCCGGAGACGCCCTGGTTCGCCCACTCGGCCGACGCCCAGCGGGAGGTACAGGAGTGGATCGAACGCGCCGCCGCGGGCGAGTACGTCGACTTCGAGGTGGGCCTCCTCCGCCCGGACGGGAGCCCGTACGCCATCGAGGGAGTGTTTAGACCGGTCACGGACGACGACGGCGAGGTGGTGTCGCTGCTCGTCTCGGATCGGGACGTCACCGAGCGCGCGGCCCGGGCACGGGAGCTTCGGCGGGTGAAGCGGGCGATGGACGAGGCGCCGGTGGGCATCACGATCACCGACCCCTCCCTGGTGGACAACCCGATCACGTACGTCAACGACAGCTTCCTGGGCCTGACCGGCTACGACGAGGCGGACGTCCTCGGCCGGAACTGCCGGTTCCTCCAGGGGCCCGAGACCCGGGCGGAGCCGGTCGACGCGATGCGGACAGCGATCGAGTCAGCCGAGCGCGTCTCGGTCGAACTGCGCAACTACCGGAAGGACGGCACCGGGTTCTGGAACCAGGTGTCGCTCGCCCCCGTCCGCGACGACGACGGATCGGTGACGGCGTTCGTGGGGTTCCAGCAGGAGGTCACCGAGCGCAAGGAACGCGAGCGGGAACTGGCCCGGACCCGCGAGTTGCTCGCCCAGACCGAACGCATCGCGGACGTCGGCGGCTGGGAGATCGACACGGACACCAGGGAGGTGTTCTGGACGGCGAACCTCTTCGACCTCCTGGGCTGGGACGGCGACGAGGAGCCACCGCTTTCGGAGGCCCTCGACGTGTTCCACGAGGCCGACCGCCCCGAGGTCGCAGCCGCCGTCGAGAGGGCCCTCGACGCGGGCGAGGCCTTCGACGTGAACGCCCGGTTCCGTCGCCCCGACGGCGAGATGCGCTGGCTCCGGATCCAGGGCGAACCCACGACTGAAAACGGGGAGGTCCACACGCTTCGGGGCGCCGTCCAGGACATCACCGAGCAGGTCCGCCGGGAGCGCGACCTCGAACGGGCACAGACGGAGTACCAGGAGCTGTTCAACGGGATGAACGACTCGGCGTGGGTGCTCGACGACGACGGGTCGGTGCTCGCGGTCAACGATGCCGCCGTCACCACGACCGGATACAGCCGGGCGGAGCTACTGGAGATGCGGGCCCACGACGTCGACGAGGGACTGCCGGACGACGAGGTGACGAACCTTATCCAGACCATGCCCGAGGACGGGGTCCAGGTGTTCGAGACGGTCCACGAGAGCAAAACCGGCGAGCGGATCCCGGTCGAGATCAGCTCCAGCCTGATCAGCTACGAGGGGGAGACGAAGGTGTTGAGCGTCGCACGCGACATCTCGGACCGGAAGCGACGGGAACGACAGCTCGAGGAGTTCGCGTCGATCGTCAGCCACGACCTGCGGAACCCGTTGAACGTCGCCCAGGGCCGCCTGGAACTCGCCAGCGAGGCGTGTGACTCGCCGCACCTCGACGCCGTCGCGGGGGCCCACGACCGGATGGAGGCGCTCATCGAGGACCTGCTGGCGCTCGCCCGCGAGGGGTCGGAGATCGGCGAGCTCTCGCCGGTCGCCCTCGGCGACTGCGTGGGGGAGGCCTGGCGGAACGTCGCCACGGAGGAGGCAGGACTACGGGTCGAGGTCGAGCGGACGGTCCGCGCTGCCGCCCCCCGCCTCAAGCAACTGTTCGAGAACCTGTTCCGCAACGCGGTCGAACACGCCGGATCGGACGTGACGATCACGGTTGGCGGGCTCGACGGGGGATTTTACGTCGAGGACGACGGGCCCGGAATCCCGCCCGAGGATCGGGAACAGGTGTTCGAGGCCGGGTTTTCGACCGGTATTGGGGGGACCGGCTTCGGACTCAGCATCGTCAAACAGATCGTCGACGCCCACGGCTGGACCGTCCGGATCACCGAGGGGACGGCGGGCGGGGCGCGCTTCGAGATCATCGGCGTCGAGATGGCGTAGGCCGGCACCGAATTGGGAGAGGGTGAGCCGAGACGCCGCGCGGGGCGACGGGGGACCGCCGCCCACTGGGGGGACTGCCTCCCGGTACTACGTTCCGCGGGAGGAGGAGTCGGCCGTCCGCGTGGGACGTGCTCCGTCGGTCGAATCCCCGCCGGCTGACTCCCCGTCGGTCGGCGCTCCATCGGTCGGGGTCCAGCCCAGTTCGAGCCAGGCGACGCCGACGAGAAACGCGGCTATCGCAGCGGCGTCCAGCGGCGTCCCGCCGTGAAACAGCGTCGCGAGGGGGAGGCCCCCGAGCAGGACCACTGGAGCGATCGGAGCGCCGGCGCGACGCAGGCAGACGCCCGCCGCGACGACGGCGACGAGCGCCCCGAGAGTGCCGATCGCCCCGATCGCGACCGACGGGACGACCAGCGCGTCGATCGCCCCGGCGAGTCCCGCGCGGTGGCCCGCCGGGTGGGTGTGGGCGCCGTGGACTACCACTCCGGTCGCGACGCCCGCGATCGCCTCGAACGCGACGTAGAAGGTCGCGTAGACGCCGGCGCCCACGCGGCCGACCGTGGCAACGGGGCCGGCGTACCCCTCCAGCAACACGTACAGCGAGGCGCCGAGTAGCCCGAGGAGCGGCAACATCGCGAGGTGGATGAACAGCCAGGTGTCGGCGACGGAAACGAGCGCGTCCAGCCCGCCGCTGCCGTCGGGATGGATCAGAAACAGCGCCCCCAGCAGGATCGGGGCCCCGAACAGGAGGAGCCGGCGACCCGGACTCCCCGCCGGGGGGTCTGCGTCCCGGTTCGAGCGCCGTTCGTCAGCCCGCCGTTCGTCCGCGACTGCATCGGTCCTCTCGTGCGAGGTCATCGGTGGATCACCACGTCCACACAGTCGAGACGCCGCATCATAAGTATTATCGAATAATTGATATATTATCGGAGTGGTTTCAAAACTCGGATTGAGCCAGGAGTCAGCCGTGGGCGGGCGTGAAACCGTTCTCACGGTTCGGGCGGCGATTCGGTGGCAATTCGCTCAACGCGGTTTTTGTCGGTCCGTCGTCAGTACCGCCGCGTGCTCCGACCAGCGTCGGTGTCGGCTTCGGGGGTGATCGAGGCAGGAGGACCCAAAAGTAGACAATAGTAATTGTATTACTCTTTGGAGAGGATCGAACGATCGGGGAGAACAGGATGCAACCGGATCGTCGGGTGCGCTCCTGGCCAGACCAGGAGAAAGAAGGGTTAATACCCCTGAAAACGCCCCCGAGAAGAGTCAAAGAGAGTTCCGACGGTGATTTTGGCTAGGGGTCGAACGACTCCGACGATACTGACCGTCCATCCCAGAACCGGGTGCCAAAAATCACTGTTTGGGGCAGGTAGGACGGCGAATCGACGGTCGACCTATCGACCGATCGGCTAGAGGGTCCGACGTGGGCCGACGCCCTTCTGGAAGGCCCAGTCCCGATGCATCCCTCGCCCTCGTTCGCCCAGTTGTCCAAATACATCCATGACTTCTTTCTCGCAAGAAAGCGGTCGGCGCTCACGTGTGTCCGGAACGTTGGGTCCGAAGAGGGCGTCACCGGTCCAGCGCTGCACCCGCTCGGCACCGGGTCAATGCCGCCGGGACGGACCGATCGTTACCGGTTGTCCTGGAGGTACGGACTGGGTGCGACCGTCGCGTCGATCTCCGTCTGCGTATGGGGCTCGATGAGCGGATTCTTCGAATCGTCGCCCTCACCCCACACCAGCGTAACCTCCGTTCCGGGGTCGCTGTAGGCCACGTCGATCGAACAGATGGAGATCACCTCGCGGTCGGTGAAGGAGTAACAGAAGCTCTTCGAGTGGCCGACAACGTCGCCGTCCGCCCGAACCTCGTCGTGGTGTCCGCCCCAGCGGTCGCGGGGGAGGTCGAACACCTTCTTCGGCGTTCCCTCCTGGACCAGCGAGGCGAAGAGATCGACGAAGTCGTCGTCGTCCCAGACGAGGGTGACGCGGGTCCGCCGTGGATTCTCGACCGCCGCTTCCAGGGCCTCCCGGCCGACGAACTCGTGATCGAATTCGATCATGTGCGAGTAGCCGAGATCGACTGGGCTCACGTAGTAGTCGGTGATGTCGTCCGACCGGAAGCTTCCCGCGAGCGAATACGTCGCCTCGTAGGAGTCCGCACTCAGCCACTCGCGGTAGGGCCGCAGTTCCTCGTCGGTGTAGATGGCCGGCACGTGAGTCGTGACCCAGCCGAGTTTAACGCTCAGTGGTTCGTACGCACGGGTGCCGAGACGGCGGATCCCGTACTCCTCGCCCGCGTCGAGGATGGCATCCCTGATCTCCTCTGCGTGCTCGTAGGGACCCTGTAGCTCGAATCCGACCTCGCCGGCCATGCCGTGACGAAGCGCCCGCAGTTCGTGGCCGTCGATACGCACCGTGTCGAAGTTGAAAAACGGGATGTCGGGCAGTGGCTCCTCGGTCACCTCCTGGACGACGTCGAGCGCGTTCGGTCCCTGGACCTGGTAGGTGAAAAAGTGCGGTCCGTCCTCGTTGACCGACGACTTGCGATAGATCGTCTCGGAGGCGTCATAGTCCCCCGTGTCGATGTGGTAGGCGAGCCAGTTCGCCGCAGGCACCTTGCCGCTCATGACGAACCGCTCGTCGCCGATGCGCTGGAGGACGCCGTCCCCGATGAACTTCCCGTCGGGGTTACAGAAGATGGCCTGCTTGGCGTGGCCGACTTCGAAGCCGTCGAAACTGTTCGTACAGAGGCTTCGAAGCAACTCGAAGGCGTCAGGTCCCTCGATCACCTGATCCATCTGGTGGTGCGAGAGGTCCGCCAGAACGCAGGTCTCCCGAACCGCCTGGAGTTCGTCCATCCAGTTCGTGTACTCGCGGGCAACTTCTTGAGGCCACACCCACCGTCCGCCGGCCTCCTCGAGCATGTCCACGGGATTGCCGGTCGCATCGAGAGCGGCCTGTAGAGTTTCGGTCGAGAATTGGGTCGCCATATCTCCCCGAATCCAGGGTACAAATATAAAACTTTGGTAAATAATGGGATATAATATTGGCAAACAGATCCCGGTCGGATCGCCACCCGGTCTGTCCCAGGACACTCGGCCGGCGGTCAGGGGACGGTCCTCTCGCCACTGTATCGATGCCCTCGAGGCGCGGGCCGCGGTGCTGCCCGTCGTTCAATATACTCGAATAAATGGCGTTCCGGCCGCCATCCACGGGGGCGAAGCCGTCTGGCGACGCGACCAGGGGCGGGGTAACCGCCCGACGGCGCGTCCCTGGAGGACTCACCGCTTCCTTTACACCAATAGGACTGTAATAGGTCGGGCGGGAGGTCGTCCACCACCACCAGGAGCGCCACGGTTGGCCCGGGCCACAATCCGTCCCTGGTGCCCACGAGTCGACTGCGATGCCGTCGTGCGGATACCGACGAGTGGCGGTACTCCGGCTCGGGGACGACGGGGAGCCGAAATCCGTTTGACAATATAGAACAGTCCGGGACGTCGGGCCGATCAGCCACGCGCAGCCGTTTTGGTATCGAAGTTCGGTCGGGGCGCTCCAGGTGCGAACCGGTACCATCCAGCGAAATCCCCGTCCCGGTACCGGGGCCGACCAGCGTCGCGGTCCGTTTGAGATCGCTGCATCAGCAGTGCCCGGAGGGGAAGCCGGCGACCCGGGCGACTCGCCTCGCTGCGCTGTTTCGACGATTACCTGAAAGATTCTTGACTAGTTAGGAAAGCTATTTGCCTGGGGATCCTAAAAGCCGTAGCAACCATGAGTAAGGTCGCCTTCAACCAGGTTCGAAAGTCGTACGGCGACATCGTCGCGGTAAAGGAATTCGACATCGAGATCGAACCTGGGGAGTTCGTCTCGCTGCTCGGGCCCTCAGGCTCCGGGAAGTCGACGCTGCTGCGGATGGTTGCGGGGCTCGAAGACATTTCGGAGGGGACGATCCAGATCGGCGACCGGGTCGTCAACGACGTGCCACCGCGGGATCGGGATCTCGCGATGGTGTTCCAGAACTACGCGCTGTACCCTCACATGACCGTCCGGGAGAACATGTCCTACGGGCTGAAGCTCACGACGGACCTCTCGAAGTCGGAGATCCGGGAGCGCGTCGAGGAAACCGCGGAGCTGCTCGGAATCGAGGAGCTGCTCGAAAAGAAGCCCTCCACGATCTCCGGCGGACAGCAGCAGCGCGTCGCCACGGGGCGGGCCATCGTCCGGGACCCCGCCGTGTTCCTGATGGACGAGCCCCTGTCGAACCTCGACGCAAAGCTCAGGCTGCACATGCGGACGGAGCTCCAGCGAATCCACGAGGACCTCGGAACCACGACGATCTACGTCACCCACGACCAGGAGGAGGCGATGACCATGTCGGACCGGATCGTCATCCTCGCGGAAGGGGTCATCCAGCAGATCGGCACCGCGGACGAGATCTACGGGAACCCGGCCAACCTGTTCGTCGCGAACTTCATCGGGAGCCCGACGATGAACTTCTTCGACGTCGAGGTGGACGGCCGGACGCTGGTCGGCGAGAACTTCGAGTACGACGTCTCGCGGGAGTTCGCCGACGCGATCAGGGACCGGGCCGCCGGAAGCGTCGTCATGGGGATTCGCCCCGAGAACATCACCGTCGAGACGGGCGACACCGACGGGGCGATCGAAACGGTGGTCGACGTCGTCGAACCGGTCGGGAGTGACAACTTCATCTACGTCGACGTCGGGACCGACGCCTGCACTGTCCGGACGCCGGCGGACGTTCGCCCGGAGGAGGGGGCAACCGTTCACGTGCGGTTCGACGAGGAGTCGATCCACGTGTTCGATGCGGAGTCCGAGGAGAACCTGTTCTACGAGGATGAACGACCGCGTGCGACGACCGCCACACAGCCCGTCGAGAGCGAGAACTCCGCGGATTGAGACCAACAGACGCGTCGGGCGTGCTGGACTCACGGCGGGTGACCCCTGACCCGGAGGCGACTCGTGCCCGGCCTGGCAGGGCACAACATGCGGCAAAATACCGAACCACCAGTAATTATATATTATATTAGTCCCGTCTGTGGTGTGTTCCGATGGTTAGCAAGCAATCCGAGCAGAACAGTTGTGCACGGAGAAGGTTCATAAAAGCAGCAGGAATTGCCGGTGTTGCGGGGCTAGCCGGGTGTACCGGCGGGGGCGATGGCTCTGACGGAAGTTCCGGAGGCGACTCCGACGGGAGTTCCGGGGACGGCGGCTCCGAGGACGGCGACACCGGGACGACGACCGGGTCGGCCGGGTCGGAGACGACGACCCTGAGCTTCTGGACGCTGTTCACCGGCGGGGACGGCGAAGCGATGGTACAGCTGGTCGAGCAGTTCAACGAGGAGCACGACGATATCCAGATCGAACGGCAGCGACAGCCGTTCGACCAGTACTACGAGAAGCTCTCGACGTCGATGTCGGGCGGGAACGCCCCGGACCTCTGTGTCATGCACAGCAGCAAGCAGCTGCGGTTCGCCGAGGGGCTCGTACCGCTCGACGACCACGTCGACGCGGAGCCGTACGTCGAGACGACGTGGGATCGCGTCGCCCCGTCGGGGACCCACTACGGCCTCCCGCTCGGGACGTTCATCTGGGGCCTGTACTACAACAAGGACATCTTCGAGGAGGCGGGACTCGACCCCGAGAGCCCGCCCACGAACTACGAGGAGCTCCAGTCCGCCTCGAACGCGATCGTCGAGAACACCGACAAGCTCGCGTTTAACCCCGCGCCGTACGGTGGTCCGTACAACTACGCGTTCATCTCGTTCCTCGAGCAGGCGGGAACGTCCGTCCTGAACGAGGACAAGACGGCGGCAGGGTTCGACAACGCCGACGGACAGCGGGCGGGCCAGTTCCTCCACGACATCGCGGCGAACGGCTGGGACAAGGCCGACGCGTCGGGCAACCGCGGGAACAAGGCGTTCCGGAACGGCGACCTCGCGATGACGATGAACGGGACCTGGTACCAGCTCGTCCTCAGCGGCCTGGACATGAACTGGGGCCACGGCAAGGGGTTCGTCATGCCGGACCGGAAGCGAAAGGCCAACTGGGGCGACACCCACATCGTCAACGTCCCCAAACAGGGCGGGATGAGTGACAGCGAGATCGAAAAGCGCGTGACTGCCGCCAAGTGGCTCACCCAGCAGGGAACCATCTGGGCGACCACCGCGGGCCACGTGCCGACGACGAAGGCCGTCATGGAGTCCGACGAGCTGCGGAACTCGCCGGTGTGGGAGAAGACGCTCAAGAACTACGTCGAGATGGCGCGTGACGGGCAGGTCGCCTACTGGCCGGTCGTCGAGAACCGGTCCGACTACGTCCGCCCGCTCAACAAGTTCGGCGCACAGATCTATTCCAACCAGATCGAACCGGCCGAAGGGGTCTCGATGGCGGCGGAGCAGATCACGACCAACCTCCAGAGCTAATGTCCACCCTCGATAAGGTTCGCGAGGCCCGGACGAGCATCTTCGGGACCACCGTCTCCCGGGAGACCAAAGACGGGATCGTCTTTGCACTTCCCTACCTGGCGCTGTTTTCGGTTTTCCTGCTGTACCCGCTGCTTAAGGGGTTCTACATGAGCTTGCTCGACTGGAACTCCTTCCAGCCGGCCCAGTCGGAGTTCATCTGGTTCGAGAACTACGTCCGGATGGTCCAGGATCCGATGTTCTGGCGGGCGCTCCGCGGGACCGTCGTCTTCGTGGTGCTCACCGTCCCGACCATGGTCCTGCTCGGGCTCGGACTCGCCCTCGGGGTAAATAGGGAAGTCAAGGGCCAGCGGCTCCTGCGGTTCATCTACTTCAGCCCGTACGTGCTGACGGTGTCCGTCGTCGCGCTGATCTGGGAGGAGCTGCTCGCGCCGGAGTACGGGCCGATCAACTACTACCTCGGCTTCGTGATGGAGAACCCCCCGCAGTGGCTCACGTCATTCACCTTTGCCATGCCGTCACTGGCCGTCACGACGATGTGGTGGCTCGTCGGGTTCAACTTCGTCATCCTGCTGGCGGCGCGCCAGGGTATTCCGGAACACCTCTACGAGGCCGCCCGGCTGGACGGCGCGCGCTCCTGGCACGCCTTCAAGGACATCACGTTGCCCCAGATGCGGCCGGCGCTGGTCTTCGTCACCATCGTCCAGTTCATCTCGTCGTTCCAGGTGTTCGGCCAGCCTTACATCATGACGCAGGGAGGTCCGGGCTACGCGACGGAGACGCTCGTGATGTACCTCTACCGGATGGCGTTCAACGACGGCGAGTTCGGGTACGCCGCGGCAATCGGCTACTTCCTGTTCGCCGCACTCGTGGTCATCTCGGTGGTCAACTTCAAGATCGCGGGGGAGTCCAATGAGTAATTCGACAGGCTACACGGTGCCCGGCGTCGGACGCATCGACGAGGAAACGATCAGGACGGCCGGCGTCTACGTCGCGCTGTACGGGACGGCCGCGCTCTTTCTCGTCCCGTACGCCTGGATGCTGTCGACCTCGCTCAAACCGGAGGAGCTCGTCTTCTCCACCATCCCGCACTGGATCCCACAGGAGGTGTCGTTCCAGTGGTACGCCGAGGCGGTCGCCGCGGCGCCGCTTCTCCAGTGGCTGTTCAACACGACGCTTATCGCGGGCGCGACGACGGTGATCGTCGTGATCGTCGACTCGATGATCGCCTACTCGCTGACGAAACTCGACTGGCCGGGCCGCCGGGTCGTGTTCGCACTGATCATGGGCAGCTTCATGATCCCGATCTACGTCAACATGGTGCCGCTGTACACGCTCATCACGGACATCGGCCTGCTCAACAGTCCGCTGGCGGTCATCCTCCCGTTCTCGTCGTTCCCGCTCGGCGTGTTCCTGTTCGTGCAGTTCTTCGGCGACGTCCCCGACGAGATCATCGAGGCCGCACGGCTCGACGGGTTCTCCTCGCTCCAGATCTACACCCGCATCGTCCTGCCGCTGATGAAGCCGGCGATCGCGTCGCTGTCGCTGTTTACCTTCGTCTACACCTGGAACCAGTTCCTCTGGCCGCTGATCGTCCTGCAGGACACCGCCAAATTCACCCTGCCCGTCGGCGTCGTCACCGTGGCGACGGCCCGGACGTTCCAGCCGGGGATGAAGATGGCCGCGACGTTCCTCGCGGCCCTGCCGCTGTTCGTCGTCTACCTCATCCTGCAGGAACAGATCGTCAAGGCGGTGCAGATGCAGGGGACCACCGGGTAGTCGACCCCGGCGGCGTCCCTCCGTGATCCCGACGACCTCGCGCGGAGCAGCCACCTGGGGGCCGATTCGGTGGCGCGATCGAAAGCGTTGTGCCGGTCGGGAGTGAATCCGTGCCAAACCAATGTACCATCGACGCCGGGGGGGTGACGGATGAGGGGGCTCACGTCCTCGATCGGAACGGCGTCCGGCGAGGACGTCGACGATCCCCCTGGGGGGCCGTTCAAACAGACCCTCCGGTTCGTCTACCGGCACAGCGCCACGCTGGCGGTACTCAGCGTCGCGTGGACGCTGGCCTCGCTCCCGCTCGTGACCGTCGGCCCCGCCACGCTGGGGGTCTACCGGGCCATCGTCTCGCTCCGCGAACGGGGCGAGTGGACGGTCGCGGAGGTCACCGCAACGGTCCGGGCGAACCTGCTCGCGGCCGTGCTGTTCGGGCTCGCACCCCTCTTGCTGGGCGGCATCGGGGCGCTGTATCTCGTCTCGCCGCCCCCGGTTCTGGCGTCGTTCTCGCTCGCCCTCGGGCTCGCAGCCTCGTATCTGGGGCTGTACGTCGGGCTCCTGCTGATCCCCACCTTCTACCTGATGGCCAGGGGAGACGATCCCGTCGAGTCGTTCCGCGCCGGCTACCTCTGTTTCGCCCGGGCACCGCGCCTCGCGCTCCGGGTGGTCCTCGTAACGGGCGTCCTCCTCGTCGTCGCCGCCCTGTTGACGGTCACGCTCGTGGTCCTGTTTCCCGGGTTCACGATGGCGTACCACGTCCACGTGATCGGCCCACTGCTCGCGGAGCAGTCCGAACCCGGCGGCGACTGACGGCGCCGGCTCCGCGATCCGCGGCGGCGGTACTGGGCGCACGGATCGCCGCCGGAGCCGTCTCGACGACCGATCCGACCACAAATTTTTTGTTATCCTCCCGCGAGGCGGGTTGCATGGAAGACGAGAAACTGGCTAGCATCGGGACCGTTACCGAGATGAGCGAGGAGAAACTCTACCGGGACGAACTGTTCGACCAGGAGGACTACCTCAAGGACGACGGCACGCTGGACGTGGGCGCCTGGATCATCAGGACGACCTACGAGATCTGGGACATGCGGATGCCGGAGCAGATCGACTACTACTACGTCGACGACGCCGCGATCAACGAGGGCGCCGGCGAGCGAATCGAGGGGAAGGAGGCCATCATCGAGGCCACGCGAGAGGGCCAGGCGCCGTTCCCGGACCTGGAGATCAAGATCCTCGACGTGTTCTGGGAGGGCAACGAGGAGGACGGGTACAAGACGACGATGCCGAGTTACCGCGTCGGGACGAACACGGAACCCAGCAAGTACGGGCCGCCGACGGGGAAGAAGCTCACCCGGGAGAACAACATGGCGATCGCGAACTGTCTCGTCGAGAAGATCGACGGCGAGTGGCAGTACACCCAAGAGTGGGTTCGCCACGACGAAGTGGCGACGAAGCGGGTCTGTACCCCCGACGAAGAGCTGTCCGAGTAACGCGGCTGGAGCGGCTCCCGTTTTCAGTTCATAGGACCGCACACACCGGCCGCGTCGACGCTGTCGTGGCCCGGCTCGCCGCCGGGTCGCGACTGGGGACCGCCGAGCGTCGTCAGGTGTCGGGCAGTTCGGCGCTGTGGTCGTCGTACCCCGCCAGGTCGGCGTCCGGTCGGCGGATGTACGACGACTTCGCGTGTCCCTCGAGTCGCTCGATCTGTGACTGGCGGGTCGCCCAGGGTTCGAGGGCCGTTGCGCCCTCGGCGGTGACCTCCTGATAGGTCGGGTGCTTCAGGAACTCGTGGACCGAGAGGCCCGCGGTGTAGCGGGCGGCGCGCTGGGTCGGGAGGACGTGGTTGGTCCCGATCAGCTTGTCGGAGAAGACGTTCGCGCTCCGGTCCCCGAGGAACAACGTCCCGTAGTTCGTAAGCTCGTCGAGCACCTCGCGGGGCGTTTCGATCTGCACCTCGAGGTGCTCCGGCGCGAGGTCGTCGGACACCGCGACCGCCTCCGCGAGGGTGTCGACGACGAGGACGGCCCCCATCTCCTCCCACGAGGTTTCGGCGATCTCGGCGGTGGCCAGCGTTTCGAGCTGTGTGTCTATCTCCTCGATCACGGCACGACCCAGGTCCTCGGACGTCGTCACGAGGAGGGGGCGGGCGCCGGTGTCGTGTTCGGCCTGCGCGAGGAGGTCCGCAGCGACGAGCTCCGGATCCGCCGTCGCGTCGGCGAGGACGAGAATCTCGCTCGGGCCAGCCAGGAGGTCGATGCCGACGGTCCCAAACAGCTGTCGCTTGGCCTCCGTCACGAAGATGTTGCCCGGGCCGACGATCTTGTCGACCTGCTCGATCTCATCGGTTCCGAGTCCCAGGCCCGCGATGGCCTGTGCGCCGCCGGCGACGTAGATCTCGTCCGCGCCGGCCGCGTCGG
>Ga0207733_100187_pt1 | contig 58249 bp, 72 predicted proteins | sample A23P3SouthBayCA_FD_187735 | JGI IMG/M metagenome (GOLD analysis project Ga0207733, IMG submission 187735) | Aerobic enrichment media microbial communities from Eden Landing Ponds, California, USA - A23 P3 (SPAdes) | ecosystem: Environmental > Aquatic > Marine > Unclassified | place: Emeryville...
GGGGGGAGCCAGTCCATGTCGAGGCTGACGTGGACGCCGTCGACGCCGTCGGCCGCGACCGACAGCGCCGCCTCGACCACCTCGGTGATCCCGCGCTCGTCGATGTCGGACATGGTGTAGGCCGTCATCTCGGTCGCACGGATCGCCTCGCGCTCGCTGTCGTCGAGCGCACGCAGGCCGACGTACGCGACGTTCTCCTCGCTGAGGCCGGGCGCGTTCGCCCAGTCGACGTCCTCCCACTCGGCGTGTCCCAGCGCCGCCGCCAGCGGCATCCCGTGGACGTTGCCGGAGGGCGAGGTCGTCGGCGTGTTGTAGTCGCCGTGGGCGTCGAACCAGACGGCGCCGATCTCGGCGTCGCGCGCGCTGCCGCGGAGCGACCCGATCGCGACCGAGTGGTCGCCGCCGAGCACGAGCGGCGTCTCCCCGGCGGCGACGCTGTCGGCGACGCCGTCCGCGAGCGCGCTCGTGACGTCCTCGATCTCCTCCAGGAACTTCGCGTTCCCCTGACTCGGCTGTCGGGTGTCCGGGTCGCGCTCCTCGGCGCGGGGCACCGCGAGGTCACCGGCGTCGACGGCGTCGACGCCCGTGGACGTCAGCGCCTCGGAGAGGCCGGCATACCGGATGACGGACGGGCCCATGTCGACGCCGCGACGGTCCTGCCCGTAGTCCGTCGGGGCGCCGATGATGCGAACGGTCATGCGATCGGGAGCGTCCGCAGGGGGCTTCAAACGGCAGGTTCCTCACTGACGGGCCGAGGGGCCGCGACCGGAACGAGGGTCAGCCCTCGTCGGTGTCGTCCGTATCGTCGGTGTCCGCTTCCGCCTCGTCTGCGTCGTCGGCGGAGCCGTACGTCCCGGACGGGGCGTCGAGCGGGAGGACGATCATCGACCGCTCGTCGTCGTCGGCCCACTCCGGGTCGAACTGGGTCGTCACCTCCGGAACCAAGTCGTAGCGTTCGAGGAACGCCTTCGGCGCGATCGTCCCGCCGGAGTCGGTGACGGAGACGGTGTAGGCAGCCTCGTCGGCGTCCGTGTCCGGGACGGGCTCGATCCCGACGCGGTTCTGGTCCTCGTCGTAGTACATAACCGCCCCCTCGTCGTCACCGAAGTACTCCTCGAGGGCCGGCCTGTTCACGCCGATGCTCGCCGACTTCCGCAGCGAGATCATCGGCTCCGTTCCTGCCGGCCGTCCTCGCCCCGCCCCCGACTCGTCGAACTTCTCGAATCCCATAGTCACTTCTTCACAGTTGGCTTTGTTAGGGTTTGTTATCGGAATTGTGTACGATCGAACGTGTCTCGAGAGCGCGGTCCCGGGCGTGATCGCTCGCGGCCCACCCGCTCGTCTACGCCGAGCCGTTCAGGTCCGCCAGCGCACACCACGCGTACATCGTCCGAAGCACGTCGGCGGCGGCGCCCGGAGCGAACACGAGGTCGTCGGTCGCCCGGACGTGGTCCAACACGTTCTGTGAGGAGTGCTCGGGCGCGGCCGCGACGCCCGAGCCGGTCCCCTCGGCCCACTCCATCACGCGGAGGTCGGACTTCGAGTCTCCCATCACGCAGACGAACGGGTCGTCGACGCCGAGCACGTCCAGCGACGCCTCGACGCCGGCGGCCTTGTGGAGCTCCGCGGCGGCGAGCTCGGCCGCGTCGGCCCGGTACAGCGCGACCTCGAGCCGGTCGAACAGCGACGTCGCGGCGTCCGGCACGGTCGCGTCGGCGCTCGCGCCCGCTCGGTCGATGGCAGCCGCGATCTCGGGGTCCTCGGCCGTGTAGTGCGCCCGCGCGACCGCCGGACCGTCCTCGAGGTCGAGCCGCTCGCTCGCGGCGACGCCGACGAGGTCGAGCAGGTGGACCATCGCCTCGTCGATGACGGCCTCGGCGTCGTCGCCGCCGGTCTCGTAGTTGGGCTTGAGCGTGACGTTGAACTCGTTGCCTTGGAGGTGACAGCCCCGGCGGACGCGCTCGGGCGCCTCGTTGAGCACGCCGTCCCGGACGCGGTCGACGACGCCGCGGACGTCGTCGTCCAGCCCGTCGTACAGGAGCCGCTTGGTGTCGGCGCCGCTTCCCGGCGTGAACACGCCCGCGCCGGCCTCGTAGACGACCGACACGTCCCCCGAGTGGACCAGCTCGTTTCCCAGCCCCTGGATCAGGAACCCCTTGACGTTCTCCAGAGTCTGTCCGGTACAGATCACCAGCGGAACGCCGCGCTCGGCGAACTCGGTGAGCAGGTGGAGCGTCTCGCGGGGGATCTCGTTGTCGGTGTCGCCGGCCGAGCGCAGCGTCTCGTCCACGTCGAGCACGAGCGCGTTCGGGGACCGACCGTGCTTCCCGAGGAGGTCGAGCGCGGTGAACGCCGACTCGCGGTCCGCGATGGCCGCCACCTCCGCGAGAGCGTCGCCCTCGTCGCCGAAGGCGCGCTCGATCCGCTCGCGCCGCTCGGCGAGGTCGGCGTTCGCGTCGTCCCAACTGTCGAGCGCGACGCGGGAGTCCAGCGGCGGGAACAGGTCGACGAACTCCCGATAGGCGCGGAGGGTCTCGGTGTCGAACTCCGCGTACAGATCGTAGAGGCGGTCGTATCGGTCCATGTCTCTCCATCGGTGAGCCGAATGAAAGAACGCTCGCTCCCGACGTCTCTGGTCCTCCGGGCGATCGGGAGATCGGAGCGCTCCCGAGAGATACGTACTGTCGGGTACCGGTGCCGGCGGATCCGGGGGTGGGAATTAATATGTGAAGATCCGAACATCAGACCATGGCAACCGGCCTAGACATCGGGACGATGAACATCATCTCCGCCCAGCAGGACGGGGCCGAGACGGTGTTCCGACAGCAGCGTAACACGTTCGTCGAACTCGAATACAGCGACATGGCGGAGCAGATGCTCTCGCGGAGCGAGGTGCTCCACATCAAGCGGGGTGACGAGGTGTACGTCGTCGGCGACGACGCCCTCGACTTCGCGAACATCTTCAACAGCGAGACGCGACGTCCGATGCAGACCGGGATCCTCTCGTCGGACGAGAAGTCCGCGCTCCCGATGATCAGGCTCATCATGGAGCGCGTGGTCGGCGAACCGGACCGCGACGGGGAGACGCTGTTCTTCTCCTCGCCGGCCGACCCGATCGACTCCGAGCTGACGACGCTGTATCACGAGAAGACGCTGGAGTCGATCCTCGCAGACCTCGGATACGAACCGGACCCGATCAACGAGGGGATGGCGGTGATCTACTCGGAGCTGGCGGACAACGACTTCACCGGGCTCGGGATCAGCTTCGGGGCCGGCATGACGAACGTCTGTCTGGCCTACTACGCGGTGCCGGTGATGCGCTTCTCCATCGCCCGCGGCGGCGACTGGGTCGACACGCAGGCCGCGCAGGCCACCGGAACGGCGGTCGACAAGATCACCTCGATCAAGGAGTCGGACTTCTCGCTCGACTTCGAGAGCGACGTGGGCGGCGTCGAGGGTGCCCTGTCCATCTACTACGACAACCTCCTCGATTACGTCATCGAGCATCTCGCCAGGGAGGTCGACGAGGAGGACGTCGAGGAGGGCCTCGACGTCCCGGTCGTCGTCACGGGCGGGACCGCCAGTCCCGACGGCTTCGGCGACCTCTTCGAGGAGCGACTGAACGAGGCGAACCTCCCGTTCTCCGTCAGCGGCGTCTCGCGGGCGAGCGAGCCGCTGTACAGCGTCGCCCGCGGCGCGCTCGTCGCCGCCCGCTCGGAGGAGAGCCAACAACGCGGAGGCGGACGCGGCGACGAGGGAACGGAGGCCGGAGGCGAGGCCGCGACGGAGGCCGAGCCGGACGAGTGAGGCCGGGAGCGTGGGGAACCGACGCCCTCCGGGGGCGGCTCACGGCCGGGCGCCTCCCTCCCCCGTGACGACCGAGTCGACCGGCCCCCCGACCAACCGCCACCCAGATCACTCGGTGTTCGTGAAGGCGACGCCGTCGGGATGGTCTGGGCTGTCGACGGGACGATCTGGGCTGTCGACCGCCCGCCTGTAGCGGGACCGGTCGCGGTCACCGCTCGTCGTCGGCGTCGGAATCGGGCTCGCTCGCCGCCGTTCGGTGGGGGTCGGAGCGGCCTCCCGAGCCGCCGTCGCGTCCCTCGTCCCACCCATCGAGTCGGTACGGCGACGAGTCGATCGGGTCGAACAGGTCCTCGATGGTCGGGTCCAGACTGGCGGTCGCGGTCTCGACAGCCGCGTCGCCGGCGGACGCGCGGGCCTGTTCGACGGCGTCGTCCCACGCCTCCGCGGGGGCGTCGCCTCGAGCGTGGTGGTCGACCGGGACGCCGACGTAGCCGCAGGCGTCACACACGGCCGCGGCGCGCTCGCCGAGCCGGAACCAGACCAGATCGCCCGAGCAGCGGGGACACGTCTCCGCTCCGGCTCGACCGTCACCGTCCGGCGACGGAGTTCCCGTCGAACGCTCGCCTTCGGACTGGTCGGACATCAGTAGTGCTTCATGAGCAGCGCCCGCACGTCGTCTTTCGTCCGGGCGGGCTCGGTCCGCCCGTCCGGGAGCGTCACCTCGTACTTCGCCCTGTCGTCGTTGACCTCGCGCCACTGGTCCTCGTGATCGTCGAGCAGCCGCCTCGCTCGCTGGAGCGGGTCGGGGGCGCCGATCCCGTCGTCGTGACCCGTCGAGGCCTCGTCAGGCACTGGGCCGTCCCCGGCGTCTCCGTTCTCGGACCCGGTGTCGGGTGTCCCGAGGTCGTCCGCTCCGTCGTCGTCCGCTCCGTCGTCGTCCGCGGGGTCGGTGTCGCTGTCGGGCGCCTCGTCGAGGAGCTCATCACGGACGGACGCCGCGACCGAGGCGGCGAGGCGTCCGCGCAGCTCCGGCTGTTTCCCCTTGGGCTCCACGCCGTCCGTCCGTCCGGCGAGGTGTTGAAGCTCCTGATAGCTCATCGGCTCCAACTCGGCTTCGATCGCCCGCTCCAACCGGTCCGTCTCGCTCCCGTCGACCGCATCGTCGCTCTCGGCGGCGGTTCCGGGGGCAGACTGAGTGGCACCCGCTTCCCGACCGCTCCCGTCGTCGCCGGCGTGCTCGTCGAGGAGGAACTGCAGGGCGTCGCGCGGCCGAACGTGCCCGTACGGACCGACTTCCCGGTCGATATCTGTCCGAAGAGCCTCGAGTGCGTCCGCCTGGTCGTCGCTGATCGTGATCCGTGGCATGGGTCGAGTCACAGCCCCAGCCAGTCACGGATGCGGTCGATCGGGCCGGCCTCGGCGGCACGCTGCTCGGCCTCCCGTCGCTGTCGTTCACGCACCGCAGACAGGGCGTCGGCCTGTTCGTCGGTCCCGGAACTCGTGACCTCCTTCGGTTCGGTACCCCGGAGCTTCTGCAGTTCCGAGACCTGATCGTCGGTCCCGGTGCTCCGGGACTCCACGGCGTCGACCGTCTCGAACGACGACGTGTCGACGTCGTCCATCGAGGTGTCGTCGGTGAAGGTGATGCGCTTGGTCTCCGACCGGTCGACCCCACCCCACGTGAGGTCCGCCCCCTCGATCGCCTCCTGGATGTCGCGCTCGACCTGTTCGTCGACGGCGGCCTCCGGGTCCGGTTCGGCCGCGGCGTCGGCCTCGCTTGCCGCGTCCCCGTCACGCGGGACACCCGCCCGCTCGATGTAGTTCGTGACGAGCGCGGTCCCGCTCGTGGTCGCCAGAAGCGCCACACCGAAGGCGTAGACGAGGATCCCGCTGGCCGAGGCGTCGGGTCCGGGGACGTTCCAGTTGTACGGGTAGTTCAGGACGAAGATCCCGACGCCGACGTACGAGACGACCGCGCCGAGCGCCGCGGCCGCCGTCGCGGCCCGTCGGCTCGGAAGCAACACGACGAGGCTCGCGAGAAACGTCGGGAGACCGACGGCCGACGCGGCGAACGCGGCCTCCCGGAGTTGCCACGTGACCGACGCCTGTTCCGGTGGTACGGTGCTCGCGAGGAAGAGCCCGAGCCCGGCGATCGCCGCCGCGGCACCGGCGAAGAACAGGCCGAACCCCGCGTACACGTCCCGCGGTTCCTCCGGTTCACCGATGTACCGTCGATACAGGTCGAACGACCGGGAGCGAATGTCTACGGGCATCGATCTCTACAACCGAGTGATACGACTGCTACTACCTAAGTGGATCCGTGAGGCCGAACTCGGATGGTCGGACCGCCGAGGGTTCGAGACCCAGATCGTCGGTGTGGGCCGTCCGGGGTCACACGTCGAGCCAGTCGCCGACCACGTCCTCGTTCGGCGAGAAAAAGTAGACGAGGTCGCCCTCGATGACCGCGTACACCTCCAGCTCGCGGTCGTGGATCACACGCTTGCTCGAGTCGATCGCGATGTCGACGAGGTCCTCCAGCGAGTCGGTCCGGACGTACTCCTTCTCGCGTTTGGTCGGGATCTCGCCGTTGGAGATCCACTCGTCGTAGCGGTCGCGGGCGACCTGCGTCTCGATCGCGGTCACGTCGACCAGCTCGGGCGCCCGGCGGACGAGCACGCCGGCGACCACCAGGGCGGCCCCGACGACCGCGAGGAGCCACACGATCCGCATGTTCGGGGAACCGACCTCCCGGGCGGTGACGGTCCTGCTGTGTGTTCTGCTCTCCGAGATGTCGCCGTCGACCCAGTAGGCGCCGCCGGTGAGCACGAGCGGCGCGCTGGCGTTGAGATCGCCCGTGTAGTCGGTGGTGTTGTACGTGACATCGAGCGCGACGAGCACGCGGAACGTCCCGATCGGCGCCGCACCCTGAACGCGCGCGACCTGCGACCGGAACCGCGAGACGTTCAGCGTCGCGTTCCGCGTGAAGTTCCCGTCCCTAACGGTCGTTCGCCCGCCCGAGAGCACGCTGGTGTTCTCGTAGAACACCCGGTCCGCACGCGTCCCTCTGATCACGAGTTGGAGTCGGTGGTCGACGGTGACCTCCCGGTCGGCGGGAACCGCCGCCTCGACGTGGAACGTGACTTCGGGGCTCGCGTCCGTGAAGTACACCGGCATGTTCCGAAGACGCGTTCCGCGGTCGTACAGCGTTTCGTTGCCGGTGACGACGGCGCTGGTGTCGACGCCGGCCGACACCCGCTGTCGGTTCGTCTCCTCGGTCACCTGCTCCGTCGGCGGCGTCAGGTACACGTAGCCGGCGCCCGCGAGGGACGCCGCGCCGACGACGACGAGCACGGCCGCGATAAGCAGGCCGTTGCGGGCGAGTTGGAGTTTGAGTTGGTCTCCGGCGGACATCTACACGCGCCCCCCGCTGGCCGGTTGAGTCGGCGTCGTGGCCGGCGAGCGCCGGTCGTCGGAGGACGTGGTCATCGTTCAGGGAACATACCTTCGGGCAGCATATCGTTTTTGCATCACGTCGCACAGCGGCCACGGCGGGTCGTCCCTTCCGCCCTCAGTCGGCCGCCTGCCCGAGTCCGACGCCGCCCTCGACGGCCGAGTCCCGGTCGGGCACGACGACGCGGCTGACGACGTCCTCGGCGTTCCGGTCGTCGACCGCCCGGACGCGGACGGTGAACTCCGCGTGTGGCCGGACGGGCCGGTCGGCGAAGCCGGGAACCAGCTCCGGTGTCGACTCGTACTCGTAGACGTCCTCGACGTCGATCCGTTTGCGCCCGAGCGTCTCGCCGGCCTCGTCGGTGATGTCGAGCTCGACGCGGTCGAGGCCCACCCCGAGCGCCTCGATCTCCAGCCGACCGATCCGGAACAGGTTCCGGTCGGTGTCCCAGGAGACGTCCGCACAGACGATCACGTCGGGACGGCGGCGACGGTCGACGACCAGCCACGCCCACAGCCGTCCCGCGAGCGCGCCCGGCGAGGGGATCGCCGCGGGCAGCCGGTAGTACGCGAGCACACTGAACGCCGCCAGTGCGACCGTAAGGACGACGAGCCACTCCAGCACGGGGAACCCCTCGCCCACCATCGTACCCCCGTCCCCGCCGCCGCCGCCCCGGGCGGCGCCGCCGACGGCGATCGTCGCCTCGTCGCTGCCGGTGGCGCCGTACTCGTCCTCGGCGACGGCGCGGACCGTCCGCGTGCCCTCGGCGAACGTGTAGTTCACCGTCCGGCCGGTCGCCTCCGAGCCGTCGGGGAGCTCCCACCGAACGGTGGCGTTGCCAACCTCGTCGGTCACGTTCGCCGTGAGCGTGACCGTCTCGCCGGGCGTGACGTTCTCGGGATGGTCGATGTCGACCACGGGGTCGTCGTTGACGACGATCCGACGGGTCGTCGTGTCGCTGTCGCCGTCCGTGTCTGTCACGGTCAACGTGACGGTGTAGATCCCGGGCTCGTCGAACGCCGTCCGGACGTTGTCACCCTCAACGGTCGTGCCGTTCGGGAGCGTCCACGTGTAGTCGACCTCGGGACTCCGAAACACCGCGAACGTGCTGAAGCCCGGCGTCCGCGCCCGCAGGAGCACCGAGTCGTCCGTCTCGGAGACGACCATGGTCTCGAGGAGCTGCCATCCGCGGGAGGTGAGCCGACCGATCCGGGCGTCTTCGGGGTCGGTCTCCCCGAAGCGGTCCCTGTCGACCCGGATACCGACCGTCGCGGGCCGGTTCTCGAGCTGCCGGGGAACGGTGATGTTCGTCGCCTTCACGATGCGCTCGTTCCGGTCGACCTCCCGCGTCGTCTCGACGAGCGACTCCGAGCCGGTGAGTTCGACCGACTGCCCCACGCCGGTGACGATGTCGCCCGCCGAGACGTTGCGTCGGTCGTTCTCGTCGAGGCCGCCGAACCTGACCCGGTCGCTGATGACCGCCTCCGGGCGGTCGTCCTCGGGCGTCCCGCTGTCGCTCAGGCTCGCGGGGTCGACGCCCTCGACTGTCGCGTCGATCGTATCGCCGTCGTCGCCGACGACGGTCACGCCGTCGGCCCCGACGGGAACGCCGCCGATGTCGCCGGTGTTGCCGCCGTCACCCGCTCCGGCTCCCGGACCGTCGCCGGCACCGCCTTGGCCGCCTCCGTCGCCCGCTCCTTGGCCGCCGGAGCCGCTCTGATCGCCGGTTCCGCCCCCGGACTGGCCGCCGTCGCCCGCCCCGGGTCCGCCGTCCGTTCCGTTTCCGGGCTGCCCGCCGGCGCCGTCGCCGGGTGTCGTCTCGTTGACCCGGGTCTTCAGCGTGATCGTCCGGAGGAGCGTGTCTCCGGCCGCGGTGTCGCTCCCGCGGGTGTTGATGGCCATGGCGACGCTGATCTGTTCGCCCGGCGAGAGCGTGACCGCGCCTTCAGCGCCGTCGATGGCGCGTCGGTCGACGCTGAACTCGTTGACGAGCCCACCCTCGATCGTCCGGTAGAGCGTGAGCGAGTCGTTCGCGTCGTGGCCGACCCACACCGTCCGGTTCTCCGAGCCGGTGTTCTCCACGACGAACACGTCCTGGATGACGGTGAGGGCCTCGTCGTTGACTCCGGGGTCGGTGACGTCCACGGTAAGATTGCCCTCGTCGTTGATGCTGGCGTAGTCACCGTTCGGTCCGTCGGCGGGGCGAAGCGTCACGCCTTGGTCGGCGAACACGTCGTCGGAAGAGGAGCCGTTGACGACCACCGCACCTGTCGGGGCGATGAGCCCGAGCAGGACGATGGCGACGAGGCCGACGACGAGGGCGGTGCGGTTCATTGGTGAGGGAGGTGGTGTTCGGTCGGCGACCGGCGTCCGTCTGTGGACATACCATACGGTCCTATGGTCTTTGTATGCGCGACCTACTCGCTCGGTAGCGCTCATTACTGATCACGGAGCGCGTGAGTAGGCCCGTCTACTCTGCCGGTTTCGGAGGTTTCCGGGAAGCCCTCTGACAGGAAAGGGTGACTCGAACGACAGTTACGTCGGGCCGTCCGGCCGGCACGCCCGGGCGGAGGCGTTACTCGTCGGACAGTCGTCCGCATCAGCGGAACTGTGTTGACCGACCCGGAAGCTGACGTGGAGCCGAACCCCCGTCAGAGAAACCGAGAGAGTATCGAGTTTGGGTCGGATCCCGGCGATCAGCTTAGTTGCTGGCCTCCGCGAAGACGGTGAAGTCGGGGAAACTCCCGCTCACCGACTCGACACGGAGGTCGATCTGGAAGCCGACGGTCACCGACTGGCCCGGACTGAGTGTCACGGAGTTCGAACTCGTCTCGGAGCTGTTGGTCGTCGTCGATCCCCAGTAGTACTGGAGTGCGGTGTCGTTGCCGTTCAGCCCGATGGCGTTCCCGCTCCCGTCGCCGAGGTAGACGTCGACGTCCTGCGTCCCCTGGTTCTCGATGATGAACACGTCGTTGATGCTCGTCAGCGCGTCGTCGTTCACGCCCGCGCCGGTGAAGTTCGATCCGCCGGCGTTGGGGTTGTTGCTGGAGATGTCGATCTCAAGCTGGCCGCTGTTCAGGTATGCGTACTGCCCGTTCGCCCCCGTAGCCGGGGTCAACGCGAGTAGCGCCGACTCATCGCCGGCCACGTTGACAGTCTTCCTCCGTTCCCCTGTAGGTCAGTTTTCGATCTGACCCAGTTTAGATCGTAATTTAGGATTAGGCTTCCGCAAATACGTCCAAGTTAATATCGAATTCCGTGGAGCTAGTTACATCTGTAAGATCAATCTTAAATCCAATCGAGATTTGCTCCCCTGAATCCAAAGTCTCGCTACTAGTTTCTATATCGTCTCCTGGAGCGGTTCCGTGGAATATCTTGAATTCACTATCCGTAAGGTCAGTATCGCTGATGTTTGAATCATCAACAGTCACATCCACTGGCTGTGTCCCCTGATTAGTAATATTGAACACGAGACTGATAGTGGTGACTGCATTCGGATTTAGTCCGCTGTTGCCATTATTGAAATCAATTGTAACTTGATTATTGCCCGAGCTGGCATAGGCACCATTAGCTGCATTAGATGCGTTCATTTGGAGTAATGCTGCAGCATCACCATTGACATCAACGGTCGCCGTCCGATCCGCGTCCACCGTCGTGAACGCACCACTCGCAGTCACCAGCCCGATGGCGGCGAACACTGCGAGCAGCGCGAACAGTTTTCCTTTGGGTCTCATGTTGTTGTGTACCTCGTGTGTGCGATTTGTGGTTCGCTTGTCGCCCGTCGACCCCCGCCGCGGGACCCGTCGGGGCTTACTGCATCAATGTACCCAGTATCCCTTTGTATCCCCGACCTACTGAACCGGTAGCCGGGGTTACTGTCGTTGAACGAGCGAGTAGGCCCGCCTACTCGGCCGATATCGGCCGTCGATTCGATACCGGCCGAACGCGGACTCGGTCTTCGATCCCCCGGCCCCGTCGCCGAACGCAAGGAGAACACTTAATTCGAAGACAACGACTGTACCCTGTACGCCGATTCACGTATCGGATCTCCGAGCATGTCGGTCGAAGGAACTGATCACATCGACGGAAGCGAGGCCGACGAGGGTGACCTGTCGGACGACACGCTCTACTCGGTGCTGTCGAACCGCCGCCGCCGGTACACCATTCACTACCTCAAGCAGCGGGCCGAGCCCGTGAGCGTGCAGGACCTCGCCGAGCGCGTCGCCGCGTGGGAGAACGACAAGCAGCCGAACGAGATCACCTCGAAGGAGCGCAAGCGCGTGTACGTCTCGCTGTACCAGTCGCACCTCGACACGCTCGACGGCGAGGGGATCGTCGAGTACGACAGCGACGCCGGGACGGTTCGGCTCTCCGACCGGATGCGCGCCGTCGACATCTACCTCGAGGTCGTCCCGAAGGAGAACGTCCCCTGGAGCCTCTACTACGCGGGGCTGTCGGCGGCGAACGCGCTCGTGCTCGCGCTGGCGTGGCTGGAGATCCGCCCGTTCGACGCGGTGCCGGACCTGGCGTGGGGGGCGCTCGTGCTGGCGAGCTTCGCGCTGTCGGCGTTCGCGCAACTGTACTCCAGCCGCCAGATGCGCCTCGGCGACGAGGGGCCGCCGCCGGACGTGAACCTGAGCGAGAGCGGGGCGTGAGGGGTCCCGGGGCCCGACTCAGGCGTCCTCGGAGAGGCGGAGCTCGCCGGTGTCCGTGACGTACATCGTGTCGTCGAACACCTGCCGGAGCGTCCGGAGCGTCTCCTCGTTGCTCGACGTCGCGTCGGCGTGGTAGTGGGCGGACCCGCCGATGGTTCGAACCCGGCTGGTCAGCGTGGTGAGGAACCGAAACAACCGTTCCACGTCGACGTACTCCAACAGTTCCGTTATCGAGTCGAAACACAGGACCGGAGTGAGATCGCGGTCCTCCGCCTCGCCGAGCCGTCGGCTGATCGAGATGCCGAGCCGGGTGAGGTCCGTGGGGCTCGTGACGCCGGTTCGCACGACCTGCGTCCGTCCCCGTTCGGTCGAGATCGTCTCGGTTCGTCGGTCCCGGCTGTACCCCCCGATCCGGATGAACGCTACCTCCTCCGGGAGGTCGCCGTACCGTGTCCGCCAGTCGGCGATCCAGTCGCTCGCGGTGTCGGCGAACGTGACGACGACGACACCCAACTCGCGGGAGGGAGCCCGGGCGAGACACTCGAAACAGGGGTCCGGTGAGACGTCCGTCTCCGGATCGACGAGCAACAGGTTCCGCGCCTCCGACAGTACCTCGTCCGTGCGGGGGCTCTCGTCCGGCGCCGAGAGGTCCGAGGTGAGTCCCTCCAACGAGAACAGCTCGCCGGAATCGCCGGAGTCGGCCGGCCCGTCAGCGCTCGACTCGTGGGACGAGGAGTCGGACAGTGACAGGTCCAGTCCGACCTCGTCGTCCCGGTCCCCCTCGTCCGGCTCCGCTTCCCTTCGATCCCGCGGTTCTCCGTCGGCCCGCTCGTCAGCGGCGTCGCCCCCGGCGATGCGGTCCGCCAGCTCGGCGAGCGAACTGCGCGGCCGCTCGTCGCCTCGTTCGTCCTCCTCGTCGGCTGGTGTCTCGTCGTCCACGGTAGTCCCACGCTGCTGTCTGTAACCGATCCCGCGGCGCGGCGAACCCGGACGTCGCCGATGTCGGTCGCCTCGGAGTGCCCGTGGGCCGGGTGCGTTATCGCTCCCAGTCGAAGCCCTCCCCGGCAGCGTCCACGTCGTCGTCCTCGGCCGCATCGGCGTCCGTTCCGGACCTCGTCTCCGTCCCGTCCTCGGTGTCGGCTCGACCTCCGTCGGCGTCGGAGTTCACGTTCCCGCCGGCACGAATGTCGTCGCTCAGGCCGATCTCGCTCGCCAACCCCGAACGGTTCCCGCTCGCCTCCGTCGCCCGTTCGTCCAGATCGACGGACCTGTCTCCCTTGTCGGCCGCCGGGGGATCGTCGGGTCGGTCCGTACGTGCCGGCCCGTCAGCCGACCCGGCGCTTTCACCGTCCTCGGTGGAGTTCCCTCGTTCCGGGTCGAGGGGTTCGCGGCGGTCCGGGTCCCGGGACGGTCGGACCGAGAGGGAGTTCGTGCCGAACAGCCACGACTTCGGTTCCAGCGCGCGGAACTCGGCGCCGCAGTGCGGACACCGGGGCTCCGGGAGGACGCCGAGGTCGACCGAGCCGTCGCACTCGTCGCACTCGGCCGAGCGAACGCCCGCGGCGCTCGCGGTCCGTTTCAGCTCCGTGAGCCGTTCGTCCACGTGGCTCCGTTCCCGGGACCCTTCTCGACTGCGGACCCGTTCGAGGGACCGTTCGAGGTCGTCGGTCCGGTCGAGGAGGTGCCGAAGGATGCGCTCGATGTGGCCGAAGTCCTCGGAGATCTCCGAACGGAGCGTGTCGTGGTCCTCGCGGAGACCCTGTACCTCGCGGGCGACCTCCGGAACGGCGTCCTGAAGCCGCTCGACGGCGCCCGCGTCCGGCGTCTCGCTGTCCAGCTCCTCGACACGGTTCCGAAGGCGGTCGACCGTGTCGGCCAGCGCCTCGGTTCGATCGTCGAGCGCGTCCAGCCGGTCGTCGAACGCCTCGAACTCGGCGTCGATCCGCTTCTCGTCCGACTCCCCGTCCATCCCGTCGCCGAGCAGCTCGGCGATGCGGTCGATCTTCGCGGATATCTGCGCCAGCTCCGGGTCTGGCTCCCCCTGCCGGTCCCCGTCCGGTTCCGACGAGTCCGGGTCGTCCCTCCCGAACGTCGAAACCACGTGGGGGAGCACGTCGGCGTCGAGGTCGGGTCGATCGGGTCCGTCGCCGAGCGGATCGGGCCGATCGAGGCCCGCGTCGCGGGAAGGGTTCTCGAGTTCGTCGATCAGCCAGTAGGCGGAGAGCATCCGGTCGAGGACCTCCTGTTCGGTCGTCCCCGTTTCGTCGGCGACTTCCCGGACCCACGAGCCGAGGGCCTTCTCGTCGATCTGGCCGGGGTACCCTCCCCGATCCGGATCCCCGTTCCCACTCATTACAACCGATAAGAACTACCCGAACCAGACATTTAACATTAGGCGTTCGTCATCCGCGATCCGAACGGAATAAAAGTACCGCGGCAAAGGGGTCACTCTACCGCGGCAGGGGGACCAGTCACTTGAACCGACGTCTGAGGCGGTCGAGCGTCGAGACGTTCGGGTTGCGCGAGTCGAGACGGATCACACCGGACCCGACGATCGCGATCGCGACGAAGGCGAACAGTCCACAGACGAGCGCGTCGATCGCGAGGATCGGCGCCCACGGGTGGATCGCGTACAACGCGTCCATCACGTCCGCCGGGAGCAGCGCGAGGTATCGGTGTTCCACGAACCCCCGATCGTACGCCCCCGTCTGGTCCGGGACGGAGATGGAGACGCTGACGTTCGTCTCCTCGCCGCCCGCCAGCCGGGCCTGCCGCGGCTCGATACTCACCCCCTCGGTCGCCGGTTCCAGGTACACGGCGACGGGCGTGATCCCCGGGTTCGGGATCCGATAGGTGAGCACCTCCGTCCCGCCGACCGGAATGACCCGGATCCCGGCGGCGTCGCTCTGGGAGCCGACGACCTCGAAGGTCCGCTGGCCCCCGGTGAGCGTCATGCTCGCCGTGAGCACGAGCGCCAACACGAGCGCCAACACGAGGACGACCGTCCAGACGTTCGCCATCCCGGTCGACCGCCTGACAGCGCCGCGAACGCGCTCCCGACTGCCAGCGCCGAGCACCGCGGTGAGCGCGTACCCCGCGACGCCGACGGCGAACAGCAGATACGCCAAGCCCTGCGTACCGAGGAGCGCCCGAGTCCCGAGCGCCGCCGCCAACTGTCGCTGGGTGCCGGTGATGAGGTCCCCGATGCCCGTGACGAGGACCCCCAGGTTCGGGATCGCGACGACGTCGCCGCCGACCTGCCAAGCCACCGCGACGACCCGCGATCGCGACACCGGCGGCTCGGAGCCGTCCTGATCGGTGACGGGGTTGGCGTCTCCCTTCGTGATGTACCCCTCCTCGGTTCGACCGACCACCCGGTGGGTCGTGAGTCCGCCGCCGTGGAGCTCCCGGGCCTCGAAAGTGACGACGTCGCCCTCCTCGATCGGCCCGGCGAACGCGGGGGGGACGGCGACGAACCCGTCGCCGGGCTGGAGCGTCGGGGCCATACTGCCCGTGGAGACGTATCCGAGGAGCACGGGCTGGCCCATGAGCTGCCCGACGAGCAGCAGGGCCACCACCACGAGGAGGGCTCCCCCGAGAAGGGTCCCGACGACGCTTCGAACTCCCATCGGGGAGGACAACGTCGCCCGATCAGATAAACAGTAGGCGGATCTCGACCAAGCGGGCGATGAGCACCGCGTTGTTCACGGCGGCGTACGCGTACACCGTCGAAAGGCTTCCGTACGCCCCGATCCGGAGCAGCGCCGGCAACGTAGGCGAACCCGTGTGTCGGTACGCCTCACAGGCACAGAACTCGACGGCGAGGCCAGTCACCAGCACGACCCCCGTTCCGAGCGCGACGAGTCCGTCGACGGCGCCCATCTCCCCGAAGACGGTCGACGCGATCGGGTTGAGCTCTGTCAGGCCCGGGATCAGCGTCAGCCCGACGGCGGTCGTGAGGACGTCCGCGGCCTTCGTCGCCGACAACAGCAGGAACCCCGGAACGAGGAACAGCCGGTTCCTGCCTCGCTCGCGGTCATGTCTGTGATTTCCCCCGTGGCGAACGGGTCCGTTACTGAAGCGCTGCGACACGTTCACACACCAAAGGTTCGGTTCGCCTGACAGAACAAATATGTTCCTATCATCGGTTCGCACTTCGATAGGAGTTCGGGAGGGGCGACTCGCACGAGCGACGGTCGGCGGGAGGTCTATGTGTCGGCAACCCCTCAACGGTGTATGGCCGATCAGGGGCAGAAGAAGGAGACCGGCGGGATGCTGTTCGTCCTCGCCGGCGTCGCCGGGTTCGTCTTCCTACTGACGATCGTCGTCATCTGGGCGCTCGCCTACGGCCCGCTGTCGTAGGCCGCGAGCCGTCACGCGGACTCGTCGGAGTCCGCGTCCCCTCGACCACCACCCTCCCGTGCGCTCACATCCTCGGGGTCGTCCCCGCCGTAGCTGCGCCCCTCGCGGGCGTCGGCCTTCATCCGTCGTAGCGCCGCAACGGACTGGCTCGCGTCGTAGCCGAAGAACACGTCCTCGCCGTAGGCGGCGGCGACCTCCGCGGCGTGGTTCAGGTCGTCGACGTCGACGTTCACCGCGTACAGCTCCACGGAGAACCTCACGTCCAGGTCCGCGAGCCGGCTCTCGAACCCCTTCGCGATCGTCTCCAGCCAGTAGGTCGTCGCGTAGTGGGTGTCGTACAGCGGAACGACGAACTCGTCGACGTGGGCGGCCAGCGCGTCCAGGTCGAGTCCGGCGCGGTCGTACAGGTGTCCCGGGTACGGGTCGGGATACAGCGTGAGGTAGGTCGTTCCGGGGATCCGCTCGGTCGCCTCCGCGACGAACTCGGTGATCACCTCGGCTCGCCAGTCGGCCCACTCGTCGTGGTCGCTGGCCTCGAACAGTCGCTCACACCGGTCGCACCGACAGAATCCCTCGCGCGGGAAGCCGACGTCGTCGAGACGAACGTCGCCGTTGACGGCCGCGCAGTCCTCGACGATCTCCAGCAGCCCACGGCGGTACTCCTCGTGCGTCGGACAGACGTACGCCCAGTCGAAGTACGACAGGTCGCGGGTCGCCGAGCGACCGTCGGCGTCGACGGGGACGAGCTCGGGGTTCGCCTCGGCGGCGGCGTTGTCGCCGAAACACGACACCATGTTGACGGCCGTCCCGATCGGCTCCGCCGATCGGCCGGTCACGTCCTTCACCTCGTAGAAGGCCAGATCGAAGTCCGGCCACTCGGTCTCCTCGGCGTTGCGGGTGACGACGCCGTGTTCGGTCATGGACGGGCTTGGCCGCTCGCGAGGGTACGTGTTTCGAAAGACGGGTGGAGGGGATCGAGCCGCCGTCGGATCGGCCGCCGCGGCGCTCAGTCCTCGCTTTCGACCTCGACCTCGACCGGTTCGGTGTCGGAGCTGAAGAACACGTACAGGAGCGCGACGATACCGAGCAGGACGACGAGTTTGGTCTTTCCGGACATGTGGGGACGTACGGGCGGCCGGCACTAATCGTTTCCGACCCCGGTCGCGTCCGTCCCCGAGTTCCTCGCCCGAACCGACTCGGGATCGGACGCGGAATCGAATTCGACCTCGGCCCGGGATCGATCCTCACGCGTCGGACGCGTCGTCGACGTGGCCGGCGTCCTCCATGTCACCCTCGTCCGCGTCGCCGGCGTCGTCGAACACGTGTACCTCCGCCTCGCAGTCGACGCACGCGAGCACGTCCCGGGTGGGCATGTCGTCGACACCCATGGTGCCGCCGCAGCAGCCGTCGGCGACGGTTCGTTCCTCGAGGTCGCCCCCGCAGGCGGGGCACTCGGGCGTGAACAGGCGAAGCGGCGCCGTCGCCGGCGCGCGAAGCGACTCGGGCACGTCGAGCCGTCCCATCGCGCGCACGGCGGCCACGTCGCCGGTGGCGTTCGTCGGGCGGAGCCAGACGACGCCCTCGTCGCCCTCGACGGAGACGCCGTCGTACTTGCGCTCGCTCTCGCCCTCGAAGGGAACGACCTCGGCGGTCGCCTCGACGAGGTCGTCGGGGCTCGCCTCACGCAGCGTCCCCAACTCCTCGCGCCAGGCGGTCTCGAACTCCTCGGTCAGGTACAGCGCGTCGTCGTCGCCGGCGCCCTCCTCGATCACGCCGTGGCGAAACATCGCGCGCAGCAGCTCCTGCGGGTCGGTGTCGGCGACGAGGTCGTCCGACTCGCGACGGCGCTCGGGGCCGCCGCCGTCGGGGGCGGCGTGGCGAAAGCGGTCCTCCACCCCCAGCGACCGGACGAGGTCGGGGGCGAACTCGGGCGTTCCGGGGACGACGTAGCCACGCAGATAGATGAGCGCCGCGCCGACCGCGAGCACGGGGACGGCAAGCGATCGTCGACGGATCCCGGCGACCACGGCGGCGGCGACGACGGCTGCGACGTTGACCGCGGTGCACGGGCCACACCGGTTCTCGCCGGTGTACTCCGGGCGGCGGAGCGTGTCGATCGGGTTCATGGACCACAGTGGCGGCCCGACCGGGATAGGGGTTTCCGATGCGACACCGCGGCGACTTGCGGTCCGGGGAACCCGTGGGTGGCCGTCCCGGGTGTCCTCCCGACCGCGTGTTCCCGGACGATGTCGAGGTGGCGGGTCAGTCGTCGGCCTCGGGCTGTTCGTCGGCCGGGCCCGCCGACCGATCGGCGTCGTCGGACTCCGCGCCTTCGGGCGGCCATGCGGGCGTGCGGCTCGTGTCGTGGGTGCCCGCCGGCGGGAGGTTCGTCGCGGCGGCGGGCGAGGCGCCGAGGTCGACCTCGTGGCCGGTCCGGTCCATCTCCCCGTCGCGATCGCGGGCGTCCTGATCGATCCGCATGGAACAGAACTCGGCGCCGCACATCGAGCAGAAGCGCGCCTCCTTGTAGTTGTCTCCCGGGAGCGTCTGATCGTGGAAGTCGCGGGCGCGCTCGGGGTCGAGCGCGAGGTCGAACTGTCGCCGCCAGTCGAACTCGTAGCGGGCCGACGACAGCGCGTCGTCCCAGTCGCGCGCGCCGGGGAGCCCGTTCGCGACGTCGGCCGCGTGCGCGGCGATCCGGTAGGCGGCCAGTCCGTCGCGGACGTCGTCCGCGTCGGGGAGTCCGAGGTGCTCCTTCGGCGTCACGTAACACAGCATCGCGGCGCCCGCGCGGGCCGCCTCGGTCGCGCCGATCGCCGAGGTGATGTGGTCGTACCCGGGCGCGATGTCGGTGACGAGCGGTCCCAACACGTAGAACGGGGCGCCGTCGCACACCTCCCGCTGTCGCTCGACGTTCGCGGCCACCTGGTCCAACGGGACGTGCCCCGGCCCCTCGACCATCACCTGCACGCCCGCCGACTGTGCTCGGTCGGTCAGTTCCCCCAGCGTCTCCAGTTCGGCGAACTGCGCGGCGTCGGAGGCGTCGGCGACGCTCCCGGGCCGGAGCCCGTCGCCCAAGGAGAGGGTCACGTCGTGCTCGCGGAGGATCTCACAGATCCCGTCGAAGGCGACGTACAGCGGGTTCTGTTCGCCGTGCGTCTCCATCCACTCCGCGAGGATCGACCCGCCCCGGGAGACGATCCCCGTGATCCGCCCGTCCGTGAGCGGGAGGTGCTCCATGAGCACGCCCGCGTGGATCGTCATGTAGTCGACGCCCTGTTCGGCCTGCTCGCGGATCACCGAGATCAGGAGGTCCCCCGTGAGGTCCTCCGGCGACCCCGCCCGTTTCACCGCCTCGTAGATCGGCACGGTCCCGACCGGAACCGGCGAGTGCGCGAGGATCGACCCCCGGATCTCCGCGAGCGGGCCGCCCGTCGACAGGTCCATCACCGTGTCCGCGCCGTGGTGGACCGCGGTGTGGAGCTTCTCCAACTCGCCGGCCGGGTCGCTCGCGTCCTCGCTCGCGCCGATGTTCGCGTTCACCTTCGTCGCGAAGTCCGCGCCGATGACCATCGGGTCGAGCGCCTCGTGTGCGTGGTTCGCGGGGATCACCGCCTCCCCGTCGGCGACGGCCGCCCGGACCGCCTCCGTCTCTCGGTTCTCCCGCTCGGCGACGCGCTCCATCGCCGGCGTCGTCTCGCCGGCCCGCGCCCGTTCGAGCTGCGTTCTCGACATGCGACTACCTAGTAATACAACCGAATAATATATTCTTCGACGACCGGCGGGCTCGGCTCGCATGGGGTGCAGTCGGCGTGAAAGGAGGGCGTCGGCGACGAAGGGGACCGCCGGCGTCAGTGAACCGCCAGATGGTCGCCGATGTCCTCGCGGACGATCTCGCCGCAGAACTCACAGCGCACGCCGTCGTCGACGACCCCGAAGGCGGACTCCACGGGTTCGTCCGCGTTCGTGATGCAGTTGTGGTTCGGGCAGGTGAGCAGTCCGACGACGCGCTCGGGGCGCTCGACGCGCTTCTTCTCCACCACGTCGAACTCGCGGACGATGTTGACCGTCGCCTCCGGCGCGAGCAGCGAGAGCACGTCGACCTCGCCCTGACTCAGCTCCCGGTCCTCGACTTTCACCACGTCCTTGGTCCCGAGCTTGTCGGAGGGGACGTTCATCCCGATCGACACGCCCATTCCCTCGTCCCCCCCGATGCCGAGGACCGCGAGGACGTTCAACGCCTGTCCGCCGGTGATGTGGTCGATCACCGTGCCGTCGCGGATCTTCGAGATCCGAAGCTCGCGGTCGGGAGCGTCGCTCATCGAGCGTCACCCCCGTCTGTCGCCGCGTCCTCGCCCAACAGCCCGTCCAACAGGGCCATCCTGACGGGAACGCCGTTGTGCGCCTGTGGGAAGTAGGCGGCGTGGTCGGTCGCGTCCACGTCGGGCGCGATCTCGTCGACCCGCGGGAGCGGGTGCATCACCGTGAGGTCGTCGCGGGCGCGCTCCAGCGTTTCGGCGTCGATCTGGTACTCGCCGGCGACCTGCTGATACTCGTTCTCGTCGGGGAACCGCTCGCGCTGGATCCGGGTGACGTACAACACGTCCAGTTCTCCGAGCACCTCGTCGAGGGCCGTGTGTTCCCGGAGTCTGGCGCCGGCGTCGTGGAGGTCGAACCGGACGCTCCGGGGGAGCCGCAGCGACTCGGGACTGACGAAGTGCATCCGCGCGTCGAAGTTGGTGAGCGCCGACGCCAGCGAGTGGACCGTCCGCCCGTACTTCAGGTCGCCCATGATCCCGACGGTCAGGTCGTCGAGGCCCGCCCGCTCGCGCATCGTGTACAGGTCGAGCAGGGTCTGGCTCGGGTGCTGCCCGGCGCCGTCGCCGGCGTTGATCACGGGGACGTCGACGAACTGGGAGGCGAGCTTCGCGGCGCCCTCGCTGGGGTGTCTGAGGACGATCCCGTCGGCGTACCCCTCGATGACCCGGACGGTGTCGGCCAGCGACTCACCCTTCTTCACCGACGACGACTCGACGGGGCCCATGTCGACGGTGTCGCCGCCGAGGCGCTTCATCGCGGTGTCGAACGACATCTTCGTGCGCGTGCTCGGCTCGAAGAAGCACAGGGCGAGCAGGCGATCGGCGTGACGCTCGCCGACGGCCCCCGGGTCGGCGGCGAGGTCGGCCGCGCGGTCCAGGACGGCCTCGATGTCCTCCCGGGTGAGCTGGCCCGCCGAGAGGAGGTGGTCGTGTCGCATCATCGAATACGCCGTCGCCGGCTCCCTTCAATCGCTCGGCTCGGTCGTCCGACCGCTGTCGGGCGGTTTTGCATGGGTGTGCACCCCGGCGGCGACGCGGTTTCGAGATTCGAAGCGCCGTCGAGGCGGCGGTCGCGACTCGGCCGTCGGCTAACACACCGGCTTCACGTCGATGCCCATCCCGGTCAGCGCGTCGGCGTAGTCGTCGTAAGCGATTCGGATCACGTACTCGGCGACCATGCGAGCGCGCTCCCAGTCCGTCTCGTTCTCGCAGGCGCCCTCCAACAGCGTCAGCCCGCGCTCCAGTTCCTCCCCGGTCTCGGCACGGAGGTCGCGAAAGAGGTCCGCGCGCGGTTCGTCGCCCTCGTTGACGAAGAACGAGACGATCTGGAGGTGCGTGCGGTCGCTGACGAGCGCGCGACCGACGGTGCCGGCGGCGACACGCTCGACGGAGTCCTCGCGGGCGCGGAGGTACTCGTGCATGGTGCCGCCGTCGACGGGGTCGTGATCGACGCCCAGGTCCGCGAGCGAGTCGAGGACGCGCTCGCGGTGGTCGCGCTCGCGTTCGGCGAGCCACTCGAACAGCTCCGCGGCGGCGTCGTCGCCTCCGCCGCCGGCGTCGTCGGCCCACGCCGCGAACGTGTTGTGGGCGGCGTGCTCGGAGTCGGCCGCGGCCCGCAACACCGCTTCGGGCTCCAGCGTCGCCTCGGTGAGCGCGATGAGCAGCTTGTTCGAGCCGACGCGCTCCAGTTCGGTCGCCTTCGCCGACTCGACGCGTTCACGGAAGGCCTCGCCGTCCATGACCGATCGGTGACCGAGCGCGGCGTTAACGTTTCCCCCGCGCGACACGACCGATCCGGTATGGCACACATCGACGCCTCGGAGATCCTGCCGAACGGGCACGTCCAGCAGATGGCCGCGGAGGGCGCGGTGACGCAGATGCATCGCGGGCACGCGTACGCCGAGGAGGGCGACACCTTCGAGATCGACGGGACGACGTTCGAGGTGACCGCGATCGAGCACCGCACGCTCGGCGATCTCACCGACGAGGACGCCCGTGCGGAGGGGTCGGAGGACCTAGAGGCGTACAAACGGCGACTGAACCACGTCCACGACGAGTTCGAGTGGGACGACGACAGCGAGGTCGTCAGACACGCGTTCGAGCCGCGGGAGTGAGCCGGCCCGATGCGCGACCACGACGACGGAGCGGGCGACGACGACACGACCCCGGCAGCCGAAGCCGAACCGTCCGCTGAGGACACCGTCTCCGGCGACGGCGGCGGACCCGCCCGTGGTACCACGGTCGGGCCGGCGGCGGGGGATGAACTCTCGCCCGAGGCGCTCGCGCGGCGGCTCCGCGCCGGCGACCCGGTGTCCGTGCTCGACGTGCGCGACCGACCCGAGTTCGAGGCGTGGCACGTCGACGGCCGCGCCGTGACCGCCCGCCACGTCCCCCACGTGAACTTCGTCGCCGCCGGCGCGCGGGGCGACGCGACCGAGCCGCTTCCGGAGGACCTCCCCGAGCCGATCGTCGTCGTCTGCGGGCGCGGGAAGGCCAGCGCCGAGGTCGCTCGCGACCTCGCCGACGCCGGGATCGACGCGGTGAACCTCGCGGGCGGCATGGACGCGTGGGCGGCGACGTACCTCGCGGAGCCGCTCGTCCGCGACGACGACGTGACCGTGATCCAGTACCAGCGCCACTCCTCGGGGTGTCTGGCACACCTCGTCGTCGCGGACGGTCCCGACGGGCGCGAGGCCGCCGTCGTCGATCCGCTTCGCGCGTTCGCCGACCGGTACGTCGCCGACGCGGCGGCCCGCGACGCCTCCCTTCGATACGCGGTCGACACGCACGTCCACGCCGACCACGTCAGCGGCGTCCGTGCGGTCCGAGAGGCGACCGACGGCGACGCGGCCGTCGTGCTCCCGGCCGGCGCGACCGAGCGCGGGCTGGCGTTCGACGCGACCCTGCTGTCGGACGGGGACGAACTCCACGTCGGCGACGCCGCGATCGAGGCGGTGCACGCGCCGGGCCACACGACCGAGCTGACGTGTCTCCGGCTCCGTCGGCCGGACCGAGCGCACGCGGACGTGCTCCTCACGGGCGACGCGCTGTTCCTGCGGGGCGTCGGCCGCCCGGATCTCGAGGCGGGCGACGAGGGCGCCCGCGACCTCGCGTCGACCGCGTACGACACGCTCCACGACCGACTGCTCGCGCTCCCCGTCGACACGCGAGTCGCCCCGGGACACTTCGCCGATCCGGCCGACGCCCGCGCGAACGACTACGTCGCGCCGCTGGCGCGGATCGCGGATCTCGAGGTGTGTGCGCTCGACCGAGCGGCGTTCGTCGACCGGATCGCCGGGGACCTCCCCCCGCGTCCCGCGAACTTCGAGCGCATCGTCGCGGCGAACCTGGGGACCGAGTCCATGGAGGACGAAGAGGCGTTCGAGGCCGAGCTGGGCCCGAACAACTGTGCCGTCGAGTAGCACGCTCCCGGAGCAGTTTTCCGCCTCCGCGGTGCCGTCGGTCCATGAGCGAACGCGAGGTCGTCGAGCGCACCGACGCGCCGCTGACGACCGACGGACTGCGTGCGGACCTGCGCGAGCTTGGCCTGACACCCGGGGAGACCGCGCTCGTCCACTCGTCGCTGTCGGCGATCGGCTGGGTCGCCGGCGGGGCGCCGGCCGTGGTCGACGCGCTGCTGGGAGCGGTGACCGCGAGCGGGACGATCGCGGTGCCGACCCACTCGACGCAGCTGTCCGACCCCACGAGCTGGGAGAACCCGCCCGTCCCCGACGACTGGATCGAGGACATCAAAGCGGAGGCGGCGCCGTACCGCCCCGCGGTGACGCCGACGCGGGGCGTGGGCGCGATCCCGGAGTGCCTCCGACAGTATCCCGGCGCGCGCCGGAGCCGCCATCCGACCACGTCGTTCGCGGCGTGGGGCGCCGACGCCGAGGCGGTGACAGCCGGTCACGCGTACGACTCGCCGATGGGGGAGGACTCGCCGCTCGCGCGGCTGTACGATTTTGACGCGCTGATCGTTCGGATCGGCGTCGACGCCAACACCTCGCTCCACCTCGCGGAGTACCGCGCCGACTACGGCGGGGAGCCCGAACCCAACGGCGGGCCGGTGCTCGTCGACGGCGAGCGCGAATGGGTCGAGTTCGCCGAGCCGGAGTCCCGCGACGACTTCCGCGAGATCGAGGCCGCCTTCGAGTCCGCCCACGGGGACCACGTGTGGCGGGGACCCGTCGGCGACGCCGAGGCCACCGTCTGTCGGCTGCGGCCGCTCGTCGATTTCGCGGTCGAATGGATGGCGGACCGCCGCTGAGTCACTCGCGGCGACCGTCGCCGGGGGCCTCGACGTCGGCCGGACCCGCGTGAGTGTCCGGGGAGTCGCCCCCGTCGGCCGAGTCCGCGCCGTCCCGGCGGTCGACGGCGTCCGTCGACACCGGGGACACCGAGCGGGCTGGACGGTCGGAACGGAACCGCAGCTCGACGCGGACGCCACGGGGGTCGCGGTTCGCGATCTCCAGCCGGCCGCCGGAGAGCTCGACGACCCAGTAGATCACCCACAGCCCCAGCCCCGTGACGTGTTTGAGCGGGAACTCGTGCAGCTCCGAGAGCGCATCGAGCTCCGATTCGGGGATGTGCGACCCGTCGTCGACCACCGTCACAGTCGTCCACGACTCCTCCTCGGTGACGGTGACGGCGACCGCGACCGTGTCGTCGTTGTGCCGTGCCGCGTTGTCCAGCGCCTCCCGGACCGCGACCTCGACCGACGGATGAACGACCGCCGTGGCGCGGTCCGGGACCGACGCGTCCACCTCGACGGCGGGATGTTGGCCGTGAAAGCGACGGAGTTCGGCCCGCGTGACTGCCGCGAGATCCCGCTCGACGGCGTCGCTCGCGTTCCACAGGTCCGCGAGGGTCTGGGCCTTCTCGGAGAGCTCGTGGACCCGGTCGACGTGGTCGATCAGCGTCCGCAGGTCGGTCGCGACGGCGGGGTCATCGGTGGTGGACGCGGCCGAGTCCGCGACCCCCCGAATAACGCCGACCTCGTTGCGGATGTTGTGGCGAAGTACACGGTGGAGCACGGTGAGTCGTCCCGTCAGCTGTACCTGTGCGGCTCGTTCCGCACGGACCCGCTCGACGTAGTAGCCGACGAGCCCGCCGGCGCTGATTCCAAGACTCCAGCCGATCGAGAGGATGAACCAGTCCTCGGTCACGGGCTCGCCGCTCGCGTACCGGGCGGCGACGTACACCGCCGACAGTCCGCCGATGACGACGCCGCTCCCGAGGCTCATCGCGACGAACCGCCACACGCGATCCGGACCGAGCCGATCGCGACGGATGCGGAGGGCGACGAACGCGAGCACCGCGGCGAACACGAGAAGGATCGATGCTTCCGCGAGTTCGACCCAGAGCGGGTCGGCGTCGATCGCGACGTGTGCGAACCCGAGCGACAGGACCGCCGTTGCCAGCACCGCGGGGGACAGTTCGGCGGCTCGGTCCCGTATCACGGCCACCGAGTTTCACCCGGACCGTGGAAACTGTTGCGGCAACGGCGTCAGTCGTCGTCCGCGGCGGCGCCGGCGGCCGTCGCCGCGTCGTTCTCGATGCTCGGCGGATACTTGCCCCGGTCGAGCTTCAGGTCCGATTGCGCACGCGCCATGCAGGTGAGGGCGTAGTCCTCCGCCTCCTCCTCGGTGAGCGCGCGGGCGACGGCCGCCTGCTGTGCCACCTCGCCCTCGACGATCTCGGCGGTGCACGCGAGACACATCCCGACGCGGCAGGAGTACTCCTGTGCGATCCCTTCCTCGATACAGGCGTTCAGGATGGTCTGCTTGCCGGACACCTCGATCGTCTCGCCGGTGCCGACGAACTCCACCGTGTACTCGGCGTCGGAGTCGCTCATTGTCCGTCACATCCCCCGTGACCCGCTTATAGCTCTCGGTTCGGCGAGCCGGTCGACTCCATCCCCACGCCCCCGACTCGGGCGCCCGAGTCTGGCTCGCGCCCGTCGTCGTGTGTCGGACCACACGGACCGCGATCGGGCGCGATACGGCGTGACCCGACCGTTTTTATCGTTCGGGCGACTACTTCCCGATATGTGGCATGGGAGCGAACGGGTCCGGGCTCGACCGGTCGACGGCGGTCGCCGGACCCTGCCGGCAGATGGGGGTGAATTCCCGTGCCGTTGAGCAGACGCGCGACCCTGCTGAAGGTCGGGAGCGCGGCGGCCCTCGCGACGGGCGTCGCCGCCGGCGTCACCGAGACCGGAGCGTACACGTCGGTTCGCGGCGACCGCGGCGTCAACGTGTCGGTGGCCGACGGGACCGGCGGGCTCGTCGGCATCGCCCCGCGGGGACCGGTCAAGAAGAACTCCGAGGACCCGATGGTGGAACTGTCGAACAACACCGACCAGTCGATCACCGTCACCGTCACGCTCGCCGACTGCACGGCGGGCGAACTGTACTACAACGGCGTCGCGTCGGGCTGCTCGGCGTCGGTCACCATCGACGCGGGGAACAGCCAGTCCATCGACATCGAGGCGTCGGCCACGGGGACGATCGGCTTCTCGGTCGACGTCGACGGGCCGGGGCTCTCGCTTGCGGCCGACCGGAGCGTCGAGTCGAGAGCGGGCAACAAACCGGGCGCGGTCCGCATCCAGAAGCCGGCCAAGGACAGCGACTTCAACGCACGCGACAAAAAGGACGAGTGGACGGCAAAGGTCGATGTCCGCGACAATGACAGTGATGATGACCTCGACCGGGTCGAGTTCGAGATCACCGAGGGGAACTCCGGCGGGACGGTCGTCGCGTCTCGGACGGACTCGAACATCCCGGGGAACCGGTACAAACCGAACAAGGTCACGCTGACCCCCGACGACCCGGCGTACAGTATCCAGTCGGGTCAGCTCTACGCGCTCACCGTCAGGGGGTACGACGTCGACGGGAACGTCGCGACGTCGACCGTCCAGACGACCGCCTGATCGACCGGCGAAACGGCCGCGACGCACCGGCGTGACGCCGACCTACCGTCCCTCGAACTCCGGCTGTCGCTTCTCGGTGAACGCCGCCACCCCCTCCTCGTGGTCGTGCGTGTCGAAGACGGCCGCCTGCGCGCCGGCCTCGTGTTCGATCGCCTCGCCCAGCGTCGCGAACTCCGAGCGCAGCAGCCGCTTGGAGGTCCGCAACGCGACCGTCGGTCCCGACGCGACCCGGTCGACCAGCATCGAGACCCGCGCGTCGAACTCGTCGGCCGCGACGGCGTGGTTCACGACGCCCAGTTCCTCGGCGCGGTCGGCGTCGAGCAGCTCGCCGGTGTACACCAGTTCCTTCGCGACGTTCTCGCCGACGAGCCGCGGGAGGAGATAGGAGGTGCCGGAGTCCACGGCGAGGCCGACCTCCCGGAAGCCGAACCCGATCTGTGCGTCCTCGTGGAGCGCGGTCACGTCGCAGGCGATGGCGAGGTTCGCGCCGGCGCCGAAGGCGGCGCCGTCGATCCTGGCGACCGTCGGGAACTCGCACTCGTACACCCGCTTCACACAGCGGCCGATGTCCTGGATCACGTGGCGAACCGCGTGGTCGACCGGCTCGTCCGAGTCCTGCCGCTCCAGCATGGAGTCGATGTCGCCGCCGGCACAGAACGCGGGCCCTTCCCCCTCGAACACGACACAGCGGGCGTCACCGCCCTCCAGTTGGTCGATCGCCGCCTCGATGCCCTCGGTCATCGCGACCGACAGGGCGTTGCGCCGGTCGGGGTCGTTCAGCACGACGCGCGCGACCCCGTCGTCGTCGCGTTCGAGTCGCACGATGCCGCCGGAGAACTCCGTCGTCTCGGCCATACCGGGCTGACGGCGCCCCGAGGTTTGGTCGTTTCCCCCGCTCGGTCGAGCGGGAGGCGCCTTCCCGGCGACCCTACTCCCCGCGGAGCTCGAACTTCTGGACCTTCCCGGTCGTCGTGCGCGGGAGTTCCTCGACGAACTCGACCTCCCGCGGATGTTTGTACTCCGCGAGGTTGTCGAGACAGAACTGCCTGATCTCGTCGGGCGTCACGTCCGAGTCGGGGGTCGGAACGATGAACGCCTTCACCGTCTCGCCCCTGCGCTCGTCCGGGATGCCGACGACCGCGGCGTCGGCGACGGCCTCGTGCTCGAACAGCAACTCCTCGACCTCCCGCGGGTAGACGTTGTACCCGGCGGTGTTGATCATGTGCTTCTCGCGGTCGACGACGTAGTAGTAGCCGTCGGCGTCGTGGTAGCCGATGTCGCCGGTGTGGAACCAGCGTTCGCCGTCGTGCTCGGTGAAGACCTCCTCGTTCGCCTCAGGGCGGTCGTGGTACCCCCTCATCACGTTCCGGCCGCTGACGACGAGCTCGCCGGTGATGTCGTCCAGGTCGACCTCGTCCTCGTCGACCGGTCCCTCGTCGACGGGCGCGATCTCCTCGAACCCGTCGTCGACGATCATCGCCGAGACGCCGGGGAGCGTCTTCCCGATCGAGCCGACGCGCCGACCTCGCTCAGGCGTGTTGAAGTGCGTGACCGGGCTGGTCTCTGTGAGACCGTACCCCTCGTAGATCGTCGCGTCGAACAGCTCCTCGAAGCGGCGCAGCACCTCGACGGGGATGCCGGAGCCGCCGACGCCACACAGGCGGAGCGACGAGAGGTCGCGCTCGGCAGCGTCCGGCTGGTTGATCGCGTCGTTGTACATCGCGGGCACGCCGTGCATCAGTGTCAGCTCCTGGGACTCGATGAGGTCGAACGCCTGTTGGGCGTCCCACGCGGGCAGGGGGTAGTACCCCCCGCCGTCGAACAGGGTCGCGTTCATCACGACCGTCATCCCGTAGATGTGGAACAGCGGGAGGACGCCGAGCTGTTTGTCGTCGGTCGTGATCCCGTTCGGGACGAGCGAGGCGGACATCTCCGCGTTCGACGCGAGGTTGTCGTGTGTCAGCAGGACGCCCTTCGGCGTCCCGGTCGTCCCCGAGGTGTACGGCTGACAGGCGATGTCGTCGTCCGCGCGGTCGACGGTCTCGAACGCCGGGTCGCCGCAGAACTCCTCGAAGGAGACGGTCCCCTCGACCGCCTGGCCGATGGTTACGACGGTGTGTACGTCCGTGTCCTCACGTACCTCCGCGACGTGTTCCGCCAGATCCGGCAGCGTGACCACTACCTCGGCACCGGAGTCGGCGAGCATGTGCTCGATCTCGCGCGACTTGTACTGGGGGTTCATCGGGACGACGACGCCCCCGGCTCGCAGCGTCCCGTGGAACCCGATCACGAACTGCGGGAGGTTCGGCAGATAGATGCCGACCCGACCGCCGGCGTCGACGCCGGCGTCGTCGAGCCCCGACGCGAACGCGCCGGTTTTGCCCCACAGGTCGCGATAGCTGATGTCGGTCCCGTCGTACCACACCGCCGTCTCCTCCGGGTGGTCCTCGACCGTCGAACCGACGTTCGTAACGAGGTTTGTCATGCCATCGAAGTGGTCGGCCGGTCCCGGCTAAAGTCTTTCCCGGTCGTTCACGATGGTGGGTGCCCGGGGGTGGTCCCGAGGACCGCCCGCGAGCGCGAGTCGGTGCCGTCATGACCGTGCGGGATCGACTGGCTCGCATGAACGATCCGACGATGGCCGGGCCCGACCGTGGCCGTTCGGCGACGACCCGGCGGCGGCTCCTCGCGACGACCGGCGCGGTCGGCGTCGCGGCCCTCGCCGGCTGTACCGCCGGCGGCGACAGTGGCGGCGAATCCGGAGGAGACGCCGACCGGTACGACGGCTGGCTCGCCGACGCGAACGGCTACGACGGCGGGGTCGCGGACCGAACGGGCGACGACGAGGTGACCGTCGAGGTCGGTGCCGGTGACGGACTCGCATACGACCCGGCGGCCGTCCGGGTCTCGCCGGGGACGACCGTCACCTGGCAGTGGAGCGGGATGGGAAGCCGCCACAACGTCGTCGACGACGACGGGGAGTTCGAGAGCTCGTACTACGCGGCCGAGGGTGAGACGTTCTCCCGGGAGTTCGCGGAGCCGGGCGTCACGAAGTACTACTGCACCCCCCACGAGAACCTCGGAATGGTCGGCGTCGTCGAGGTCGTCGACGAGTAACGGGGATCAGACCGGGGTCGAACGCCCGGTCACGCGAGCCCGTCGAACGCGTCGCCGGCGAGCCCCGAGCCCCTCGGCACCGCGATCCGCCCGTTGGTGGCGGGAGCCGGATCGTCGGCGACGAGGTCGGTCACCAGCAGCTCGCCCGTCGCGAGCCCGTGTGCGCGCTCGCAGCCCTCGGGGAGCGCCGCCGCGACGTGGACTGCCGCGGTCCGGGCGACCGCCGCGTCGATTGTGGTCGTGACGACCGGATCGATCCCGGCGTGGGCGGCCGCGCGACCCGCCGCGAGCGCCCGCGAGGGACCGCCCAGCGCCATCGGCTTCAACACGACCGCGTCGGCGGCGCCGGTCGCGATCACCTCGCCGACACCGTACCGCGTCAGCGACTCGTCGACCGCGACCGGGGCGCCGACACCGCGGAGCGCCGCGTGTCCGGCGAGGTCACCGGCGGGAAGCGGCTGTTCGACGTACTCGACGAGTCCGTCGAACCCGGCGAGGGCCGCCCGGGCGGTCTCGCGGTTCCACGCGCCGTTGGCATCGGCCCGGAGCGCGATGGCCTCGCTCCTCGCCGCCGGGTCGGCGACGGCGTCCGCGACTGCCCGAACCCGCCGGAGGTCCTCGTCGACCGACCTCGCACCGACCTTTAGCTTCACCGTCCGGTAGCCAGACTCGACCGCCGCCGCCGCGGACGCGACGGTCTCCTCGACGCTCCCGTCGCCGACGGTCGCGTTCACGGGGACGGATAGCGGCGGGGACCCGCGCGCCAGCGTCGCGGCGGCGGACCGGTCCCCCCGCCGAGCGAACGCGTCCCGGTACGCCGTCGTGACGGCGTGGCGCGCGGCAGGCGCCTCCGGTCCCGGCGGGACGCCGTCGTCGCGTGCGCGTTCGAGCGCCGTGCGACACTCGGACAGCGACTCGGTCCACCCCGGTAGCGGCGTCGCCTCGCCGACGCCCGTAGTTCCGCCGAGGTCGACGCGGACGAGTACTCCCTCTCTGGTCTCGATGTCGCCGGCGGCGGTCGAAAGCGGCGTGGCGAGGTCGACTGCGAACTCGCGGAGCGCGACGACGCTCACAGCGCCAGCCCGACCGCGAACAGCGCCGCGAACGCGGCGAGCAGCTTCCCGGTGCGCTCCAGCGCGGGGTTGAGCGCGTCGCCCGCGGTCTCGGTGAGGACGGTCCGCGTGAGTGGGACGGCCAACGGCAGCGTCGCCATCGGCAGCAACACCGTGAGATCGCCCGTCGACGCCGCGAACACCGGCGGGATCGCGTAGGCCATCCCGAGCAACAGCGCGAACTGTGCCCGCGAGAACCCGTAGCCGAACCGGACCGTGAGGGTGTTCTTGCCGGTCTCGGCGTCCTCCTCCCTGTCCCGGAGGTTGTTGACGACGAGGATGTCCGTCGAGATGGCGGCGATCGGGAGGGCGGCGACGACCGCGGCGACGGGCACCAGTTCGGCGCGCGGGACGAGCGTGAGGAACTCGACGCCCAGCGCGGCGGCCGCCTGCACGTAGTAGGTGCCCGCGACGGCGACGAGGCCGAAGAAGACGAACACGAACACGTCGCCGAGCCCGTGGTACGCCAGCGGGTACGGGCCGCCGGTGTAGGCCACGCCCATCGCCACCGAGACGAGCCCGACGATCATGATCGGCAGGCCCGCGACAGCGACGAGATACGCGCCGACGACGATGGCCGCGAGGAACGTCAGCCACATCGCACGCTTCACCTCGGCGGGGTCGATGATACCGCCCGCCGTCACTCGGGTGAACCCCTCGCGGTCATCGGTGTCCGCGCCCTTCTCGGCGTCGTAGTAGTCGTTCGCGAAGTTCGTCCCGATCTGGATCAGCGCCGCGCCCACCAGCGCCACGAGCGCCGGCAGGGGCGCGAACACGCCGTCGCGAACGGCGAGCCCCGTCCCGACGAGGACGGGCGCCAGCGCCGCCGGCATCGTCTGCGGGCGCGCGGCGATCACCCACGCCCGCCGTCTGGAGATGTCCGCCTGTCCCGTCTCCGTACTCATTGTCGGAGGCAGGGGCGGACGGGGCATGAAGGGTGGGCTTTCAGCCCGGGACTCGCCGGTTCACCGCGCGCGTGTCGTTGAGTTCCGATCAGCCGGATCGCCATCGGGCGGGACGCGGGTCACAGTCTCGGTCGAATCCCCCGTCTCGCCATCGGGCGGGACGCGGGTCGCGGTCGCGATCGGGTGGTCGGTCGGTCCGTATGTCATGCGATACCAAACAGCAGGCCTGCGGACAAATGATTGGTGGCGTGAAACGAACACGATCGTTCGCGCCGCGTCGATCCGTCGATGCCCACGCCGGCGTCGCGGATTCAGTAGTGCCAGGGGTAGTCGCCGAAGTCCTGCTCGCGGCCCTCGAGGAACGCGTCACGTCCCTCCTGTGCCTCCGGCGTCATGTACGCGAGCCGGGTCGCCTCGCCGGCGAACACTTGCTGGCCGACCATCCCGTCGTCGGTCATGTTGAACGCGTACTTCAGCATCCGCATCGCCGTCGGCGACTTGCTCGTCATCTCGTCGGCCCACGCAAGCGCCACGTCCTCCAGTTCCTCGTGGGGGATCGCCTCGTTCGCCATCCCCATGTCGACGGCCTCCTCGGCGGAGTAGGTCTTGCCGCGGAAGAACACCTCCCGCGCCTTCTTCTGGCCGACCTGCTTGGCGAGGTACGCGGAGCCGAAGCCGCCGTCGAAGCTCGCCACGTCCGGGTCCGTCTGGAGGAACTTCGCGTGCTCCGCGCTGGCGAGCGTGAGGTCGCAGATCACGTGCAGCGAGTGGCCGCCCCCGACCGCCCACCCCGGAACGACCGCAACCACGGGCTTGGGCATGAAGCGGATCAGGCGCTGCACTTCGAGGATGTGGAGGCGGCCCGCCTTCGCCTCGCGGACCAACTCGTCGTCGGACTCGTCGGCCTCGTCGTCGTCGCGGTACTCGTAGCCCGACTCGCCGCGGACGGACTGGTCGCCGCCCGAGCAGAACGCCCAGCCTCCGTCCTTGGGGGAGGGGCCGTTTCCGGTGAGGAGGACGCAGCCGATGTCGGCACGTTTGCGGGCGTCGTCGAGGGCGGCGTACAGCTCGTCGACGGTGCCGGGGCGGAACGCGTTTCGCTTCTCCGGGCGGTCGAACGCGATCCGGACGGTCGGCGAGTCGACCGCGCGGTGGTAGGTGATGTCGTCGAACGCGTCGCTGCCGTCGATCGGCTCCCACCGATCGGGGTCGAACACCGCCGAGACTGCGTCGTCGTCGCTGTCGAGCGCGTCGTCGGGGCCGTCGCTGTCGCTCATACTCGAACGCGGGGCGGGAGCCCGCAAAAAGGTGCGCGGTGCGCGCGGCCCGCCGCGGTGTCGGCGGACGGCGGACGACGGCGTTCCCCGGTCGCCCCCCACAAGACCCATGAGCCCCTCCGGACACCGATCGGTTCGATGCCCTCCAGACGCGACGTGCTCGGCCTCTGCGGCGGCGCGCTCCTCGGGATCGCCGGCTGTGTCGGCCCCGAGGGTGGACGGACGGGGACCGTACGGACCGACGGGCGGACGGGCGGTTCGGACGGGGACTCGACGACCGCGGATCGGGACACCGACTCGCCGGAGCCCGGAACCGGCATCGAGGTCGAGGGCGGGTCGCTCGCGTGGGAGCGGTCCCTCGGCGGCGACCTCGTCTCCGAACCGGCGTTCGTCGACGGGACCGTCGCGGTCGCCGTCGGCACCGACGTGCTCGGCCTCGACGCGGCCACCGGCGAGACCGCGTGGACGTTCGAGACGGCCGTCTCGCTCGACGGCGAGTACGGCTACGGTCGGCCCACAGCCGACCTCCGCGTCCACGACGGCACGCTGTACGCGCTCGTCGGGATCAGCGTCGGCACCGGCGCCCACGACCACGTGCTGCACTCGCTGACGGCCGACGGCGACGAGCGCTGGCGCTTCGGCACCGGCGTCGCCGGCTTCCACTCGTTCCTCGGCTTCGGCGGCGGCGCCGTCGTCGTGGCGACGAACGACGACGCGATCAGCACCGAACCGGAACACCCCGTCCTCGCGGTCGAGACGGCGGACGGGTCCCGCCGGTGGACGGCCGAGAGCGGCGACGCGATGGACGGCACCGTCGCCGACGGCGTCGCCCTCGTGGAGGCGGACACGGCCGTCGACTGCTTCGACCTCGAGACGGGCGAGCGGCGCTTCCGCTCGGAGGCCCCGGCCGACGCACGCGTGACCGCGACGGCCGCCGGCGACGGCCGGGCCTTCCTCGTGTTCGACCGCTACGACCCGGATCCGGATGAGCCGACCATGGCGGCGGTGTCGACGGCCGACGGGGACGCGGAGTGGGAACTCGCCGGGGAGGTCGTCACCTCGGTGCGGTACCTCGAGGACTGCTACGTCGGCGGCGGGCGCGTCGCCCGCCTCGGTCCCGACGGGACCGAACGCTGGTCGTACGACGGCGGCGGCCTCGTCCACGACGTACCGTTCGACGCGGACGCCCTCTACACGAACCCGGACTCGCGGATCGTCTCGTTGGCCCGCGAATCGGGGACCGAGCGGTGGACCGCCGAGGCGACCGACCTCGCGATCCCCCGCGTCCGCGCCGGCGACGCGGTCGTCTCCTCGGACGGCGACGCGCGGACCGTGTTCGCCCACGACAGCGGTGACGGGACCGAACGGTGGCGAGCGACGCTTCCCGGCGGCTACCCGCCTGACCCGGCGGCCGGTCCCGACGGCGCGTATCTCGCAACCACCGCGGGCGGCGTCGGGCGGATCGACCTCTGAGGGATCGGCGGCCAGGAACCCATCGGGTCCCGGATCAGTCGATCCCGGCGACGCGCTCGGTCACCTCGGCAGCTATCTCCTCGCGCACGCGATGGCTCGCCTCGGCGTCGCTCGCCACCTCGATCAGGTCGGTTCCGTCGCTCGCGACGCTCTCGTGGTACAACTCGCGGAATCCCTCGCGGTCGTCGCCGTCGACGCGGGCAACGGAGAGGTCGTACAGGTCCCCCGTCGGCTCGAAGTCGAGACCGTGGGGCGTCTTGAACTGTCCCGTGAACGGCGGGTCGAACGCCTCGATGGGCAGCATGTGGAAGATCCCGCCGCCGTCGTTGTTGATCAGGACGACCGTCGCGTCCACGTCACACCGCTCCAGCGCGAGCAGCCCGTTCATGTCGTGATAGTACGCCAGATCGCCGGTGACGAGCGTCAGGTCGTCCGTGGTCGCCGACCCGGCGCCGAGCGACGTCGAGACGATGCCGTCGATGCCCGAGGCCCCCCGGTTCCCGAGCATCGTGAGACCCTTGGCTGCCGGCGCCGCGAACCGATCGGCGTCTCGGACGGGCATGGAGTTCGAGACGAACACGGTCGAGGGCTCGGGGGCCAACTCGACCACGTCCGCGAGCACGCGTCCCTCGAAGAAGCGGCCCTCGGCGGCGGCTGACTCGACAGCGTCCCAGTGAGCGGCCTCCGCGGCCTCCCAGCGCTCGCGCCACGCCGTCGAGTCGAGGGCGCTCCCGACCTGTCCCACCTGCCGCGCGAGCTCGCCGCACAGACGGGAGGGGTCGGCGACGACGAGATCCGTGGCGGCGAACTCCGCCTCGCGCCAGCCGCCCGCAGGATCGACGAGGAGTTGGCGCGCGTCGGTTCCGGCGAGATACTTCCGCAGCGGCTTCGAGGTCGGTGACGCGCCGAACCGAAGGACGATCTCGGGGTCGGGCCATCCCTCGGTGGCGCCGTCCCCGAGGAACCCGTCGTAGCCGCCGAGGACGGGCGCGACCCGGATCGACGAGCCGAACCGGAGCCCGGAGAGCGGGTCCGCGAGCACGGGGAACCCCGTCGCGTGTGCCAGCGCGGTGACCGCCTGCGGATCCGGGCCCGGCGGGTCAGCGGGACCGGCGACGATCAGCCCGCGCTCGGTCGAGAGCGCGCGAGCCAGTCGCTGGAGGTCCCGGTCGTCCGGCATCGGATGGCCGACGGTCGTCGAGACGAACGGGTGGTCTCCGTCGCGACCCTCCGCGGCGAGTTTCGGGAGATCCTCCGGCACGTCGCCCCCCACTTCGACCGGCTCCAGCGGCTTGCGGAACGGGACGTTCAGGTGTACCGGACCGGCCGGTGTTCCCTCCGCGGTCGAGACCGCGCGGGCGAGGTCGGTGCGCAGCGATCTGAGCTTCCGGTCGTCGGCCTCGGGCTCGGGGAGGTCCTTGTACCACCGGACTGCGTCGCCGTAGAGCTTCTCTTGGTCGACGGTCTGGTTGGCGCCGGAGTCCCGAAGCTCGGGCGGGCGGTCGGCCGTGAGGAGGAGCATCGGCACCCGGGACTCCGCGGCCTCCATCACCGCCGGGTGGAAGTTCGCGGCGGCGGTGCCGGAGGTGCACACCAGCGGCGTCACCTCGCCGGTTCTGCGGGCGCGGCCCAGCGCGAAGAACGCGGAGGCGCGCTCGTCGAGGTGAGAGAGGACGTGGATGTCCGGGTGTTCGGCGAGCGCGACGGTCAACGGCGTCGAACGCGAACCGGGGGTGACGCAGACGGCGCCGACGCCGGCGGCGGCGAGCTCGTCGGCGACGGCGCGACCCCACAGCGTGTTCCGGTTCGGTGCGCGTGCGGTCATGCGCCCGGCTTCGACCGGCGCGCGGATAAACGACCTGTCCCGCGTCGGACGGGCGGACGCCCGTGACCCGCGCCGGGACGCTCGGCCGGTGAACGGGGGCTGGGATCGTTTTCCGGCCGATCTCGAGGCGCTTGTCGAGCGCGGCGGCGGCGCGACCCGGGACCTGCCAAAGGCGTGGCGGCGGCGCTACGCGACCAGCCGCCCGTGTTCGACCTTCATGCACCGGTCCTGTGTGGTCGCCAGCCCCGCGTCCTCGGCGCGCGCGATCGCCTCGTCGTCGGTGATACCGAGTTGGAGCCACAGGCCCCCCACGTCGCCGCGGTCCTCGTGGCGGGCGAGCACGTCGTCGACGATGCCCGCGACCTCCTCGCTCGGGCGGAACACGTCGACGAGCGCGACCTCCTCCTCGACGTCCGACAGCGAGTCGTACGCCTCCCGCCCGAGGATCTCCTCGGCGTAGGGGTTCACCGGGATCACCTCGTACCCCTGCTCCTGCAGGTACGCCGGGACGTCGTGTGCGGCCTTGCCGGGCATGCTCGAACAGCCGACGACCGCGACGGGGTCCATCGAGAGCAGTTCGCGCAGGCCGTCGTCGTCGGTGACTGGCATGCTCGGGGCTGCGGCGTCTCGGGGCAAAAGGGTTCCTGCGGCCAAGCGGCTCAGACGTTCGACAACCGGACCACCGGCTCGCCGTCTTCGCTGGTCTCGATGATCCCGTCGAACAACTGCTTCAGCGTGTTCATCGTCTGGTCGTCGTGGGCCGTCGAGTCGATGCAGTACAGCCCGAGCCCGTCGACGCTCTGGATCCGACCGGTGAACACGTGGAGGAACCGGAACACGGTCTGGAGGTCCGAGTACATGAGAAGCGTCGACAGCGAGTGGACCATGACGCGGTTCTGCCGGATGCCGCGGTCCTTGTAGAACGCCTCCAGGAACGACGAGAGCTTGATCCCGATCCCGGTCATGTCGACCGGGGAGGAGGTGTACTTGATGCGGTCGCTGTCGCGCACCTCGTTGACCCCCTGCTGACGGGAGACCGTGTCGACGACGGCGACCGGCCGTCCCTCATACGGCTCGCGCTTGGCGAACTGCTTGAGGAGTCGGTCGGCGGAGTCCTTGGTCGTCACCATGATCGCGCCCTCGCCGCCGCGAGTTCCCTCCGCGAGCACGTCGAGCGCGAGGTCTCGCTTTCCGCTCAGGGCCGGCCCAGTGAGCAACACGTTCGATCCGGGCTCTATCTCGGCCCCGAGCGTCTCTACTTCATACATACGGCGCCCCCACGAACCGGTCGGCGCAGACGGCGCGCTCTCGCGGGCTCGTCGATCGCTCCGTCTCGCCGAGAGTCATCCAACTACAGGTTGGTTGCCGTGAGCCGGTATTATTCTTTATGATTGATTGGGCGACGTGACGCGTGTGTACGGTCATCCGATCACCGTCACGAGGCGACCCGCGACGAACGCCGCCGCCGCGAGAAAGGTCCCGCGTTTGATCCACCGTTGGGCCGTCGACGGGTCTCGGAACCCCAAAGCCGTCGCGCCGAGCATCGTCGCGTCCGCGGGGACGACGACGGCGAGGTACGCCGGACCGAACGTTCCGTCGACGTACGGGACGACGCTCCCGAGCGTCGCCGCCACCATCGACCCCGTCGCGAGCGCGAGCGCGGGGCCCTCGCCGACGACGATCGGAAGTGTTCGCAGCCCCTCCTCGCGGTCGCCGACCACGTCCTCCACGTCCTTCACGACCTCGCGGGCGAACGTCGCGGTCGCGGCCAGCCCGAACAGCGTCCAGGTCGGCGGCGCGATCGGACCGACCGCCGCCGCCCCGAACAGAAACGTCGAGCCGGTGAGGTAGGCGACGACGACGTTTCCCACGGCGGGCAACCCCTTGAACAGTTGCGTGTACGCGAGGAGGGCCAGGAGGTTCACCACCGCGATCGCCAGGGCCAGCGGCGGCAACGACAGCGCCGCGGCGGTCGCGATCAGGAACAGGGCCGCCGCGAACGTGGCGGCTGCGCGCGCCGAGACGCGACCGCTCGGGATCGGCCGGTCCGGACGGTTCACGGCGTCGACATCGCGATCGAAGTAGTCGTTTACGGCGTTGCCCGCGCCCGTCGCCGCCGCGGTCGCGACCACCGCGAGCGCGACCGCCCAAGTCGCGCCGAGTCCGCCTGCGACGAACGAGCCGACGAAGGTGAGCGCGCCCGCCGCTACCGCGTTGCCGACGCGGGCGAGTTCGAGGTAGCCGCCGATCGTCCGGGTCGCGTTCATCGTTCGCGGTCTCCGGGCGGTCGGGGATAAAGGACGCGGGACGACCGCGATGCTGGCGAACGGGATCACTCGGTGTCCGCAGATCCGAGAGAGTGTTCGGATGGTGCCGCACAACCGCTCCGGCGCAATCGTTCGGTTGGAGGATTGCGACCCACGTGGACAGACCAACAACGGAATCCAACACGGAACCGATGCCCGGCCGACGTCTCGGATCCGCCCCGACGTTGGTGGCCACCGTTGCCGCTCGGAGACTGTCAACTGGTGTGCGTGTTTTCTCCTCGATGAGCGATCTAAAGCGCGGGACTTAAGCAGACCTGTCGGGTATGATCTTCCACGGGCGCTTAGCTCAGCCTGGACAGAGTACTTGGCTTCGGACCAAGCTGCCGCGGGTTCAAATCCTGCAGCGCCCATAGATTCGCTACTTGTCCCTCAGCCACACGAAATCGCTAGACGGTGGCGGGTTCGGGTTCACGCTTCTAGGGTTTTGTTGGTCGAGTTCGACTCGACTTGAGTCGCACCCCGAGGCTGTATGCGATTCTTGTAGTGCCAAGGTATTAAGCGCGGAGAAAGTTTTAGCCGTAATTGATGACGGACTATTCCCAGTTGGATGCTGACGAACTGCGTGACTTGTGGAAGATGCAATACAAATACGACATTCTACTCTCGCACGCACACCAAGAGTTGGACGACCCGATGCTTGGAACATTCATTTCGTCGGTCGCGGCGAACGGTGACGAACTGGATGATGCTGTTCGAAGCAAGCTGGGCGAAGCGGAGTATGAGTCGTTGCGTGAAGAGGTCGAAGAGTGGCGGGAAGAGGAAGGTTACTAGCGGCTACTTGCTTCCGGTGTTTAATGTAGTGGAATCTGGTTCCGGGTATTTACTGCTATAGTGTCTAGTTGGATTTGATGTTTGAGCACGCCAAAGCGGGCGGATACGAAAAACATAGGGAGCCGTGCTTCCGAGGTGTTCTTAATCAATGAGTGATGGACGCCAGACTACGCTAAATGCTCTTGATGGCGAAATAGAGAGTCTTGATTCGGTAGACTGGACTTTCGAAGGCGCGGATACTAGCTACCTCACGCACGGCCTGCATCCGTATCCTGCTCGGATGATTCCGCAGATTCCCGATATGCTTCTGAATTACTACAAGCAGGAGGGAATCGTTGAGGATGGTGACACTGTTTACGACCCCTTCTCTGGTAGTGGCACGACTGCCGTTGAAGGTCGCCTGCACGGTCTCAACGCTGAAGCGAACGACATCAATCCTCTCGCTTGTCTTCTGACGCTCACGAAGTCCACGCCTCTCGATGTTTCTGTGTTGAAGAAGGCAAAGGAAGACCTTCTGGATGGTCTCAGCGACGAACTGCAGGAGGTTCGTGACGATTACGAAGCGGGTGAGTTGGAGTTTGACGAAGAACCGGAGATTAGGGATGGTTGGTTCCCCGAACCGCAGTTGTTCGAGCTGTGGCAGATTCGCCACCGAATTGACGACCTTGAAGAGGACTACGAAGAAGACATTGCTCGGTTCTTCCGTATTGCTCTCTCCATCATTTCGCGGAAGGTGAGCTATCAGCGGAATGGAGAGTATAAGAGATACCGCCTTCCTGAGGAGAAGCGGGAGGAACACGACCCTGATGTTTTCGACCTCTTCCACAGCAAGGTCGAGAAGAATGTGGATATGATGAAGAGTTACAGCCAGCGTGTTGACTCTTCGCTGTCTACTACTGTCCACTACGCCGACTCCAGAACTGCGACGGAGAATGGGGAGGAAGCTGTTGAAGAAGACAGCGCGGACATCGTGATTACCTCTCCGCCTTACGGCGACCACGGCACCACTGTCGCATATGGCCAGTATTCGCAAGACCCCGCCATCATCGCAGGGGATTTCGGATATGACGAAATGAAGGCCGTCGATAAGACTGGTCTCGGTGGGCGGAATAGTGAGCTTGAGGCGATGGAGGAACTGGAAGAGTGGTCGGCGGCGTTTGGTGCGACGATGGATGCACTGCGTGACACGGAGGATGGCCGTGCGGATGATGCGATGGACTTCGTGAGGGATTACTACGAAGTTATGAAGGAGGTTGCGAAGGTCGTGAAGGAGGGTCAGCCGACTGTGTGGGTTGTCGCTAACCGCACGATGTCGAGGGTGAATATTCCGACGCACCTGATTACTCGGGAACTGTGTGAGCATCTGGGATACGAACACGATGTTACGCTTCCTCGGGAGATTCCGTCGAAGACGCTTCCGTGGGAGAATGCCCCTGAGAATGTGCCTGAGTTGAAGGGGGAGTTGATGGCTAACGAAAATATCGTTATTCTCAACGCTCCCGAGTCGCCTGAGGTCTAGATATACTTCGTGTGGTGGCCAGCGGATAAATCAGGGATTTCGCCGTTGTTGTGGTAGTGTTTCATGTCTTCTGCGAACCTGTTGTTGGCTCTGAGGTAGAGTTTTCCAGTGTCGGGGTGGTCTTCACTGTGGATGCTCCGTCCGTCGGATTTCTGGTTGTCTAGGTCTTTGACTTCCTCAATAGTCTTCGGCTTCACATAAGCCGCTACGGAGTTTTCGGGCCAAGCTGAACCCATACTGGTGCCTGAGATTATCTGGCTTCGAACTTCGGATGCGTCATCGAAGAATGCGAAGATGGCGGTCGGGTCGTTCATCTCTGCGATAGCCCTCGGCGTTCGTTCTCGGGCTTTGGATGATTTGACTTCGACTTCAAGGTCGTCGCCGTTGTTACAGTAGACGATGATGTCTTCGTTGGTGTTGCCCCCGATTCGGGTGAAGTCGCCGCCGTTGCTCTTCGCACCTTTCTGTAGTCCTACGTCTTCGAGAACTGTAACACCAATCAGTTCGTTCGCCGTCCCACCACAGCCAACGACACTGTTACTCATTGATTCGATACGGTCGGGGAGTTCGTCAGCGACAATGAAGGCGAATTCTTCGAGCAGGTCTTCAACAGTATCTGCGTCGAGTGTTCCTTGTAGCTTGATTCCGAGTTCGCTGGTGGCTTCGGTTTCGTATTTGTCGAGCAGGTAGTCGTAGTAACGTTCTTTCGCATCGTCGGCTACCGCCATACACTCTTCTTGAATGTCGTTTAGAGTGTCTGAGTTGATGGAAAGCCCAGTTCGGTTCTTGGCTTTTAACAAGAGGACTTCACCGGGTGGGCACTTGTTGATGATTTTCTCCGAGAGGCTGGGGTCATATATCTGCACCTCGCGGATTCGGGTTTCTTTGGAACCCTTACTCACACTCGATTTGGGGCCTTTGTCGATGGCGTTGTCGATGATTTCGTCTGTAGTAACTACTTCGTCGTTGTTGAGTCCGTAGAGATAGTCGAAGATTCGCTTATGATACCCTTTGAAGCTCGCTTCGTTGGGGTTGGACTCGGGGAGGGCGTTCTTCAGTTCTGTATGAGTCGGGGTCTGGCTACTCATTTGAAGTCGCTGAGCTTGTCCTGTGTCGGGGGCTTCTCTACATCGATGTCAAGGTCTTCGTCTCTGTCGAGAAGCGGGGTTCGTTCTTCGAAGGCACGGTCAAGTTCGGATTCATCCATAATCCGCCACGCTGTTCCGTGGTTTCTGTTCGCTCCTGACTCCTTGATGTGCATTCGGAGGTCTACCGTGATGTCGCCCTCTCGCATGAGGTTGATGAACTCCTGTGGGTCGAATCCATCGAGGTGGTAGGCTTCGTCGTAGTGGAAGTATTCCCTACCGTCACGCTTCTCGCTCTGAGCGAACACCATCACAAGCTGGGGGAATTTCTGTTCAAACTTCTCCTGAAGCCATTCGATGGGGTAGATTGCACAGACTCCAGCGTCTTCGTGTTTGATTTCGATGTCGTGGTCGGTGTAGTTGAGGTAGAACCCCTGACTGTTGGGGGTGTCTGGTTCGATGGTTACTTTGAGCGCGGGGCGACCGTCGTCGTCCACATACCCAAGCTCTCGAATCATCTCCTGCCCCCACAGCGGGCGGTTCTCTTTCCCTCGCGGTGGTTCTTTGGTGAACAGGGTTGTGAGGCTTCCCGACGACCGACGCACGCTCTTGAGTTCTACGCCTGCGGCGTCTGGCCCGGGGACATTGTTTTCGGTGATGCCGAGGAGGTCTTCGAGGGTTTTGCCGACGCCAGTGTCGGCGTTTCGGTGGGTTTCGACCCAGCCCATCGCTTTGATTTCGTTTAGCCTATTAACGAATTCTTCAAAGCTATTGAAGTCGCCTTCTCCCATGTTGGGCGGAAGTCATCATGCGACCGGCATGAATGTGCCGGTGGGTTAGTCGTAGAAAATAGTCAATCGTGCGAACCAAGGTGTCGAAGGAGGTCGCTCTTCCTTGAGTCGCCGTAGTAAAATTTCCCTCCGCAGGTTTTGCATCTCCACCATCCTTCGTCGTCGTTACATTCGTCAAACTGTTCTCGGATTCGCTCGCCAATCGGCTTTTCTTGTTCCATACCCAATACATTCTTTTAAAACCCTATTGGTTCGACGGCGGTTGGTGTGTAATATATTCATGTGCCCATTATGTCGGAGCCACTCAATTGGAGCATGGACGAAGAACTGGAAGCTGAGCTTGACAATGCGAAGGGAGAGTTGAAGCGTGAATTGAAGGAGGAACTGAGTTCTGGTGACACGCACATCGACGCCTCCCTCGGAATGTTTTCGCTGACTGTGGACAGTGAACAGCCGTTGGAAGAGACGGCTGAGGTCTTCTCGGAGCTTTGGTGTGACAGGATTCAGGAGTTGGAAGATTCGCGGGCGGACACTGTGCGTGAGAAGCTGGAGGACGAAAATACTGGCATCTTCATTGGGTGATACAAGTATGGCTACCTATTGCGACCTCTGTGAGCAGTCCGTGGATAGTGTCTATGAGTGTGTCAAGTGCGGCTTCGTCGTGGGTGACTGCTGTGGGGACAATCTGGACACCTACAAAGACAGGGACATCTATCGAGCTTCTTGGTGGATTTGTCCTCGATGTGGAGCGGAGAATGACTGATGATTGGATGGGTTCTGGGCTTTCTGGTCGGGTTATGCATTCTCGCGCTTAGGGTGGTTGGCGTCGTGTTTTTGCGGGCATTATATCTCCATGAGTTTGCTCACAAGCAGATGGCTTCTCTTCTTGGAGTAGAGTATCGGGATTTGGGGTTTGCGTGGGGAAGTAACGTTTATCGGGTCGAGCTTGAAGACCCTACTCCGAGGCAGGTATTCCTAATCTCCTTGGCCCCTTTCTCGCTCTCCGTTCTTTCGGTTTCCTTGTTTGTTGTCGCTATTCGTTTTTGGAGTTCGAGTTGGCTTCTGTCGTTGTTCGTGTTTGTGCCTGCTGTCGCTATCGGGAGCCATTCCCTTCCTTCGCTCCAAGACTCTATTTCGGCTTTCGGATGTAGGTCTTGGAGTCAGCCCTTCGCTTCTTTCCTGTCTTCTGTTGTGGTTCTTCCTCTGCTTTTCATTCGGGTTCTTTCGCTCTTTCTCCCTCAGGGAATCTTGTTGACTGGATTGTGTTGGGCTGGGGTTCTTCTTTACATTTCTTTGGAGTTGTTCAATGTGACATCGAGGTGGGGGTTGCTTACCTAACCCCTTCGGGGTTAGGCGTGGTGGTTGTCGGAGAATCGTTTTTCGTGGAGTTTTAGCTGTCTCTAAGGTGGGGTTTGTCTCCTGAGAATATCGTCCACTATCGCTTATTTCGTAGTTATTCTGAGAACTGGGCGCGGTATTCGTCTATGTCTATGATGTTCTGCTGGTCGAGGTCTTCGAGAAGTTTGAACACTACTTCGCTGTTCGTCGCCACAGCTTGCCCGAGGTCTTTCCAGTATTCTTCAAGCTCGGATTCTCCTTGCTCGGTGAGGGTTGCTTGTGTTACTGTGTAGTGTCCTTCTTGGACTTTATCGAGGGAAACATAGCCTTCATCTGCCAACTTCTGTAGTTGGTATCTGGCGGCGTCGTTGTCGTCTATGCTTGTTTCTGTAGTGATGTCGTTCGTGGTAACTGTGCCTCCGTTACTGTGAACGAAAGAGAGGACTCGCTTGGTCTTTTGCTTCATGTCTACTAGAATACACGCACGGAACCCCTATTGGTGGTCTGGTGGGTGGTAGACTACTCTGGTAGATTCATACTTATCTTTCAGTTCTTTCCAACGGCTCCGTGTGGTAGGCATCTTTGACATCGATTACCCCCCGCAGTGTATCTTTTAGTTCTGCCCAGTAGCCTGAATCGTCACTCATTGGAATCACCCTGAATTCGAGTGTCTTCGTTGAATTCTATGGGCGACACATCTTCGACTGTCGTGGGCAGGAATTCTTCTATGTCGTCTTGGAGGTCTTCTGCAAAGTCGTCTTGTTCTTCGTCGGTTAGCTGGGGAGTGTCGTTGGTGGCGATACTGGCGGCACCTTCGACCATTTTCGTCGCTACTTCTTCGGATACCCCGAATCGTTCTTTGAGGTAGTCTATGCTTGCCATATGCAGGCGGCTGGATTCGAACCAGCGGTGTTATCAGCCTATGCTGAACTGGGCTTAAACCAGTCTCCTTACTGCCACTCGGACACGCCTGCGTGAGTGCGAAAGGTCGGATTTGAACCGACGGCCATCGGGTGAACCCTTAACGCCTAAGCATCACCTCCTAAGGGTGACCCCTTCGTCCAGACTCGGGCACTCTCGCAGTCTTATGTAGTGCTTTAAATCCCATAGGCGTTGCCCTGCAAGGAAGTGGAAAAATAGCCGGGGCTAAGTAATTGTGTTGAGAATTTCGAGGTATGGAACGGAGAAAGGTTCTGGCGGGAGTTGCGTCGGTTGTCGGGGTTGGCTTGGGTGTTACTGGTAGTGCGTCGGCGTCGAAGGCGCGGTCTTCGTCTAGCGTGGTCGTGGGCGTGCATGACGATGACCTGAGTGCGACGAAGGAGGTTTACTACGACACGAACGCTATCCCTCAATCGCATTTGGACGGATACGCTCGACAGAATCTGGATGTCATCGCCGTCACCGACACTTCTGACCTTGACTGTGACTGGATGATGACTCTGCACTTGTGTCCTCGAAGCAAGAACGGACAGAGAATCAACAACGAATGGGGAGCAGACAAGCAGGTTAAAAACGGAATCTTGGAGAAAGAAGAAGGACACAGGCTCCTCGGAGTCCACGACAAGCCCCAGAGCATCGAACTAACTGAAGTCGGGATTAGGGTGTCTTATGCTGAACCGTAGGGAGTTTATCGAGACCTCCGTGTTGGCTACGGTTCTGCCGTTCGAACAGTCGGCTGATGAGGGTTACTGGGATTTCGACGGAGTGCGGGAAGATGGGCAAATTTCGTTCGCCCGGTTCAACGGTCGCGGTGAGAAGTGTGCGTCGTGCGTTGTCGGTGGTGAAATCGGTAGTTGGGAAGTCAGAAAAGCCGTCTGGGGAGGGCAGATTCAACATTCGAGGGAATTCAGCGACCGTGCGGAAGCTTTGGAACATGCGCGGGATTGGATGGCTGAAACCTAGCTCTTCACAGAGTCTGTAACATCGTTAAGTGGGTTCGGAGATATTCTGGTTGCCATGAAGGTTAACCACAATCCGGGGATGGACGCCCGAGCACCTGCAGACGGTGATTTAGAAACTTTCCACAGTCTGTCGGAAGGGGACGAAGTGAAGTTTTTCGAATGGCCTGTCTCTCCATTAACAGTTCTTGGCTGGGTTGAGGACTCTGAATGGGGTGAGGTAGTTAAACTTGAAGCAGAAGGCAGTGAATCGTTCATTTACGAAGCTGACGGCAACTTGTGGCACTACGACCCCGACGGTGAAGGAGAAGCGAATCCCTTCCCGGTGCAGAACTTAGTAGTAGAATAGAAAGAACCAGCCTCACCGTGGCTGGAAGTGTTCGTAGATGTCTTCTGTGGTGCGGATTGAACGGTGACGGAGGCGGTTTCGGACATCGATAAGTCGAGTGTCTTCATCTCTTAATGCGTAACACGCAACCGAGTGCCTGAGTGCGTGCGGGTGCATATCTTCGGGCGTTGTGGGTTCGTCGCCAGTGCTTCGTGGCGCGACTTCACCACGGAGAGCAAGGTCTTCAATGATGTTCCGACCACTCCGTGGGGAGATTTGGTCACTCTGTCGGGAAGGGAAGAGGTGGTCGCCGTCTTGAGCTTGCCACCATTCACTTGCAAAGTATTGTTTTAACAATCTCTGCGTCCCGAAGTGACCGTAAGGGTCGATTTCGAGAGTGGCTTGTCGAGGACTCTTCCCTTCAACTGGGTAGTCCTTCTGAATACTGGCTGGTAGTTCAAGATAACCACCCTTGAAGTCGAAGTGGCTTTTTCGGAGTTGAACAGCTTCACTCACCCTAAGCCCGAAGTCTGCCATCACTACGACCAACACTTCGTTACGCATTGGGTTCGCCGTTCCACCAGCGTAGGCGGCGTCTCTCAATTGCTCAATCTGGTCTAAGTTCAAGTAATAGTGTATTGGGTCACTCATGCGTCATCACCTTCAGTTTCGAGTAGTTCGGCAAGCAATCCACTGGTTTGAGCTAGGTAGAGCGTGAGTGAGAGGGAGAGCACTAAGCACACTAACAGTAGTGCAATCATTCGCTATCACCAGCTTCGTGACTCTGTTGTTTGGTGCAGAAATAGAGGATGTATGGCAGGTAGTCAATCCGTATCCGGGCAGGGTAGTCGCTCTTAATCAGGTCTACTGCGTCTTGTGACTTGGAGTAGTCTGACTCTTTTAACTTCTCTCGGAGTTCTTCGGAATTCATAGCTCATCACCAGCTTCGTCGCTGTTGGTCACTTCAGCGTAGAGTTCGTGTCTGTGTTCTACAACCCTAGTAACGATAGTAGCTAGCAGGATGAGTAGAGCATAGGCCACCTGCACTGTGAAAACTGCATACTGTGGGAGATTTCGAATCTGGTCAACGGTTTCGCTTCGGTTGAGTCGATGTCTTGCTCGGGTTTTCCAGTCGCAGAACTCCCAGAGTTCCATCTGTCGAGTGCTCATCGCCCATCACCAGCGTCGTCGCTGTCTATGTATTCGTCTGCACCGTTTTCTAAGAGTTCTCCAACCGTGGGCGGCTCGGGTTCGGCTTCTTCGTCGCCGTCGCGGTCGTCGCTGTCTTCCCACGGTTTGGTGAGTGTATAGTCGTATTCAGATTTGTAGTCGTCCAACGCCCAGTCGATGAAGTGCCGATAACAAACCCAACCAAGCCCTTCTACTTCGACGCAGAGGAACTCTCTGCTACAGACTTGGCATTCAGGAGAGTCGCTTCCGAAATCGAGGAAAAACTTCCATCCACTCATTCTGCATCACCCTCGAAGTTGCCGAGGCTCGATTGGAACTCCCAGTAGCGGTCAACTGAACTGCACAAAAAGCACTGCTTGAGGTTAGGTTCGATTGCGTCAGGGTGAACAGCCCAGATGCACCCACACTTGTCACAGGGTTCGTCGCTAACCGCGGCAAGCTTCAATCCATTTTCTTCAGTCCACCCTACTGCGTCGTATTGAGCAGTGGACGGTGAAGCCGTGACTTCGTGCAAGACTTCGTTCTCGACGCTCTCGAACTCTCTTTCCGCCTGTTCTGCGTTCATGCGTCATCACCCTCACCTCCAGTGAGGCCGTCCCAGTGGTCGCTGTCGATATCGTCTGTGTGTTCAGGTAGCTCAGGAATTTTGTGAGGGTCGAGCCATCCGTTTAGTTCATCGTAGCGTTCGAAGAACCGCGGATGTTCCCAATGCAAGTGGGCAATTCTGCTGGATTCGAGCCAGAAGGACTCTTCACACCAGTAGCAATCTTTGCGGTAATAGTCCAGTAGGTCTTCGAGAACACTCATTCTGCATCACCCTCACCTCCGAGGACTTCCGGGACTTCGTATGTCTTGATGCTCTCGATGGAAGTTGTGCTACAGTTGTAGTCTACAGGCAGGCCGTCTTCTTGGATTCTGCCTGAAGCAGATAGTCTATTGTCTGTCATATCTACATACTTATATTTGGTATGTGGGGTAAAAGGTGTTTGGTGAGTTTCCGCTTCTACTCAGAGAGGTGTTTTCGGGTTCGTTTGAGGGGTGATATTGGGGTGATTTCACCGCCGAGTTTCCGAATCTGTTGAGAGAATCGGAAACCGAGACTACGACAACATAGAATGAATCTCCCTCGAAGCCTCCAGAAACGAATCCACATAAAATCGTTCAGTAGGCGACAGAACAAGGATAGATGGCGACGACCTCCGAATAACTGCCACCCCATCCCAACCACCAGAATACTTGATGTGGTGTGTGATGTTCGTGCTCAGTTCGTCGGAGTCCCGAATCAACTTCAAACGCTGTTTTTCTCCGATTCGAGGTGGAAAGAGTGCTTCAAAGTAGAGTGCTTCAAGCTCGGGCGGAATGTGACTGAGCGTGGAGCCGAGTGTTGCTCCAGTAAGTTTGAGCAGGTTGCGACGATGCATCTGTCTTGAATGTCGAGTTAAGCAGACTTCAAGCTCGACTTAGAATCCGTCCAAGCAAAGAATGAGAAGAATCAGTATCGCACTTCGGGCAGACCTTCACTCCGCCAACTTCGATAACTTCGTCCGCGCATCGAGGGCAGTTCTCCATTAGAAGAATCACCCGAGTTACGGATAACCCAGATAGCGATGAGTAATCCCCATGCCAGCCAGAGTCCACCCTACTGTCGGGAGTGTCACTTTACCACTCTGAATCGCCGCGATGTCTGGAGCAACGAATCCAATTCCAACGCCTAAACCAGCGAGGATTGCGGCTATCAAGTAACCAGCAATAGCTCCCATCACAATATGCATGAGCAACTCCCACACATCAGCGTGAGGCAGGCCAAACCAGTTCAGTATCGTATTTCCTATTCCTCCACCAGACTCAGGCTCCGAACCAGAGTCTGAAGTCGAATTATTTTGAGTGTCTATATCTTCAGCCATATTTAATTACAAGTAAAATAACGGATAAGAATAGTAAAAGTGTTGTCCCACTTATGAGAAGAATATCTTACCCACTACAAGATGAGACACAACCAGAGCCGCGAGGTCGAAGGAGTAACCGTGCAAGCTGATAGTGCCTGCAAAGTGCTGGATTCCAATCGAACCCATCGTGCGTGTGGCCACTAACGCAAGCACGGTCGCAATCGCAATATGAAGAACGACCTTGACGATGAGACCGTTGTTACTCATGCCGTATCACCTCGGAATAGATGATAGACCAGCGTTATGATGGCAAAAGTCGTCGTAAACCTATACAGAGTGTCCCACGGAATGGCTTGACTCATACTACCTAATGTGACAGTAGCGAGTATGGCCGCCACTAGGATGTATTCGTATTTTGTATCTAATTTTGTCATACAATTATAGTAAGGATTCTGTAAAGTAAAAGCGTGGGGGTGGTTCGAGAACATAGTGTAGAAGCCGTGACGCTGGTGAGAATAGCAACCTGCACAGCGAAGCTGTGCAGGAGCGAGCGTGCGTGTGCGTGCGTATATTTTCAGAATTGAGCGTTAGAAGCGAAACTGTGGGAGATTTCACCAGCAGTTATGGGAATATCTCTGCATGGTTTTGAGCAAGCTGAGTCAGGCCGTCGTTGAATGTGACCTGAGTGTTGCGTTCACTTTCGTTGGGGAGGTCGTCTACACTATGCTCGAAGCAGAATCCGTCTGGGTCAATACCCACGCTCCGGTTACAGACTCTGCAAGTTTCCCCGCCAGTATCCACTTCTATTTGTGTGCCTGTGATTTCTTGGTAAACCCTTTCGAGGTCATCAGGGCCAACAATATCTGACTGAGTGATTTCATCCCATACATCGATGCCTTCCCAAGACCACGGATGGAACTCTCCAGATTCTAAGTCTAACTCTGAATCCTGCATCCCGCGCAGTTCGATGTCGGGCGTGGATTCATCGAGGTTGTCTTCGGGATAGTTGTTATAGATGTGAACCGTCTCTTTGTTCGGCTTATGGACATACCGAGCGTTCTCTAAATCACGGACATTCGCCGCAATATCGTTTATTCTGTGCCCAACGAAGACTAAGACGATACCGAGTTTCCGCGCTCGACGGAAGAAGCTTGCAAGGTCTGCTACTTCCCCGAGGTGTTTACCGTAGCTAGTTAGGTGGGAACTGGCTTCATCAATACAGAAGACCACCTTGTCGTATCCTTGCTTCTTCAGTTCGATGTAGGTCTCGATGACCTCCAGCATCGTTTTCACGAAGTAGATGTCATCATCTTCTTGGGCCATAGACCGGCTGTTGACCATTCCAGCCACTCTCATCCCTTCTGTTTCAGCTATCTCCTGAGGGAACTCCCAGAGGTCTCGGAGGAAACTAGTAGTCTTGCCACCTCCCTGTCCGCCGAAATATAGATAGATAGGATGGTCGTTCAGCCACTGTCGGCGGAATTTTTCGTATTCTTTGATGGGGCTGTATCCAGCTTGGTCATCGTCGAGTCCGAGCAAGAAAGCGATTTCTTGGGCGTTCCCATTCTTGACTGCTTTCCTGAAGTTCGGCCCTGCTTCTCGACCGACGATTCTCTGCCATTTGTCGGTGAACCTTGCTTCCTCAGGCTTCTCAGGGTCGATTTCCTTCGGGATGAAACATCCACCTTCTCCACAGTGACTGACCGTTTCACCGCGCTCAGAACATTCGTGCGGAAGCTCACCGACTGGTTCGTCACACCACTTGCAATAACTAGCCCCACACTCAGGACAGGTATCGTGAGGTTCGTTGTCTATCTGCCGTGAACAGACAGGGCACTCCCGATTTGCAGGGTGAGGGTCGTAAGCATCTTTCAACGATTGCAAGTGCTTGATAGTATCCTCATTAAGTAACCCAGCTTCCTCTAAGACAGGAAGTTTAGCCCGCTTAATCCGTTCTTTCGCCTTCGCATAGGCATATGTCCCTTCACTCATTCTTCTTCACCCCCTTCCGGGCGACCTTCGTCGTGAGCTTCATCCAGATTCTCTTCAACCACCTCCTCAGTGTCTTTCTCACCGGGGAGTTCCATCGACTGGGCAAGCTCTTCTATCTCCTCATAGATGGCATTCTCAACAACCTCAGGATGGTTGACCTGCTTCTCAAGGTCAACATCTGCCATCTCTCGGCTGTAATCGTCTTCAATATTCGAAGCAATGACAGGGATTTTCGAGTAGAGCTGTTGCCCAATCTTAGCCCAAGTTCGAAGCCGACCGCGGTTCGCTTCGATGTTATCCATCTTCGCCATCAGTTCAACATCCGAGACTTCGCCCATCCAGACACCTTCACCGTGTAACTCTGCAGGATTGAACTCTCGAACAATATGGAATGTCGAACCACCACTTGTGAAACTGTGCGCCTTCCCCTCTAGCGAAATTCGTTCTTCGAGGTCTGGGTGAATAGCATAAGAACGCACCATAATCCTATCCGTGATGTCTGCAACTATGATGAAATTCGTCGGTAGAGACATCACTTTATCCAGAATTTTGCTATTGATTGGGATTGTAATGATTAGGAAGACACCGAAGACAACCCCCATCAGTTTCTGGTAGGTCGAGAACTGAATAGCAGGGAGTTGAACCCATCCAGCCGAATTCGCTATTAATAGCGCCCCAAAGCCCACCAGAATCCAGCTTATATTCTGCTCTACTCTATCAACCGCTTTACTAACTCTACTTCGTTCCTGCTCTGTCGCCTTGTCGTTTATTTTTGCATTTTGCATAGTAATCACCTAAATTGAGAAGTTATTGAACACATCTACCACCATTCGCTTGGCCGCACGACGCCGTTTCCACACTAATCCAATGAAAGAGCAAACAGTAGCTAATGCCGCGAACGCCGAAGCACCCCATACATACGACCACTTCGAGCTACCTTGGAAGAACGGAGTTTCCTTCGGAACAACCCGAGCAGTATGGCCTTCTGAATCAGTATAGGAGATTATCTGCTTAGTTCCAAGAACCCCACCTTTAGAGGCTGAAACCCGGATTTTCACCACTGAGTTCGGCCGGAGTTCAACGGCTGTAGTAGGCAAGATAGCATCTTGACCACTCTTATACATCGAGTCAACCAGCTTGACCGTCTTCGCTGAATCCGTAGGGTTCCGAATTGTCAGCGTAGCAGTCTCATTATCATAGAACTGCTTCGACAACATCTGCGTGCCATCTGGATACTGATTGATTACAGTGTAGGTCTCCTCCGTGCTCTCCGTAGATTGAGCATTTAACACAGAAGTCCCACTCCCTGAAATCAGAACCTCAACAAGTTGACTCGAAATAGGACACCCATCGTTAGCGTGCTTGCCTTCAGTTTCCGGGCACTGGTCTACTTCATTGATAGTGCCATCACCGTCAGCATCACCCGACGGTGGAAGACCGCCACCATCACCTGTAGGCGTGCCTGTGTTTGTTCCGTCCGATGCCTCATCCGTAGTTGTAGGAGTTGAAGTCGGAGTGCTAGTCGCCTCCTGAGCATGTGCCACCGAAGCCACACTCACGAACATCGAGAAAACCAGCAAACCGACCGCAATATATACTGCCAAATCTCTTACTTTCATACACTAATAAAAACGCAAAGAAAGAGTAAAAGTGTTAAGGCGTTTAGATAACTCAAACAGAAGAAATAGAGTTACTTCAGGAACCAAGCGCCCGCGAGTAGAGCAAGAATCCCAAGCAGGGCAACCCCAAACTCTTGGAGGAACGACTGAATAGCCGAGGAAGCTCCACTCAAGCCCCCGAATGTCGGAGAGTCCTCACCATACGAATTCTCCAACTCTTCGAGCTGTTGCTCGATGTCGTTTATCTGCTTGTTAAGGTCGTCAGTGTTGGTCGTTGCAAAGTCGTTAGACTCCAACTGCATAGAGTTCGTCTGCTCACCGTCTGAGGTGTATATTTCTACTACAGTGAACTGCTTGTCTCCGACAGGGAAATCTTCAGGTGAAGCACCCTCGGGCGTCGAAGTGAAGATAACAGAGCCGTTGGTATCCGAAGGTTCGTAAGTCGTTCCCGCCGAAATCTTGTTGTTCGGGAAAGCACCGGGGTCGGCGTAAATTATCCCAGTCTTGGTTTCGTCCGTGCCGATGGTGCCGTCGTTATCGAAGTCCGCCTTGACTTTCACAGTCTTTGCATCATCGGAAACCGCATAACCCGCAGACGCCGCCGACAAGACCCTATATGTAACAGGGTTGTTCTCCGTAGCAGAAGTCACCATAATCTCCAATGGCCCCGCGACATCCTGCGTGCTCACTTCTCCCGGCTCATAGTTACTATAAATGCTATCAGCCATCGGATGCACGGAGGAGAGAGCCGACTGATGCTTGCTGTCGAGAGTGGTGATTGCCTCTTTGTAAGCACCACCATCAAGAGCAATCGAAGTCTGACCATCAGGAGCAATCACATTCATGCTCCTTGTCGTCGTGCCTGCACCTGTTACTACAACCCCAAAACCACCCTGCTCCCACGGATTTTGACCGTTGTAGTAGTAGGGGTGAATGTAATAGGTGTCACCTCCATCACCACTCACATAGGAGAAATACCCCTTGGTGACATTCATCGTCTGGCCGTCATACAATTGCACCTCTACCTGCTGGAACTCAGTATCCCAGTCAGCTTCATTGCTCTCATAGGGATACACACTTGTAGGAGACAGATTGTCCGTTTGATTAATCTGCTGGCTCATAATCTGCCAGTGCTTCATCTCCCGATTTTGACTGACATAGATGGACTTCTGCACCGTCGCAAATGTCTCTGTAACCTTGTTCCGAGCTTGGTCTTCGCAGACACTCTGGGGATTTCCGTTATTCATACAACGGACAATCTCAATTTTAGCCTCTGCAAGGGCTATACCCTGTGTTTGCTCTACATAACTCATTTTCTCGGTGATGGTCTGGTCTCTCGAATCCGTCATAAACACAGAGTCACTGTAGACATCCCACCAGACTTGCTCCGGGGTGCTTCCATCCACATCCCCATATTCGACACTACATTCGCTGAAGTAGGTCACCAGCACTCCGCCTGCGGCACATCCTCCTTCGGCCAACTGTTCTTTCCACCCATCCTCTGTCTCCTCTTGAGCCGTGACTGGAGCCGACATAAACGGCGCTCCAATCATCGACACTAAGAGCAGAGCTACCATCGCCAGTCGCCCAACATTCGCATATTTACTTTTCATGTTTGTAAGAGCGTCCGGGGGAATCGAACCCCCTCGACCGCCGCGACCACGCAGACGCAAAGCCGCAAATATCTAACTGCCTATGCTTCTCTTAGAAGGAGGTAAGCACCAGCAAGGGCGAGGAATCCTCCAATATAGATAACTGGGTCAGTAGGTAGAGAACTACCACCTGCCGAACCACCAGACGAAGTGGATGTTGAATCAGTTACATCAAGTGTGAAGGTAGCCGAGTCCGTAGCCCCATTACCGTCAGCAACTTGAACCGAATAGTTATATGTGCCAGTGCTACTTTCAGCGACGGAGACCGTGGCTCCAGTGGCGTCATCGAATTGGCCGTCACCGTCTAAGTCCCATGCGTAGGACAGTGTATCCGCGCTGTCAGGGTCACTGGAAGCACTAGCGTCAAGCGTCGTGCTTACGCCAGTCTCGACAGTAGCCGAGTTATCCGAGTCAACGAAGTCAGCCGTAGGCTTGTCATTCATAGCAAGGATGTCAAGCTGGCTGACTACAGCAGTCTCACCAGATGTCCCATCAGAATCATCAGCCACCGACACGACGATATACATCGAAGTTGCCGAACTGCCCGAAACATCGAGTGCTTGAGTGCCAGTGGACGATGCAGTCTTCGAAGTAATCAGCGTGTCACTGTCGTCATAAGCCTCCACGGTCACCGAACCAGCGTTCAATGTATCTACAGTGAACGGAATCGTGTCCGGTGATTCACTGAGGTTGCTGAATGTGACCGTCTGATAACTACCCCCTTCAGTCACTTCGAGACCTGTAGTAGTGAAGTTTACAGTTCCACTTGTCGTGGATACGTTATTTTGGAAACTTGTGCCATCACTCATCGAGATGAGTGCTACCTGAGCCGCAGTTGCGGAACCCGCCACTACGACCACCGCCGCTAAAACCGCCAGAACGCTCGACAATGCGAGCGTGCGTGTGTTGTTGTTTGTTGATTTCATATATGTATCACCTTTAGAGCCTGTGAACGATAACGAACGCTGGAATAGCTACCACGACCGTCGCAATGATAGCGATAACATCGCTACCCGCGACAAAACTCTGAACTTGAGGAATGAATTCAATCGAGCAAAGACCTACTACGCCAGCAACAAGGCCAGCAAAGTCTTCCTGCTGTTGCGAATACTTACCATCCTTAGCGTTCCCGAGTTCCTCAGTGCCGACATCGTTGTATACCATCAATCCTGCGAGAGAACCGACGCCAACAACGAATGCGTAAGAGATACCGAATCCAGCTACTGTTGCGATTGTCCCTGCCGCCGTAAAGCCGAACAGAGAAATCGATGCAATACCTGTGAGAACCGCCGCCACAAGGACGACAGCCACAATGCCGAGACCATCTACAAGGTCATACGACTTATCATAATCCATACTTGCAAGTATAATTGATGTGAAAGAAGGGTAAAAGTGTTAGGCTACTTTTAGATAAAAACTGTTACTTCAGAACGACTTGCACACTTTGGCTTGTCTTCGGAGGTAAGCAGGGAGAGTGTTGATGCTGTGCGTGCGTGCATACGGATACACCCACCTTCGACCGCCCTCGGTCGCATCATCGTGGAACAAGTCGGACGGCGTGTATGCCCGAGTGAAAGCGCCCAATTCTTCGCCATGCTCCCACGCCACAATCACTGCAGAATCTTCCGCGACAAGCACAAGAACTCCAACATCAGCTTCGAACCCTTCGTAGCGAATTGGAAAGTCGTCAAACCCCTTGTTGTAGGCATTATCCATATCTCGGGCCTTCACCTCGACCGTCGTGCCCGACCCCTCCACAACAAGGTCACCGTTGACCTTATCGAAGTGCTCAGTATCCTTGCACTCGAAACCTAATTCACGCAGGTAGGTCTGGACAAGCAGTTCAGCAGACACACCCTTCGTTGAATCCTCCTTGTTCTCTGCTTCCGTCCTATCCGTAGAATCAGGGTCTACATCGGCTTTCTCCCGAAGTTCAGGGTCTGCAGGGTCGAAGTCGAAAACGACCGCAATTTGCTCCTTCACAGTCTCCACAGCCGACTCAAACTCATGGTCAGCCTGCCGAGTATACACGGAGTTAACAACCCCAGAAGGGTCTCGGACAGAACTATCAATTAGAACTTGGTCAAGTGGAGCATCTTCCCCGAACTTCTTGTCTTCGAGCTGTTCAACATCGTCGTCAGGCGTTTGGGTGACTGACATATCAATACAGTATGTTAAACAACCCTATAGGTTTACTCCAACCTTAAAAACTTGAAAATAACCAAACGAAGCCAACTTAGAGCAAAAGCGAAAGCGAGGGAAGTCACCCAAACGACCCCTCGAATGCAGTCGCACGGACTCCCGACCGCCGCGACCACGAAACTACAACATTAAAGCTAAACTATACATCTCCGTGCCCAGCCCGACTGGTCAAGCATTAACACCAGCCCACGGCGAGGCACACTCAAACATACGACAGACTACACTGAAGGTATTTTGCAGAAACGAACAGAAAAAGAAAAAGGCGCGAAACTATTCTGCTTCTTCCAATCCTTGTAGAACTTCATCCACATCCTCCATGTAGTCAGGGTCTTGCAAGTCCGCCATAACAGTCGATTTAAGCAGTTTTTTCGACTCCTCATCCACCAACCGCCCCCGGTGGAAATTGCTCCCCG
>Ga0207733_100188_pt1 | contig 58050 bp, 63 predicted proteins | sample A23P3SouthBayCA_FD_187735 | JGI IMG/M metagenome (GOLD analysis project Ga0207733, IMG submission 187735) | Aerobic enrichment media microbial communities from Eden Landing Ponds, California, USA - A23 P3 (SPAdes) | ecosystem: Environmental > Aquatic > Marine > Unclassified | place: Emeryville...
GCCTACGACACCGACAACCCCGACCGGAAACGGGTGTACGTCGGCCTCTCGGTCCAGACACTCGGCTACGGCGAGCAACTCAGGTTCGGGACGCAGGCCATCGAGGAGGGAGCCACCATTCCGTTCCGGACACAGCAATACGAGTTCGCCGGCGATATCCTGCGAGTCGACACGGCGGATCTGCGACTGACCACGGAAGCACTACTCGTGACCGACGTAGTCGACGTCTCCGTCGCACAGCGGATCCAGGCCCAAGACACCTACCAGGTGGCAGGACGGACGGTTGCGACTGTCGAGAACGTCGCGGTCTACGGGACGAACGACCCGGACCGTAAGCGCGTGTACGTGGGCCTCTCCGTGGTGGCCCTCGGTTACGGCGAACTCCCCCAGTTCGGCGCCGGCAACCCGCTCCGGGACGGATCGACGCTTCCCTTCCGGACACTCGAATACGAGTTCACGGGTGAGATCGTCCGCCTCGACGGCTTCCAGCAACCCGGACAGCCGGCGACCCGAACGGTGACCCTCGAGATGGCAAACATCCCGCCCGAACGCGCTGACAGCGTCACGGCTGGACTGACCGAGACGAACGCCGACCAGACGTTTGCGCGGGTAACGGACGTCAACGTCACACCGGCAGTGATCACGCTGACGAGCGAGAGCGGTGACATCTTCGAGCGCGAGCATCCGGTGAACAAAGACGTCACGCTCACGGTCGAACTGAGCGTTCGTGAGAGCGAGACCGGCGTCCGGTTCAAGGGCCGAACGCTACAGGAGGGCAACCAGGTCACGCTCGACCTCGGTGTCACGACGATAACCGCGACCGTTACCGAACTCGACGCTGCCGACGAATGAACGCCCGCGACTCCCTGACTGGCCGACTCCTTATCGACGGCGTTGCGCGTCTCCGGGCGGCGCTCGCGACGGCGACCGTTACGGGTTGGGCTATTGGAGCCACGACCGGAACGCTCCAGGGACTGCGTGCGGCGCTCTCGAATGCGACCGTCGTGATGTGGCTCCGTGGCGCGGGCGGGGCCGTTCAGAACGGCGTTGCCGACAGTGCGCTCTCTCGACTGTTCGACTGGCTGGAACGGGTGGCTCGTGCGTCCTGGCTTCATCGGCGGCTGACAGCCGAACCCGAGCCGGACGTGGTCGTGGTCGACCTTCGCGAGACGCTGATCGTCGGTCCGCCGCTCGCTCTCCTCGATCGCCTCCTCGATCCTGCGGTCCGGAACTGGCACCACGCGGACTCACGAACGACGCTCGAACGTCTCGAGGCGGTGGTTCGCGCCCGCCCGATCGTCGTGCTCAGTCTGGTCATCGTCGCGGCCGTCCTCGCGAATCTCGTGCTGTCGCTGGCACTGGGTACTCTCTCGTCGGCTTCGTTCGGACTCTCTCTCCTCGTCGCGGCGCTCGCGCTCGCCGGAACTCGCCTCGACGCCTCGACGGCCGAACTCGCCGAAACGCGAACCTACGCAGTGCTTTCGGCGTTAGTAGAACCACCGGAAGTGCCGGACGAAAGCGATCGAGAGCAGCCATGACAGCACGGTCACGCAGCGGCCTCCGCCGCCATTCGCGGTCCTGGTGAGTCCGTCAGTCCAACAGTTCGCGAACCGATTCCTCGACGGTGTACTCCGGTTCCCAGCCGAGTTCTTCCTGCGTCCGGCTCGTGTCGACGCCGAAGTCGCTGACGAGCGTCTCGCCGCTTCGCGGATTCTCGACCAGTTCGATATCGACGTCGATCCCACGCACGTCCGCGGCGGCGTCGCGGACCGTCTCGGCGACCGTCATGATGCTCGGGTCCTCGTCGCTCGCGACCTCGTATTTCGTGACGCCAGTGTCACCGGCCGACAGTTGCTCGAGGAGTCGTTCGGCACTCAGGAGATACGCCCGTGCCACGTCGTTCACGTGCACGAAGTTGCGCGACTGCGTACCCGGTTCGTAGACGGTCAGCGTCTCGCCGGCGAGCGCCCGGCCGACGAAGAAGTTGGTCACAGTGCCTTTCGAGACGGTCCGTCCGTCGATCTCGTGGTCACCGTACAGGTTCGAGATCATGAACTGGTGAGCGGGGAAGGCGTCGTCGGCGAACCCCTCGATGGCGCGTTCCGCGAGGAGTTTCGTCCGCCCGTACCAGTTCAGCGGGTCCCGGGGGTGGTCGACGGTGATGGGGAACTCGTCAGGGTTGCCGAGCGTGGCCATCGAGAACGGGAACACGAGCGCGGTACCACGCTTCCGGCAGAACCACGCGACGTTGTTCGTCCCTTGGACGTTTGCCTCGTAGGCAAGGTCCCGATTCTCGTTGCAGTCTTCAACGCCCGAAACCGCTGCGAGGTGAAGCACCACGTCCACCCCGTCCAGCGCGTCTTCCAGGCGGTCCCGGTTCCGAATGTCGACGTGGTCGACGGTCACGTCGCCGATCTCACGGACATCCCCGAGATAGAAATTGTCCAGTGCAGTGACCTCCCAGTCCGGATGAACGCGCTGGATCTCGTGAACGACCCGACTCCCGATGTAGCCGGCAGCCCCGGTGACCGCGACGTGCGTTGAGTTACTCATATCGTGAGTAACTAGCTGCCGGGCGTCATGAGTCTTGTCTTTTCTGTGGACTGGCCGTTCGCCGACGAAGCGATTCGCCACCATCTATTTTCGTATGGGTACCCATACATCACAGTATGAGCAAGAACATCTCGATATCGGACGAGGTGTACCGGAAACTCGAGCGCGAGAAGGGCGACCGGAGCTTCAGCGAAGTCATCGAGGAGAAACTCGAAGACGGCGGGAAACTGGCTGACGTGAGTGGCGCGGGGGTCTTCGATCCAGCGACGTACGAGACCGTGAAACGCGATATCGAACGGCTGAGTGAAGGAACGTTGCAGCGCCAAGACGATGAAACTCGTTGATTCGTCGGTGGTCGTCGATATCGATCGGGGCGGCGTCGACCGAAAAGTCCGGAAGCTGGACGACGAGGGGCGACACGCGATCAGTATCGTCTCCGTGACGGAACTCCGACTGGGCGTCGAGAAACAGTACGAGGCGGGAACCGAGGCGTACGAACGCGCGGTCGAAGACCTGGAGCGCCTCCTCGCGCGGTTCGACGTCGTCCAGATCTCGCGGACGGTTGCGCTCGGCGCGGCGGAAATCATCGCCGACCTTCAGGACCGGGGGAAACCGTTGCACGACCTCCACGACGTGTACATCGCGGCGACGGCCCGCGCCGAGAAACTATCCGTTCTCACAGCGAACGTCGCTCACTTCGAGCGGATCGACGAGGTTCGCGTCGTCGACTGGCAGGAATTCTGAATCCACTCCATACCCCACTGATCCCCCCCGCCACGGTGACGCCTCACTCCACGGTGACGCTTTTCGCCAGATTCCGCGGCTTGTCGATCGACCGGTCGAGCGCGTTCGCGACGTGATAGGAGACGAGCTGGAGCTGGACGTTCGCGAGCACAGCGGCCGCACGCGGGTGGGTTTCGGGGATCTCGAGGACGTGGTCGGCGTAGCGCTCGACGTCCGACTGGCCGTCGGTGACCGCGACGACGGGCGCGTTGCGAGCCTCGACTTCTTTGACGTTGCCCACAGTTTTCGTCGCCATCTCGTCGTCGCCGGTGACGACCGCGAAGACGGGTGTGTCCTCGGTGACCAGCGCGAGCGGGCCGTGTTTCAACTCGCCGGCGGCGAAGCCCTCGGCGTGTTTGTAGGAGATCTCCTTCATCTTCAGCGCGCCTTCGAGCGCGACGGGAAACTGGTTCCCGCGGCCGATGAAGAAGTAGGCGTCCGAATCGACGTACGTCTCGGCCACCGACGCGGCGTTCGAGTTGTCCAGCACCGACTGAACGTTGCCGGGCAGGTCCCGGAGCGCCGCGATAGTCGACCGCGCGCCGTCGACGCGAGTCGTCCCGAGCGTGAGGAGGTTCAGCGCGGCCAGTTGCGTCGCGAACGTCTTCGAGGCCGCGACGCCGATCTCCGGGCCGGCGCGGATGTACAGCGCGTGGTCACACTCCCGGGCCACTGTCGAGCCCACGGTGTTCGTCACCGCGAGCGTACGAGCGCCCCGTCTGCGCGCCTCCCGGAGCGCCGAGAGCGTGTCGGCCGTTTCGCCGCTCTGGGTGACGCCGACGACGAGAGCGTCGCCGATCGGTGGGACGGCGGTGGCGTACTCGCTGGCGAGGAACGTCTGGGCCGGGATGCCGGCGTCACGGAACAGTTGCGCGCCGTACAGCGCCGCGTGATAGCTCGTCCCGCAGGCGACGAACTGGACGCCGGTCGGCGAGAGGTCGCCCAGGTCCTCGATGTCGACCGTCGCGGCCATCTCGTCGACGCGCCCCCGGAGACACTGCCTGAGCGCCCGCGGTTGCTCGTGGATCTCCTTGAGCATGTAGTGGTCGTAGCCGCTCTTGCCGGTCTCTTCGGGGTCCCAGTCGACCGTCTCGACGGTTTTCTCGACGGGGTCGCCGTCGGCGTCGGAGACGCGATAGTCGCCGGCCCGGAGCGTCGCGAACTCCTCGTCGGCGAGGTAGACGACGCGGTCGGTGAAATCGCGGAACGCGGGCACGTCGCTGGCCAGGTAGACGGCGTCGTCGCCGATGCCGAGCACGAGCGGCGAGTCGTTTCGTGCCGCGTAGACGGCGTCCTCGCCGGCGACGACCGCGGCGATGGCGTAACTCCCCTCGAGTTGTTCGACGGCCTCGCGGACCGCGGTCTCGGGGTCGGCGCCGTCGGCCAGTGCGTCCTCGATCAGGTGCGGGACGACCTCGGTGTCGGTGTCGCTCTTGAAGCCGTGGCCGGCCGAGACGAGCCGGTCCCGGAGTTCCTGGTAGTTCTCGATGATGCCGTTGTGGACGACGGCCACGTCACCGGTACAGTCGAGGTGGGGGTGAGCGTTGGCGTCGGTCGGCGGGCCGTGCGTGCTCCAGCGGGTGTGCCCGATGCCGGCGGCACCCGCGACCTCGCGGGCCTCGAGCGCGCGCTTCAGGTCAGCGATCTCGCCGGACTGCTTGCAGACGTCGAGGCGGCCGCCGGTCAGCGCGACGCCCGCGGAGTCGTACCCGCGATACTCCAGTTTCGAGAGGCCGTGGACGAGCACGTCGAGCGTCTCGTCCTCGCGGCCGACACAGCCGATGATCCCGCACATCAGCGCACCACCTCCGCGCCCTCGTCGACCGTGCCGCTCGCGCGGACGGCGGTGCCGATGTGTGCCCGCGGGCCGACGAGCGTCCCCGGCGCGAACGAGGCGGCACCCTCTGCCACGACGCGGTCGGCCAGCACCGCGCCGAGGCGCTGGTCTTCGAAGACTTCGCGACCGACGCGCACGTCGGCGGGCCCGCCGGGAACGACGGTCCCGGCGCCGATGCGGACGTCTTGGCCGGTCAGCGTATCGATGAGCGTCGACCCGTCTTCGACGCGAGCGTCGGCGTCGAGCACCGAACGGCGGACGGTGACGTTCGCGCCGACGGTGACGTTCTGGCCGAGCGCGGCGTTCGGTCCGACAATCGCCCCGGGGCCGACCTCGCAGTCGGGACCGACGACGACCGGGCCCTGCAACACGGCCGACTCGTGGACTGTCGCGTCCTGGTCCACCCAGACGCGGTCGCCGCGCGACCCCTGGTGTCGTTCGCCGTAGCCCGCGTCACCGCGTACTGAGTCGGCGACGTGTCCGCGCGCGAGTACCTCGTCGGCGACCGCGAGCAGGTCCCAGGGATAGGTCGCGTCGACCCACATCCCCTCCGTGCGGACGCCGCGGACCCGGTCCGACGACATGAGACGGGTGAGCGTCTCGGTCAGGGCGAGTTCGCCCTCCTGGCGCGGCGTGTCCTCGATGGCGTCGAAGACGGTCGGTTCGAACGCGTAGACGCCGGCGTTGATCAGGCGGTACTCGTCGGTGTCGGGCTTCTCGACGAGTTCGGCCACGTCGCCCTCGTGGAGGACGACCGCGCCGTACTGGGCGGTCTCGGGCCGTTCGAGGACGGCCATCGTCGGCGCGCCGGAGTCCTCGAACTCGGTCGCGACGTCGCGGACGATGCTCGCGTCGATGACCCGGTCGCCGTTGACGACCAGCGTCGGCCCGTCGACGGCGTTCCGGGCCTGCAAGAGCGCGTGGCCGCTCCCGAGTTGTTTGTGCTGGACGACGTAGTTCAGGTCGACGCCACCGTACGTGGGGCCGAAGTAGTCCTGGACGCGGTCGCGTTCGTAGCCGACGACGACGACGATCCGCTCGACTTCGGCCGCGAGCAGCGCGTCGAAGACGTACTCGAGGATCGGTCGGTTCGCCGCGGGCAACATCGGCTTGGGCCGGTTGTGGGTCAGCGGCCGCAGCCGCGTCCCTTCCCCCGCCGCGAGAACGACCGCCGTGTCGATGCTCATACGTGTAGGTCGCCCCGGCCCGGTTTCAACTTTCTGGGGTCCCGACTCGGGGCTCGTGCAGTAATCGTGGCGGAAAATTCCGTGTCGGAACTACTGCTCGCCCATCGTCTCGCCGGCGACCGAGCGGCCCTGCGCGGTCATCTCGACCTCGGTGCGCTCGCGGACGACCTCGATGACGTCGAGTTCGACGAGTCGGTCGAAGATCTCTTCGACCTCTACGACGTCGGCGCCCACGAAGTCCGGGATGTCGAACGGCGAGACGCCCGAGTGCAGGGCCATGACGACCTGTTTCTCGACGGGGCCGAGGTCCAGGTCCGCCCGGTTTCGCTCGACACCTTCCTCCAGGACGAGCGAGAGCACCGACAGGTCGTATTCGCTGCCGGTGAGATGAGTCTCGACACTGATCTCGTCCTGGCTATGTTCGACCTCGATGACGCGGCGCTTTTCACCGGCGGCCTCGCGTTCGTCTTCCTCGACCTCGCCGATGTCGTCGCGTTCGATGTCGACCTTGCGACCGTCGGCTAGCGCCAGGCGGATGGTTTCGTCGGTGATCTTGATGCGGGCTTTCGCCCACTCGGTGCCCTGGACGACGCCGCCCTCGACGGCCGGGTGTTTCGCGAAGACGATCTCGCCGTTGAGACAGGCGTGGTAGAAGTCGGTCTCGAACTGGTCGTGTTCGGCCGCCGAGACCAGCAGGACGTCGTCGTCGATGTGGACCGCGAGGTAGCTCGCGACCTGTGCAGTCTGCTGGTTGACGTCGTATCGGCCGCCGATCGAGTCGATCTCTTCGAGCGTGACCGAGAGTTTGGTCTCCGAGATGAGAACGAGTCGCTTGTTCGTCAGGACGATCCGACAGGAGTGCCAGGTCGCGTCGTCCATCTGGCGGCCGGACTCCATGGCCTGCATGTACTGGCCCTGCACGTCCGTGATCTTCTTCTCGGAGTCGCTCATATCGCCGGTGGGATTGTCGAGCCTTCCCGGTGTTCGCCATTAGGGTTTTCGGCCCCGTTATCGCTGGTGAGTCTTTCCCGGGAGACGGTCGGTTCTGTGGGGATTGCGCTCTCGCCAGCGCGGGCATGGCGCTACTCGCCGGCGACGTTCAGCGCGCTGTTGAGTTCGAAGAGTTCCTGCACGACGTCGCTCCTGGCGACGCGATACCGGCGAGGCGAGGTGTTCGGGACTTCCTCGACGACATCCGTCTCCAGCAGGAGGCTGATATAGTTGCTTACCGTCTGCCGAGTGACGCCGGCGTGGTCGGCCAGCTCCGTTTTGTTGAATTCCCGCCCCGGGGGAAGAGTGAGGAGTGCGTCGATGAGGATGGGGACGCTCTCGTGCTGAAAGAGGTGAAGCACGCCGGTCGGGTTCTCGAGGCGGGCCTCTTTGGTGCTTTTTTCTTCAGCCGGATGTGTCCCCGTTGACTGGTTCATGTGATCGGTATGCTCGCCGGCGCACATAACTGTTTGCTTGCGCGTAAACACAGATTAACGCGAATTTATAAATCAGGGGTGAAGAGAAAGACTATGCGCAAGCCGTCGGTGAAATGTGCTCTCCTCGCGGCGATGATAGCCGAGCACCGCTGGGGATCGCCGATCGCCGAGGAGAACCTTCTCTCGATTGCCGCCATCGAGACAGGTGATTATCCCACTGCGAGCGAGGTTTTCGACGAACTACGGAGCGAGGAGTATATTACGTCGAAAGGGAACCGGGGAATCGAGCTGAACAACAGCGAGTTCGGAGCACTCGCTGATGTCCTGTATGACGAGTGCGAGTGGGAGCCCTTCGAGATCAGGAGTCGCCTGAAGCACTACGAGGGCTGGGACGAACACGAGTGGACCTGATCGAGCGTGACGTTTACCTAAAATAAGGCGTTAATGCCCCGTCGTTAAGGAGCAACGCAGGTCGAAGGCCGAGTAGCGCAGTAGGGCGGGGATACAGCGTCCTCAGAATCGAAGATTCTGGTGTGCGAACGAATCGCTCCGCGATTCGTCAACGCCGTCATCGTCTCACGTACACTCCGCGACGACCGACCCACAGGCCCACCAATACGCTTATGAATTCAGACAATGTATATACATCGTACATGTGACAGTTCACAATCAACGGCCATGAAGTCGTGGACCGCGACGTGAAAGTCACCGGCAGCGGCGCTCACGTCTACGTCCCGAAACGCTGGCGTGGCGCGGACGTGAAAGTCGTCCGTACATCCGAATCTACCGACGAATAGATGAACTATAACTACAGGTATCGGCTGAATCCGTCCGACGACCTCCGCGAACGGTTAGCGTGGACTGTCGACACCTGTAGGCAGGTCTACAACCATTTCCTCCACCGCCTCAACAGACACGACGGCACGTCTTCGTACTCCGAACAAAAGCGCCTGCCGGACCTGAAAGACTGGTGGACAGAACTACGAGACGTTCATTCAAAGGTGTTGCAGAAAGTCGTCCAGCGGTTGTACGACAACCTTTCGACACTCAACGGTCGGAAGCAGAACGGCTACAGTGCCGGGGAGTTGAAGTGGAAAGCACCGGGAGAGTATCACTCGTTCACTTATAGTCAATCCGGCTTCAAACTCAAAAACACGAGTGGTCGGACTCGACTATGGCTCTCGAAGCTCGGTGACATCCCAATCACGTTCCACCGTGACCTCCCCGACGACGCCACGATCAAGACTGCCACGGTCAAACGCGAATCGACCGGGAAATGGTACGCCATCTTCGGCGTCGAGACACCCGACGACCCGCCCGAGAAGCCCGACGAGGTGACTGACGCAGTTGGCATCGACGTGGGCATCTTGAAATACGTCCACGATAGCGATGGAACAGCCGTCGAGTCGCCGGACCTCTCGGATGAGCGCGAGCGGTTGGAACGCGCTCAACGTAACCTCTCACGGAAGGAACACGGCTCAAATAATTGGGAGGAGCAGCGCAAGACGGTCGCTCGACGCCACGCCGATCTGAAGCACAAGCGCCGAGACTTCTTGCACAAACTCTCGGCATACTACGCCCGCGAGTACGACCTTGTGGCTGTCGAGGATTTGGATGCGAATGGACTGGTCGAACTCCCCGGGAATTCTCGGAATCGGGCCGGAGCCTCGTGGGGCACGTTCCTGCGAATGGTCGAATACAAGTGTGAACGCGAAGGAACGCACTTCGTCGCTGTGGACCCCAGAGGAACGACCAAAGAGTGCGCGTCATGTGGTGTCGAGACGGACAAACCGCTGTGGGTCCGTGAGCATTCGTGTCCGTCGTGCGGGTTCGAGGCGGACAGAGACGCAAATGCGTCGTGGAATATCCTTTCTCGCAGTCTCGACAACGTAGGGACGGGCTGTCCCGAATCAACGCCTGTGGAGACTGCGCTCCCTACGGACACCGATTCGGTGTCTGCAAAGCGCGTCATGGAAGCAGGAAACCCCACCCTCACGGAGCGAACCGCGTCAGTGGTGAACGAGTAGGGTGGGGAGGAAGTCACTGTTCGCTCATCGCCTCGCTGGCGAGGTTGCGTCCGTGGGCGTTCAGCGACACCTCGGTCCGGACGCGCACTTCGTCGACCGCGCCCATCTCCAGCAGTTTCTGGTAGATCTCCTCGACCTCGTCGACGTCGAGGCCGACGAAGTCGGCCATCTCGAACGGCGAGACGCCCGAGTACAGCGCCATCAGGACCTGGCTTTCCGTCTCGGTGAGTTCGTGCTCTTCGCTGCCGCGCTCGGCGACGACGGCCTCGAAGAGGTGCGTGAGCGCCCGCGTGTGTGCCGCGGTGCCCGAGAAGTGTGTCTCGACGCTGCGGTCCTCGTCGTCGGTGTGTTCGAGGCGAACGACTGTCCGCGCGTCGCCCATGACCGTCTCACTCGCCGTCTCCACAGTCCCGACATCGTCGACTGGAAACGAGGCTGTGCCGCCGCCGGGCAGCGCGAGTTTCACCTCGTCGTCGGCGAAGCGAAAGCGCGCTTTCGACCACTCGGTGTCCTGGACGACGCCGCCGACGACCGCCGGGTGTTTGACGAGGATGACCTCCGTATCGAGCGCGGCGCGGCAGTACTCGCGGTCCAGCGCGTCGATGTCCGCGGCGTCGACGAGAAAGACTGTCTCGCCGGCGCGGAACGCGGTGGCGCCCTCGGCCGCGAGGCCGTTGGGGACGACGCTGTCGGGGTCGTCGACGAGTTCGAGCGCGTCGTGAGCGAAGGTGCGGTTGCCGCCGGACTCGGCGAGGATCAGCCGCTTGTTCGTGACGACCACTCGCGCGGAACGCCAGTGCGGGTCCGCAACCGGCTCGCCGTCCCGAACCACGTCGCAGTAGTCGGCCGCGCTGTCGACCAGTTTCGCCTCGTCGCCGCTCATGACCTTCTCGTCGGTCGGTTGTGTCGCCGCCTATAAATCCCCACTGGGTGGCGCTCGTCAGCTGTCCGGGAACGCGACGTCTTCCCGAACGAACGTCCCCAACCGGGATTTTCTGCACGGTGTATACAGGTTCGGCCGGGTGGTTCAGCGACCACGTATAGCAGTCCCGACCGAGAATGGTCGCTACGCCGATGCCGGTGATTCGGACTCCTCACCGAGCGATTTGCTCAGTTCGACTTCGATCGTCACCGTGTCGTAGGGGACGAAGGGTTTTTTCGCGCCATCTTCTTCGCGGAAGTGGACGATGCGGTATTCGTTCAGGATCTGGAGATCGTCGTGGACCTGCCGGACGTCCCGGTCGAGGCGGTCGGCGAGGGCGCGCATGCTCTCGGCCGGCGCGTCCATCAGACTCCGCACCAGCTCCAGGCGGCGCGGCGTGAGGACCCGCTGGAGGCGGCTGGCGTCCTGGAAGTTGACGACGTGTGGCACCGCTTCGCCCTGCTCCCAGCGCTCTGCGCGGTCCAGGGTGCTCTCCTTGTGGTCTTCGAACGGCTTCGACGTGATGCGGAGCGTCGAGGGGTACTCGACGTCCTCCGGCGGTTCTTGGGCGTGGTCAGACGAATCCTTGCTCATGGATGGTTTCGACCTCGTCGAGGAATTTCTCGATATGTAACCGAAGGCCCTCGAATTCGATACCTTCGACCTCGCCACGGAGGTGGCGGTGGTGTCGGCCAACGCCGTGGGCGTCGTTCGCGTTGTCGTATCGGAGGATCTCTTCATCGGCCGGACCGAGGTACTGGAAACTGTACTTCAGTCTCTCCGGGAACTCGTCGCTCGCGGGGACATCCCAGGCGAGCGCTTCCCATCTGTCACCTTTCGAGAATTCGTCGGCGTCCTCGAAGATCTTCCTCGCCGGCATCGGAGCACCTGTGTTGTCCACAGAGGACAACGGACGCTCGCGTAATAATTGTTGTGGTGACGGGACAACGCGATAGCCGAGAGCTTCGAACGTGACGGACTATCAGAAGCGGACTCCGCACGCGTCGCTCACTGGGTGCGTCTTCGCGTATAAATCCCCACTGGGTGCGCTCTGTTTCGGCCGGGGCCGCGGTCGTGGTTGCTACTCGTCGCGACGACCTCACACCAGCAAAACGGCCCCGCCGACGACGGCGAGCGCGCCGAAGCCGACACAGACCCCCCAGAAGGCCACGCGGCGCACCAGAGCGACGAGCGCGCCGACGCTCAGGTAGCCGACGACGGCGCTGACCGCGAGCGCGAGCACTGCGGCGACCGGCGAGATAGCCGGCACGCCCTCGGTGACGACGACGAGCACGCCCGCGCCGAGCGAGGCGGGGATCGAGAGGAGAAAGGAGAGTTCGAGCGCGCCCTCGCCGTCGTGGCCACGGAGGAGGAGCGCGCTGACAGTCGTCCCCGACCGGGAGACGCCGGGCAGGAGGGCAAAGCCCTGCATGAGTCCCACGAGCACCGCGTCGACGGCGTCGGGCGTCGTGCGCTCGCCCAGTCCCCAGCGACTCGCGCCGCGCTGGAGTAATCCTGTGCCGACCAGCAGCGCGCCGATGACGAGGACGAAGGCACCGCCGGTGAGTTCGGAGACGATCGCTTCCAGGGTGAAATACGCGGCGAGCCCCACGACGCCGGAGACGAGCGTCGCGATGGCGTAGAAGGTCAGGTCGGCGCGCTCCGCGTCGAAGGCGTCGCCCGGGCGCCACTCGGGGACGCGCCGGAGGATCCCGAGGGCGTCGTCGCGGTAGAAAGTGAGCGCGGCGACGGCGGTCCCGGCGTGGAGAAAGAGGGCGAACTGCGTCGCGGCGTCGGCAGGTTCACCTGTCGCGGTCAACGCGAGCGCGACGCTCCCCTCGCTGGAGACCGGTAACCACTCGAACAGCCCCTGCACCAGTCCCAGCGCCAGCGCCAACACCAGGTCGTCCGCGTCCATACCCCGTCTCGGGTCCGTCCCCCTCAAAGAGCGTTCGGTTCCGTATCGGCGGCCGCTCCCGCTCACACGTTCGCCTCGCTGACACCAGAGCTATATCCCGGAGCGGTGTATCTCTCCCATGCAATCGTCTCTCGCGGAGGATCTCTGGGCGGTCCCACTGGATCTGTGGTCGGAACTGCGAGCGCTGCCACCGTGGCTGGCCGTCCTGATCGTCGTCGGGCTGTCACTCGTCGCCGCGCGGGTCATTCAGGTCGGCGGCGACGTGCTGATACGGCGGTTGACCAGGCGGATCCCGACTGACGTGGACGCGGCGGTCCTCCGGAGTATCCACCCCGCACTGTACGTGACCGTCGTGCTCGTCGGAGCGAACCTCGGGGTCTTGCTGGTGACCGATGCACCCGAATGGACCGGGCCGATGGAGGCGTCGACGCTGACGCTCATCGCGCTCGTCTGGGCATTCCAGTTAGCGCGGATGGGCCGGCGCGTCGCCGCCGAGTTCACCGGCGAGAAAGGCGACGCCGCGCGGGTCGCACCGATCTTCCAGAACGTCTGGTCCGCCGTCCTGCTCGGCGTCACGGGCTTTTTCGTCCTCTCGCTGTGGAACATCGACGTCACGCCGCTGCTGGCCTCGGCCGGTATCCTCGGCATCGTCATCGGCTTCGCCGCGCGGGACACCATCGCGAACTTCTTCGGCTCCATCGCGCTCTACGCCGACGGGACCTACGTGGTCGGTGACTACATCGTCCTCGAATCCGGGGAACGGGGCCGCGTCGAGGACATCTCTATCCGCTCGACGGTGCTTCGGACCCGCGACGACATGCTCGTCACCGTCCCCAACTCCGTGCTCAACACCGCGACGATCATCAACGAGTCCTCGCCCCAGCGCGAGCGCCGCGTCCGCGTGTCGGTCGGCGTCGCCTACGGCAGCGACATCGACGAAGTCGAGGACACCCTGCTGGAAGTCGCCGACGCCGAGAGCATCGTTCTCGACTCGCCCGCGCCGCGGGTCCGCTTTCGCGGCTTCGGCGACTCCGCGCTCGACGTGGAACTGCTCTGCTGGATCCCCGCGCCGGTCATGCGTGGCCGCGCTACCCACCGCCTGAACAAAGGTGTCTATCGCGCCTTTACCGACGCGGGCATCGAGATTCCCTACCCCCAGCGCGTCGTGACGATGAACCCCGAACACGGCGCACCAGACGATGCGTCCGAAGCCGCCGAGACGCTCGCCGACGGCGCCCAAAGCGAAGCTGCTGACGACTGAGCAACCACTGTGGCGCGCGCTGTCGCGCCCTCCGTGGCGCGACGGAGCCGTGCGAGGGATGAGCGAGTGAGCAGTGCGAGCGAGCGAATCGGCTGGGGAGGAATGTGGCTGTCTGCGGTGCGGGGTGGTGTGGGACGGGTCTAACCTGGTGGACTGAAAGGGCGAGACCCGCTCGCGTTCACTGTAGTCGTCTCCGGGACCTCTATCCGCGCGGGCGGTGCGGAGAGCGCGGCTATGTCCCGGAGCGACCGCGAGTGGGTCGAGGGCTTTCAACGCTCAGGATCGAGTGCGGGTGCGGTCACTGCGATTCAGAGCGAGCGGGCCAGGGGCTTTCGACTCTTTGGGTCGACTGCGGTATCGGTATCGTCCGCGGTCGAGACGACATCTAGCGAGAGATACTGAACACGACCGCTCGAACCACGAACAGATATGTCGGTGGCGAATCACACGTCACGCATGAGCAGTGCCCTCCCGCAGCTCACGAAGTCCGAGGCTCTCAAGACGATCGCGGTCCTGACGTTAGGGCTGACGGCGCTGGCCGGCGCGGTCGCGCCCGGCCAGATCCCCGGTATGATCGCCATCTCCGGACTCATCATTGCCCTCCCGCTGACGGCGATTCTCGGCGACCGACTGCCGTACGTCGCCTCGGAAGACGACGCCGAATCGACGGCGACCGAACCGGTCACTGCGAACGGCGACACTGGAACGACAGACACCGAAGACGACCACGCGGTCGCGAAGCTCCGCGACCGGTACGCCCGTGGCGAGATCGACGAGGCGGAGTTCGAGCGCCGCCTGGACCAGTTGCTCGCGACCGAGGACCTGGACGAGACGGTCGACGCGGGCACGACCGGCCGGAACAGGGCCGACGAGACGGTCGAACTGGAGTGATGCGCGCCTACCGCGTCGCCTACGACGGTCGCCCGTTCCACGGCTTCCAGCGCCAGCCCGACGTGCCCACCGTCGAAGACGCGCTCTTCGACGCGCTCCGTGAGCTGGACGTCTGCGGGGCCGACGCGGCGCCCGACGGCTACGCCGCGGCGGGGCGAACCGATGCCGGCGTCTCCGCTCGCGCGCAGACCGTCGCCGTCGACGCGCCCGACTGGCTCACGCCGCGGGCGTTCAACGGCGAACTCCCCGGGTCGGTGCGCGCATGGGCCAGCGCCGACGTGCCCGACGACTTTCACGCCACCCACGACGCCCGCAGGCGGGAGTACGTCTACTTCCTCCACGCGCCGCGCGGGGGTGCCACGGCCGCGTCGCTCGACGAGGAGCGAGTCCGCGACGCGCTCGCGGTGCTCGCCGGCGAACACGACTTCCACAATCTCACGACAGACGAGACAGGGACGGTCCGGGATTTAGAGATCGAGGCCGAGCGTGACGACGACTTTCTCGTGATCCGGCTCGCTGCGGGCGGGTTCGCCCGGCAACTGGTGCGCCGCGTGGTCGGCCTCGCCGTCGAGGTCGGTCGGGGTGCCTCTGACCCGGAGAAAGTCGAGCGGGTCTTGGGGAGCGAACCGGTCGCGGGTCCGGACGGTGTCGCGCCCGCCCCTGCCCAACCGCTCGTACTCTGGGACGTCGACTACGACGGAGCATCGTTTCGGATGGACGACGAGGCAGTCGAGAGCGCGCGGGCAGTGTGGCGCCAGCGGCATCGCGAGTGGGCGTCCGCTGCGCGTGTCGCTGACGCGATTTTCCAGGGGCTGGAGTGACTGTCGACGAGGTTGATCGTTGTCGTGATCGTATCGGAGTCGGCCGTGACCGCAACCGCACTCATCGCAGTGAGATGGAAGCCCTCGGCCCGCTCGCTTCGAGTCATAGCCACTACAACCGTCACCGCAGACGGCACTGCAACCGCATCTACTCTTGTGAGATGGAAGCCCTCGGCCCGCTCGCGGTCGCTGCGTCAGATATCCTCACTTCGTTCGGATAGTGCCGACGCAGCGACTCCCCGCAGGCGCGACCGGGCCTCGCCCTTCCAGTCCGCCAGGGAACTCCTGATCGAGTGGTCTCTGACCGGCGGCTGTTCGGACAGGCGTGGGCCTCATACCTCCCCAACCTCCTGCGATGCTCGCAGGCTGCGCTTCTCGTCCCTCGCGCGACGCCGTCGTGACCGCTCGGACGACGTGTCCTCGCGGTCGTGACGGCGCGCGCCAGCAAGAAAGATTGGGCGGCGACGGGCCATGACTTCGTTCGCTCGCTACGCGAAATCGTCGTAGGTGGGGTAGTCGCGGTCGCCGGGGAACTCGTCGACGGGGACGTTGGTCTGGTCGCCCGACTGCATGTCTTTGACGGTGACCTCGTCGTCTTTGAGGTCGCGCTCGCCGACGATGACGACCGTCTCGGCGTCGATACCGTCGGCGTAGTTCATCTGCGCACCGAACGACCGGTCGGACACGTCCGTCTCGACGACGTGGCCGCGCTGGCGCAACTCGCGGGCGATGCGGGCGGCGACGGGGCGCACGTCGCCGACCTGGAGGACGTAGTAGTCGGTCGAGATCCCCTCGCCCGGCCAGGCGTCGTGGACCTGCAAGAGAAGGGGCAGCGTCGAATTCATCACGCCGATGCCGACGCCGACGGCGGGGGTCGGCTGGCCGTCGAACTCCTCGATGAGGTGGTCGTAGCGACCGCCGCCGAAGATGGAGCGAGAGACCTCACCCGAGGCGTCGAAACACTCGAAGACGATGCCGGTGTAGTAGTCCAGCCCGCGCGCCGTGGTGAGGCTCACGTCGCAGTACTCGCGGACACCGAAATCGGCGGCGGCGTCGAGGACGGCTTCGAGATTGTCGACGGCGGCGGCGAGGTCGTCACTGTCGGCGAAGTCGGTGAGGACGGAGAGGTCCTCGTCGCCCGCGGCGAGCAGGTCGTCGAACTCGCGGGCCTGGTCGTAGGAGAGCCCGGCGTCGGCGAGCAGCCCGTGATACTCCGCGTCGTCGACCTTCGCGCTCTTGTCGACAGCGCGGATGGCGGCGGGAACGTCCACGTCGGCGTCGAACGACCGCAGGAGTTCACCGAGGATGTCGCGGTGAGAGATACGAAATTCGAACTCGGAGCCGTCGAGGCCGAGACTGGTGAGCGAGTCGGCGGCAAACGCGAGGATCTCGGCGTCGGCTTCGGGTTCGGTGGAGCCGAAGATGTCGGCGTTGGTCTGGTAGAGTTCGCGGAAGCGGCCCTGCTGGACCTGCTCGTAGCGCCAGAACGGCCGCGACGAGAACCACTTGATCGGCTTCGAGAGCGCCTGCTGTTTGGCGACGACCATCCGCGCGACGGTCGGGGTGAGTTCGGGCGTGAGCGTGACGTGGCGGCCGCCCTTGTCCTCGAAGTCGTAGAGTTCGTCGACGATGTCCTCGCCGCTCTTGTCGGTCCACATCTCGGCGGGTTCGAGCGCCGGCGTGGTCGTCTCGCGGAAGCCGTACCGCCGGGCCGTCTCCTCGATCGTGTCGATGACCTGCCGGCGGGGGGCCATCTCCGCGGGGTAGAAGTCGGTGAACCCCTTCAGTCCCTCGTACATACCACGCCGTTCGGTGAGGGGTCGCTTGAACCTGTCCGTCCGCGGCGAGCGCCGGCGTACGGACAGGTCCGGTTGCTGGCGGTTACTCGTCGTCCGCTGATTCGACCGAACTGTCGTACATGGACTCGAATTCTTGCTCGCCACGGATCAACTCGTCCACACCTTCGGTGAGCGTAACTTCTCCGAACACCGTCGCTCGATAGTACGTGTACAGCCCGTTCTGCTCCCGTTCGGTTCGTTGGCGCTTCTCCACGAGACCGACATCCACGAGTTCGTTGAGGTGGTAATGGAGCGTGCTGTCGTCGACGTCCATCTCGGCTTCGAGTTCGGTGGGGCTCCTGTCGCCGCCATGAACGAGCCGATAGAGGATCTCGTACCGCGTCCGGTGCCCGACGGCCGCGTGCATCGCGAGATACTCGTCGAGCGTGAGTACGCTGTCTGGCGGCAACAGGTCTTCCGGGTCCTCCGGCAACTCCCCACCGAACCCTCGGGACTGATCGATGGCCATTTCGTATCGAAATAATCTCCGAACGTGCTTAGTACTTCTCAAGCCGAATATTACTGAAAACACGACTTTTTATATAGTATGGCGAGGAACGCAGCGTCGTGGCGGAGAAAATAACCCGTGAATCGATAGTCGAGGGTCTCGGGGCCGTCAAATACGACCGATTTCTATTCTATTTGATGGGGCCGTACAAGTCGTTCAATCTCAACTACGTCCTCAGTAAAGACGAACGAGCGCAGGTCGATGTCGACGATCTACCCAGTCCGTTACGGCGTCTCTTCGGTAACAAGGACGATATCGACGCAGCACAGGCGATGCTACGCCGGGTACAGGGTGCGCTCCGGACGGATCCCGGCGTGAACGCGTATCTGGCGATCGATGCCGGTGTCGACACGGACGATGTCGACGCAGCGACCCAGAGTATCGCGTTTACACGCTGTAGCAACGCGACCGCGTTCGTGATCCCCTTCCTCGGCCACAACTTCGGCGTCGGTGAAGAGGCCGGCAGTGTCCTCGAACGCCTCTCCGAGTCACACGGTGACCGGCTGATCTTCGTCCACGAGGACGACGTGACGAGCGCGATGATTCGTTCGGCGTCCGTTCGGTGGGACCTGCGAGTCGAGACCTACGAGTCAGAATCGGAACTCGTCGCGAAACTCCGTCGGTTCGCTGGGCGGATCATGCAGCGTGAACGCCGCGGCGACCTGGACCGACTGGATTGACCGACTCGGACTGACCGACGGTTTCACTCCGCCCGCCCGACGACCCGCGACTGTGTGTGCTCGGGGAACACCTCTGACACGGCCGATTCGCCGTGCTCTTCGGCCATCAACGATCGAAGTTCTGTCTCGTAGTCGCCGGTCGCGAGTGCCTCGCTCGGCCCCCGCTTCACGTCGAGCGAGCGCGCCGCCAGGTCGTCGATTGCGCTCCGGCCGTAGCCCGCGAGCGGCCGGACGTAGTCGATCCCGTGGCGGTCCTCCAGACTCTGGGCGAACGGCCGGTCGACGACGGGGGCGCGGTCGTCGCGGCGGGTCCCGTCCGCGACCACGGCGACCGACGCTCCGCCGACGCGCTCCAGGTCGGCGACGGTCTCCAGCGCGTGCTCGTGAACCAGCTGGATCCCCTCGCGCGGGTAGCCGTCGGCGACCATCCGCTCGACGGCTTCGTGGGCCACCGCCTCGTCGAGTTCGACGGTCGCGACCGGGAAGCCGACGCGCTCGCCGGCCTCACGTGCGGTTTCGGTCACTGATGGGTCTGCCGAGCGGCCGAAGGTGCAGCTACAGGCGACGACATCGTAGAACGGTTCGAGGACGATTGCGGCGAGCGTCGAGTCCGTGCCCGCGGAAAACAGCGTCGCGGCGGTCGGCATCTACCGCCGCTTGATGTCGAAGCTCTGCTCGTCGGGCTGGAGCTCCTTGAGGAGCTGTTTCATCTTCTCCTCGTCGATCTTGCCCTGGATGCGGCCGCTCTTGGCGAGCGCGAGCACCTGCTGTTCGACCTGCTCGCCGAACTCGGGTTTCGACATCTGGACGGTGTTGAGGCGCTTGCGCGCGCCGTCGGTGAGGTGCTTGCGGAGCATGGCCTTCTTCTGGGCCTCCATCTGCTCGCGCTGGGCCTCCATGGCTTCCTCGTCGGGGCCCTGTCCCCCGCCGCGCTCGTTCTGTAGCTGCTCCATTTTCTCCTCGCGGAGCTTTTCGAGCTCCTCGTCGGATGGCTCACCACTCATAGGCGTTCTTTGTCGAGTCGTCGGGAAAACGATTTCGGAGCGACCCACTGCCGGGCGATGCAGTAGCTGTCACAGTGAGTCATGAGAGAACGCGAGCGGACCGGAGTCGGGTGTTAGGCGTAGCGTTCGAGGTCCGGACGGTCGAGGCCTTCGAGGACCTCGCCGGCCACCTCGTCGAGGAGGCTCTGGCCTTCGGGGGTGATGCGGCGGCCCTCGCCTTCGGCGGTCATCACGTAGCCCGCGTCCTCGAGCTGCTGGAGGGCGACGCGGATGATCTTCCCGCTGGAATCGGTCTTGCCCTCGGGGCGGACGCGGTAGCGGTTCGAGCCCTGTTTGGAACCGCCGTACGCGGTGCGGAGCGCGCCGACGCCGACGGGACCGTCGACGGCGACTTTCCGGAGGAGGCTGGCGGCGCGGACCTGCCAGAAGTCCTCTTGTTCGGGCGGTAGCTCTCGGCCGACGCCCGACTTGGCGAATTTGAACCACTCGGGCTCTTCGACCGCGTCCTCGTCGTCGAGACGTTCGGCGACCGCCTCGATGAGGGCGTCCGCGGGCACGTCGTAGAGTGTCGTCATTGGGTCTGTGTTCCCGAGCGCGTCATTTAAGGGCATCGTTCGCGCTCGGGTGCGGGAGAGCGACACAGACCGTCGCGGTCACACTGGCGTCGCGCGCTCACGTGGTCGGCGTCAGTCCCGATCACCGTCCTTAGCCTCGATAGCCGGCTTCAGCCCCGATCACCGGCCCCGAGCGCGAACGCGACGCCGCCGCCCAGCACTGTCGGGAACCAGTAAGTCGCGCCGCGGTGGACGAGCACGGCCGCGCCCGCTACCCCCGCGGAGACGCCGCCGGTCGAGACCAGCAGCGCGACCTGGACCGCTTCGATACCGCCCAGTCCGCCCGGCAGGGGCGTGACGCCGGCGATGGCGCCCATCGGAACGACGAGCATGACGACCGAGAACGGCACCGTCACGCCCAGCGCGTACAGGGAGATCCACAGCGAGCAACACAGCGCGAACCACCCTGCCGCCGAGAAGCCGATCGCTTCCAGCAGGGTCGACCGGCTTCCGGCCACGCGGTCGATAGCAGTGAAGAAGCCCTCGATGCGGTCCTCGATGATATGCTCGCGCGGCGGCTTTCGACCGGGGATGATCCGCCCGAACGCGCGGATCGGGGGTGTCAGGACGCGAACGACGGCCGCTTCGAGTTCGTAGCGGTAGCGCCAGCCGAAGTACGCTGCCGCCGGGAGCCCGACGACGAGGACGACGATAGCCGTCGCGGCGAACGCGAGGTTCCGGCCGAGTTGTGCCGCGCCCGCGAGGACGAACGTCAGCCCGCCGGCGGCGAAGGCCAGCGACGGGACGAAATGCAAGGTGTCGACGGACGCGATGGCCGCGAGGCCGGTCTCGTACTCGCGGTCGGTCGCTCGTGCGATGAGATAGGCGCTGACGGGCTCGCCGCCGGCCTGACCGAAGGGAGTGACGTTGTTCGAGAACACCGCGGCGGCGAAGACGAGCGCGCTCGTCCACGCCGAGATGGGGGCCTCGAGCGCGCCCAGGACCGTCCGGAGGGCGAGCCCCCAGGCGAACAGCCACGCGACCGCGACGGCAAGCAGGACACCGAGGTAGGCGGGTTGGACCGACGACAGCGCCGACAGCACCTCGTCGATGCCGACCAGCCAGACCAGCGCCGCGAGGACGACCAGCGCCCCCGCAAACCCCGCGACCGTGGCCAGCCTGTCGGCGTTCATGCCCGGACGGTCGACCGTCCGCGGCTTCAACCCACCGGACGCCCGGCCACGCCTGCCCGTCTTGGACCACCGACTGTTTACTGTCCGACTGCGAACGCGGCGTATGGACGAACGGACTGCGCTGGGACTGCTGGCCGACCGGCTCGACCCGGTCGGCGACGACGCCGCCGTGGTCGACGGGCAGGTGGTCACCACCGACATGCTCCACGACCGGACGGACTTCCCCGACGGCACGACCCGCTACACCGCGGGCTGGCGCGCAGTGGGAGCCTCCCTCTCGGATGTCGCCGCGATGGGCGCCGCCGCGTCCGCTGCCGTCGCCGTCTACGCCGCTCCCGCGTTCGACGAGACCGAACTGCTCGCGTTCGTCGACGGCGCGAGCGCCGTCTGCGAGGCCGTCGGCGCCGAGTACGTCGGCGGTGACCTCGACCATCACGACGAGTTCACCGTTGCGACGACCGCGCTCGGGCGCACCGACGACCCCGTCCTCCGCCGGGGCGCGCAGGCCGGGGATGCCGTCTGCGTGACAGGGACGCTCGGCCGCAGCGCTGCCGCGCTTCGCCTGTTCGAGCGCGGCGAGACGGAGCGCGCGAACGACCTGTTCCGGTTCGAGCCCCGCGTCGCCGCTGGCCGCGGGCTCGCCGCACACGCCACAGCGATGATGGACTCGAGCGACGGGCTCGCGCGCTCGCTCCATCAGATCGCAGAGGCCAGCAACTGCGGCGTGGCCGTCGAATCACCCCTCCCGATCGATCCCGCCGTCGACGAGGTGGCCGACGACGAGGAAGACCGTCTGGAACTCGGCGCGTTCTTCGGCGAGGACTTCGAACTCGTCTGTACGCTCGCCGAGGACACGCTCGGCGATGTTCGCGAGACTCTCTCCGTGGATCTGACGCGGATCGGCACCGTCGTCGAACCCAGCCAGGGGATCACCCTCGACGGCGACCCGTTACCGGACCGCGGCTACACGCACTGAGCGGAACGGTATCGCCGGTTTCCCCATACCGGAACCGCGCTACGGTGCCGCGACGATTTCGAAGGGGACGGGGGTGAAACAGAGGACGCCGAGGACAAACGTGAGCACGCCCAGTGCCGCGCGGCCGCGGTCGACGGGTTCGTCGCGGATCGGGGTCGCGGGGCCGGCGTAGGCGAGCGCGAGGCCGATGACGCCCCAGACGACCCAGAGGACGACCGCGTTGGTCGATTCGTGGACGAAATAGAGGTACCCAGCGAGGCCGAACAGGGCGGCCGGGACCGCGGCGGCGACGCTCTCCTGGCGCGGGCCGACCAGCGCGCGGACGATGTGGCCGCCGTCGAACTGCCCGACCGGCAGGAGGTTGAGAAACGTGACGAACATGCCGACCCAGCCGCCGAAGATCACCGGATTGGCCGCCAGTCGCGGGTCGTTGTACGAGGTCGGCTGACCGGTGAGTTCGCCGAGAATACCCAGCAGGAGGGGGTCGTTAAACCGGATGTACCCGCCGCTGTTCTCGGCGGCCCACTGTGGCACGGTGATCGGGTCGAGGTGGAGGCCGACCACCGTGACGACGGTCGTCGCGACAAGCCCGGCGAGCGGCCCGGCGACGCCGATGTCGAACAGCGCTTTCCTGCTCGGGATCCGCCCGCGCATGCGAATGACCGCGCCCATCGTCCCGATGAGCGACGGGAACGGGATGAAGTATGGGAGGCTCGCGTCGACGTCGTGATACCGGATCATGACGTAGTGGCCGAACTCGTGGACCGCGAGAACGCCGAGAATGGCGGCCGAAAACGGCCACGCCTCGAGGATCTGCGGGATGTCTTCGACACCACTGATCGGGATGTAGTACCACTGTGCGCCGACGAACAGCGTCGTGAACACGGTCGTCAGGAAGAACACGACGTTCGTCCACGGGATCCCGTCGATGTGCGGCGAGCGCGGTTCGGCGACGAGGACGTACTGCGGACGCGGTGGGCCGAACGGACTGGCCGCGAGCGACTGCTCGACTGTGGCCGATTCGTCGCCACCGTCGTCCGCGTCGCCGCGCTGTCGGGTGTCGCCCCCATGCTCGAACGGGCCGCCGGCCTGCGCGCGAGTGGTCAGCGACACCTCGTAGCCGGCGTCGTGAAACAGGGGCCAGAGCTCGCGTTCGAGCTCGGCGGAAGACGTCAGCGGCGTTCCGAGGTAGTAGCGGGTCCCGCCGTCGCTGCGAACCTCGGCCACGTCGAACACCGCGCCGACCTCCTCGACCGACGGACCGTCCGCCGGCGCGTGACTGCCGTCCATCGGGCTGGTGTATGGCGCTCCCGGGTATAAATCCCTGGAGACGGGAGGTGCCTGGGGACCGAGCGGCGGGTCGCGCGGTACGCGAACCCGCTGTGTCGCAACGTGAGTGGGATGGCGCGGACGCCCGACCACGGGTGGTGGGTGGTGGGTGAGTTTCGTGGTCGGGTGCCCGCGCAGCGGATTGCGGGTGGTGGTGTATGCCGGAGTCAGGCGGGTTCGACGCGCCACGTGGTCGCGCTCGTGTACGACCACTTCTCGACCTCCAGGTCGGCAGCGGAGTCGCGGATCTGCACCATCAGAGCGCCGATCTCCTTCGGCGAGAGGCCGACTTCGTCGGCGATGAACTTGCTCTTGAAGTACATCTCACCGTCCGAAGCCTTCTGCTTCAGGTAGGATTTCAGGCGCTGTTCCTTCGTCGGCTCGTCGGTGGAGGACTGGAGCATCGAACTCATGTGTGACACCTCGCTCTCGACTGGGGCCGTTACCCCCATATAAAGAGAGGAACCTTCGGCTATGTTCGTGCCGTTTCACGCCGTTCCACCCTAAAATCACTCGTTCCACACCTTTCGAAACTGTTCAAAGGCTGGTTAGACGTTTTAAAACCAGTTTTGTGACCTTCATTCGGGTGTGTGGTGGTTGCGTACGATCGCGGCTTCCGGTGGCCTGAGCGGGCGCTGTTCGCGCGATCAACCGGGGTATATTGCCGGTTACGCTCGCGACCGTCGCTCGCTCGCGGTACTGGGGCCGGCCGTGTTGGGGTATCGAGAGTGGGGGTCCTCGCCCCACTGTGCGTCGGTGAGCGGTGGCAAGTGGGTTGCGATGGGGTCGTGGATCTGAGCGTGTGCGTCGGCCGCGGCGGGGCACAGAGTCGTTCGGGTGCGTCGTCGGCCTTGACAACCCTTAAGACCGCCTCGCGGGTACGGCGTGCCAATGAGAGCAGTCATCTCTATCGGCGGCAGCGTCCTCGTGCCGGGGCTCGATCCGGCGCGGGTGCGCGCCTACGCCGACGCCGTCGAGGCGCTCGACGCCGACGGCCACACGCTCGGTACGGTCGTCGGCGGCGGTCCCTCGGCTCGCGAGTACATCGCGACCGCTCGCGAACTCGGCGCCAACGAGATCGAACTCGACCAGCTCGGCATCGCCGTCACGCGGCTCAACGCCCGCTTGCTCGTCGCCGCGCTCGAGGAACGCGCCGCGCCCGCACCGCCGGAGGACTACGAGACCGGCCGCGAAGCCATCCAGCGCGGCGACATTCCCGTTCTGGGGGGAACGGTCGCCGGCCAGACGACCGACGCGGTCAGTGCGGCCTTCGCCGAGTACGTCGACGCCGACCTCCTGGTCTACGCGACGAGCGTCTCCGGGGTGTACGACGCCGACCCGGACGACGACCCCGAAGCGACCAAACACGACGAACTCGCCGCGAGCGACCTCGTGGGCCTGATCGCCGACATGGAGATGGACGCCGGGAGCAACGCGCCCGTCGACCTGCTGGCCGCGAAGATAATCCAGCGCTCGGGTATCCGAACCATCGTTCTCGACGGCGACGACCCCGACCGCGTCGAACGCGCGGTCCGCACCGGCGACCACGACGGCACTGACGTGATCCCCGCCAACGCGAACGGTGCCCCCGCAGAGTGGGACGCGTGACCCACCCGACCGGTTTACCCTACTATGAGTGATACAGACGCCGACGCGACCGACGACCCCACGCCTGACACACAGTCCGACGCCGACCGTGACGACGACGAGACTGGCGACCGCTACGTCTTCTGGGCCGACGAGGTGGCCGACGAGATCGAGGCCCAGAACCCGACCGAACCGGTCGTGATCAAAGGCGGTATCTCCCCGTCGGGCGTCCCGCACCTGGGCAACGTCAACGAGATCATGCGCGGGTACTTCGTCGCCGAAGTCCTGCGCGACCGCGGCTGGGAGGTCCGGCAGGTGTTCACTGCCGACGACCGGGACCCCCTGCGGAAACTCCCCCGCAAACTCGCCGACCTCGACGAGAACATCGTCGACCTGGGCGATGTCGACGCCGGCGCGCTCGGCCGCAATCTCGGTCATCCCTACACCGAAATCCCGGATCCGTTCGGCTGCTGTGACTCGTACGCCGACCACTTCTCGACGTTCATCGCGGAGTCCGCCGAACTCCTGGGCGTCCCGATCGACGTCGTCTCGACGACGGAACTCTACGAGTCCGGCCGGATGGACGACGTGGTCGAACACGTCCTCGCCAACCGCGAGCACGCCCGCGAGACACTCGCGCCCTATCAGGACAAGGTCGACGAGGAGTACGTCCCGTTCAATCCGATCTGCGGGAACTGCGGGAAGATCACCGAGACGGTGACCGCTGTCGACGTCGACGCCCGCACGGTCGAGTACCGCTGTACGGACATGGACGCCGGCGACAGGACGATCGACGGCTGTGGCCACGAGGGGACCGCAACCTTCCGCGAGGGCAAGCTTCCCTGGCGGTTCGAGTGGCCCGCCCAGTGGCAGGTGCTCGGTGTCGACCACGAGCCGTTCGGCAAGGACCACGCCGAGGGCTCCTGGCCCTCCGGAACCGATATCGCCGAGAACGTCCTTGGCATCGAACCGCCCGTCCCGATGGTCTACGAGTGGTTCACCCTCGACGGCGAGCCGTTCTCCTCGTCGGCGGGCAACGTCATCCTCGCGGGCGACGTGCTGGAGATGATCGAGCCCGAAGTGCTCCGGTTTTTCTTCGCGAAAGACCCCAACCGCGGCCGGGACTTCAGCGTCGAACGACTCGACCTGCTCGTCGACGAGTTCGACCGGTTCGAGCGGCTCTACTACGGCGAGGAGTCGGGGACCGACGACGAGACCGCCCGGGCCGAGCGCGTCTACCCGTTCCTGATCGCCCTTTCGGACGCGCCGGCGGCCGCCCTCGGTGACGTCGAGGGCGACCTGTCCGCGACCGACTTCGACGCCAACGACCTCGCACACCGGGAACGGCGCCGCGAGTTCGTCGACGGTCCGTTCCGCGACCGGATCCGCCTCCCCTACACCTTCGCGGCGGTCCTGGGGATGTTCGACGACGAGAAAGCCCGCCGCGAGACGGCGCGAAAGGAGGGACACGTCCCCGAAAACGCCCCTGAATGGGCCATAGAGGACGCCTTCGGGCGGGTCGGGCTCGCCAGCGAATGGGCCGTCCGGACCGACAACGAGTACAACTACACCGTCGCGCGCACTTCCCTGCCGGATGTCGACGTGGTCCCGGAGACGGCTGCAGCACTCGACGACCTGGCCGAGTTCGTCGCAGATGGCGCCGACGGCGAGGCCCTCCAGGGGGAGATCTACGAGACTGCGAAGTGTCACGACCGCGACATCGGCGACTTCTTCGCGACCGGTTACCGGCTCTTTTTCGACGACGACGAGGGGCCACAGCTGGGCTACTTCCTCGCGAAACTCGACCGCGAGTTCGTCGTCGATCGACTGCGCCGCGAGCGCTGAGGGCGCTCCCGCGTGCCGCGGTTCTCGCGGTGGCCGCGGTCGGGACGCTTGTCGGGTTCGAACCGCCCGAACCAAACCCTCTTGGCGGGGTGGCCCCTGGCATCGGGTAATGGTAAGCGTCCTTACGTGGGTCCTCGTCGGCATCGTGGCCTACACGCTGGGGGCGATGGCGTTGCGCGCACGGGGAATCCTCCCCGAGTACGTCCGCGTCTCCGGCCCGATCACGACGCTGCACACCGGCCGCGGGCGCGCCTTCATCGACCGCCTGGCCGCGCCCAAGCGCTTCTGGCGCGCCTGGGGGAACCTCGGGGTCGGCGTCGGCCTCGTCGTCATGGTCGGGATGTTCGTCGCGATCTTCAGCGCGGGCTATCAGGCCATCCAGCAGCCCGAGCGGACGACCGCGGTTCAGAACCCGCAGAACGCCCTGGTTATCCCCGGCGTCAACGACTTTCTCCCGCTCGCGGCGGCGCCCGAAATCGTCTTCGGCCTGCTCGTCGGCCTCGTCGTCCACGAGGGCGGCCACGGCCTGCTCTGTCGCGTTGAGGACATCGACATCGACTCGATGGGATTGGCGCTGTTCGCGTTCATCCCCGTCGGCGCCTTCGTCGAACCCGACGAGGAGAGCCGCGCGCGCTCCTCGCGAGGCAGTCAGACCCGAATGTTCGCGGCGGGTGTCACGAACAACTTCTTCATCGCCCTCGTTGGTTTCCTGATCCTCTTCGGTCCGGTCGCGGGCTCGCTGTCGGTCGCCGCCGGCGTTCCGGTCGGCGACGCCAGCGACGGGTCGGCCGCCGCACAGGCTGGTCTGGGCTACGGCGACGTGATAACCGAGGTCGATGGCCAGCCGGTCGCCAACGAGTCCGAGTTCTCGACGGCGCTCAACGACGCCACTGGCGGGCAGGTGACGCTCGGGCTCAAGAACGGCGAGATGGTGACGGTCAACCGGTCGGTGCTGGTGACGGCGGTGATACCGTCCGTGGTGGAGGGCATCTCGATCACGCGAGCGAACGCAACGATCATCGAATCGGTCAACGGGACCGACGTGAACACCGAACGCGAGTTCGCCCGCGCGATGGCCAACACCACCGTCGCAACCGTCCAGACCAACCGCGGGACCGCGACCTTTCCCGTCGGCGCCTACGTCGTCGAGGTGCTCGACGGCGAACCGTTCGCCGACGCCGGCGCACCACAGGGCCGCGAACTGATCATCACGCGCGTCAACGGCACCCGGACCGCGAACATGACGGCCTTCCAGGACGCTCTGGGCGAGACGGAACCCGGGCAGAACGTCACGATCGTCGCCTACGTCGACGGCGAACGCGAGACCTACGAGGTCACGTTGGGCAACAGGGCGAACGACGACGACGGCTTCCTCGGCGTCCGCTCCGAACTCGGCTACAGCGGCATGGTCGTCGACGACGTGGGCATCGACGCCTACCCCGCCGGTGACTTCCTTGGCTACCTCGGCGGCGACAGCGGGCCGCTCGGCGGGCTGTTCAGCGGCGACTTCCTCGTGCGGATCTACGTCGTGCTCCTCCTGCCCTTTTTCAGCGTCATCGCGCCCGACGTGGCGTACAACTTCGCCGGCTTCCTCCCCGCGGTCACGGGCTTTTACACCGTCGACGGCCCGCTCGCGTTCCTCGGCGGGAGCGTGTTCACGCTCGCGAACGTGCTGTTCTGGACCGCCTGGATCAACCTCAACCTCGGCGTGTTCAACCTCGTCCCGACGTTCCCGCTCGACGGTGGCCACATCCTCAGGTCCTGCGCGGAGGCCGTCGTCGCCCGGCTCCCCGTCGGTGACGGCCGGCGTGTGACCAGTGCCGTCACCGCTTCTATCAGTCTACTGATGATTGCCGGCCTCGTTCTGATGCTGTTCGGCCCGCAGATCTTCTAGGCTGGCCCCCTGCTGTCGCCTTCGGTCCCGACCGCCGCGTCACGGGACCGCTGCGTCAGAAGACGGTTTCCGCGACGACGGTGGCCACGACGATCAGTGTGAGGACGAGCAGCGTCACGACGAAGGAGATCTTCGTGTCGCGGGCGACGCTGATATCCGGCGCGAACTCGGGCTCGGAGCCGCCCGCGACCGTCAGTTCGGGCCGGACCGGGCCGGACTGCCCGCGTTTCTCCCCCGCTCGCTGGCGCTCGCGTCGGTTCGAGACGACTACGAGGAGGTCCCAGCCGACAGCGATCGTCCCGAAAAAGACAGTAAACACGATCCAGACGAGCCAGACGACCATCGCCGTGTCGCGCCGTCCCAGCACCCAGAGCACGCCGCCGACAGCGACCGAGACGCCGAACAGGAGGCCGTACTGGAGGACGCGGAACAGGACCGTCTCGGTCGTGACTGTCTGGTCGACCTCGTCGCGCTCCCAGGCCCACCTGGCCATCCGGCGAAACGCCGTCGCGAGCCAGCGCCGGCTGTCGCGCTCCTCCGGTGACGCGGACATCTGTCAGTCGCAGTTCGAATCATACACGAATAATTGTGTTGGACACCGCTGTCAGACTGTGGGCGTGACCGGGTGTCGGGGTCTTGGAGAGGGTTCCGGTCAGTGATGGTATTAACTCGGACACGAGTTTACTTTTCGTGATTTTCGGTGGACGAGATCGAACAACGAACAACTATTTCGAAACATTCATGGGCTAATTCTGAGAATAGCTGAATATGAGCGTCGAGATGGGTTCGGACGGTGATCGGTCGGTGAGCGCTCCCCGGACGGCGGACTCGGAGACGGTCGCGGCGGTCGACGAGTTCGACGGACAGCCCCATCTCGTCATCGCGGACATCGGACGTGACGACGCCTGGCTGGCCGTCACGGAGTCGGCGGCGGTCGCGGTCGACGAGTGGGAGTGAGCGGTCTCTCCCGGGGGGTGCGGTCAGCCGCTCGCACGCCGGCGAAAAGCAAGTTTCCTTACCGGTGAGAGCGAAACGCCGCGTATGGTAACACGCGAGCCGCCACGGACCGAGGAGGGCTGGTACGCCCTGCACGACCTGCGGACGGTCGACTGGGACGCCTGGCGCGAGGCCCCCGATCGCGTCCGCGAGCGGGCCCTCTCGGAGGTCGTCGAGTTCCTGCAGTCGGCCGAGTCCGTCGCCGACGCCGACGGCGGCGACTCGGCGCTGTTCGCCATCACCGGTCAGGGGGCGGACCTCATGGTCCTGCACCTCCGGCCGACGATGGCCGACATCGAGACGCTGGAGCGGCGGTTCGACCGCACCGAGTTCGCCGGCTTCACCGAGCAGTCCTCCTCGTACGTCTCCGTGACGGAGGCGTCGGGGTACTCCGAGAGTGCACGGGAGTACTTCGAGGGCGACCTCGACGACGACTCCGGGTTGGCCCAGTACATTCAGGGGCGACTCTACCCCGAGATCCCGGACCACGAGCACGTCTCCTTCTACCCGATGAGCAAGCGCCGCGACCCCGACTACAACTGGTACGACCTCCCCTTCGAGGAGCGCGCCGAACACATGGACAGCCACGCCGATATCGGCCGCGACTACGCCGGGAAGGTCCAGCAGATGATCACCGGATCCGTCGGCATGGACGACTGGGAATGGGGTGTCACTCTCTGGGCCGACGACCTCGTCGACGTGAAAGACCTGCTCTACGAGATGCGCTTCGACCCGTCCACCTCGAAGTACGCCGAGTTCGGTCCCTTCTTCGTCGGGCGGCGCTTCCCGCCGGCCGACCTCGAGGCCTACCTCGCCGGCGAGCGCGTTCCGACGGACGAGACGAGCGACGGAGCGGCCGACGCGACAACCGCCGACACCGCGACGGCGACCGATGCGGCGCCGGCTACCCCCGAAGACGCCGTCGAAGCGGACGGATCGACGACTGGAGCGAACGATGGTATGGACGCCGCAAGCGACGACGTTGACGACGCTGACGCCGCAAGCGACGACGTTGACGACGCTGACGACGGCGACGACGCCGACAGCGGCGGTCCCCCCGCCGGGATCGGCGGCGACGGCGACACCGACAACGTCACTGAGATCGACGATATCGACCACCGACTCGCGAACTTCGGCGTCTACCCCGACGAGTACGACGACGGCGACCACGCGCTGGTCTGCTACGCCGGCGCCGACGCCGAGGACCTGGTCGACGAGGTCGAGGGCCTGCGCGGGAACTTCGACCACTACGACACGCACGTCCTGACGAGCGTCCGCGCCAGCGAGGGGCAAGCCGCCATCGTCAGCGTCTGGGCGACCGAGCGCGCCGCCTCGACGGCGCTGGGCTTTCTCACGGACATCGACGCCGTCACCGAGAGTGTCCGCGGCACCCTCGGTGATGCCGACGTCGCGAACCCCGGGGCGGAGGAGACCGACGGTGAGGCTGACGCCGCCGCTAACGGCGACGCCGACGCCGCGGACATCCGGGCGGAACTGGCCGACCACGGCGTCTACGCCGGCCAGCCCCACGGCGAGGACGTTTACGCGCTCGTGCTCTACTCGACGGCCGACCCCGAAACGCTCGCCACGGAAGTCGACGACCTGCGCGACGGCTTCGACCGCTACGACACACACGTCAAGACTGCGGTCTACCGCGACGTGGCCGGCGACAGCGAGACGACGGCCGTTGTCAGCCTCTGGGACACCGAGAGCGCCGCCGACACTGCCGCGGACTTCCTGACTGACTTGCCCGAAATCGTCGGCCGCCCCGAAGACCGCGAGGGTTTCGGCACGATGGGGATGTTCTACACCGTCAAGCCGGACTACCGCGAGGAGTTCGTCGACACGTTCGAGACGGTCGGCGGGAAACTCGCCGGGATGGACGGCCACCGCGAGACGGCCCTGCTGGCCAACCGCGAGGACGACAACGACATGTTCATCGCCAGCCGGTGGGACGAGAAAGAGGACGCCATGGCCTTCTTCCGCTCGGAGGACTTCCGGGACACCGTCGAGTGGGGCCGCGAAGTGCTGGCCGACCAGCCGCGACACGTCTTCCTCGCTTGAAGATCGCGAGCGCTCCGCGCTCGCGCTTTTCAGCGCGACACGTCTTCTTGGCCTGAGTTCCGCGAGCGCTTCGAAACCCCTGTTCAGTGGTCGAGCCAGTCGCCACCAGATACAAGCGCCGACTGGGCGAACGCTCGCCCATGGCAGACAGGCTCGCGGACAAGATCGCGGTCGTGACCGGCGGCGGGCGGGGCATCGGCGAAGCCACCTGCCGTCGCTTCGCCGAGGAGGGCGCGGACGTGGTCGTCGCGGACGTGCTCGCCGACGAGGCCGAGGCGGTCGCCGCGGACCTCGAAGCCGAGTTCGATGCCGGGTCCATCGCCGTCGAGACGGATGTCAGTGACGAGCGCGCAGTCGAGGCGATGACCGAGCGCGTCGCATCCCAGTTCGGCAGCGTCGACGTGCTCGTCAACAACGCGGGGATCCGCGTCGAGCCTCGCCCCGTCACCGAGACTGACGAGGAGAGCTGGGACCGGATCCTCGACGTGAATCTCAAGGGAGCGGCCTTCTGTGCGAAGCACCTGATCCCGCTGATGGGCAACGGCGGCTCCGTGGTGAACGTCGCTTCGAACGGCGCGGAAGTGGCCCGCCCGGACTGGGCGCAGTACGACTCGACGAAGGGCGCGATGGTCTCGATGACGAAGGACATGGCCTGTGACCACGCGCCGAATGGCGTGCGGGTCAACGCTGTCTCGCCGGGCTGGGTCATCACCGAGTACCACCTCCCCGACGACCCCGAGGAAGCCCGCGAGTTCTACGAGCACCAGACGACGCCGCACCCCGACGGCCCGGGCATCCTCAAGCGCGCCGCCGAGCCGCGCGAGTGTGCCGACGCTATCCTGTTCCTCGCCTCCGAGGAGGCCTCGTTCGTCACGGGCACGAACCTGCAGGTCGACGGGGGCGTCTCCGCGGTGGGCAAAGGGCTGGACTGGGAACCACGCTCCTGAGTTCAGGCACTGCTGCTGGTCGTGATCGGTTTCGCGGAGAGATCGACGTGAGCCACCGCCAACAGCGTGAAAGCCTCCGCAGCAACCGCTGGCACCACTATTATAAACAGCGTGAAAGCCCCCGCTCGCTCGCCTCCCGCGGGTCGCTGCGCTCCTCGGGCTGCGCCCTGCGGTGCTTGCTTCCCCGGGGTTCGGCGAGCGAGCGGCCCCTTTCAGTCCCACCCGTCCAGACCGTCCCACCAATTTGAGCGGGTGGGACTGAAAGGGGCGACCCGTTCGACGACGGTGGCTGTAGCAAGCACCGCAGCGGAGCGAGGAGCGCAGCAAAGCCCCCGAGTCGAACGGGTCGGGGCTTTCACGCTGTCTGCGGCTGTAGTCTTCGCTGCGAGGGCTTTCACGCTGTCTGCGGTTCTGGCCCTCAATACAAGGGCTTTCACGCTGTCTGCGATTCCGACCGCGTCGTGATCGCGTCACGAACCAGAAGTTCACCATCAACATACTCTCACCGCTCGACCAGCCACAGCACGACGGCCAGCGCGGTCGCACCGAGGAGTGCGGCAGCGAGCAGCGCGAACGCAGGCTGGAAGCCGACCGTCTCCGAGAGGACGCCGACGACGGCGGGGGCGACGGCACCGGCGCCCATCAGGAGCGTGCGCACCGCGCCGAGACCGCCGCCGGCCACCTCGTCGGGGACGACCTGGAGCAGGTACGCGCCACGGACCGGGCGAAAGCCGTGTGCGCCGAGGCCGAGCGCGACGACGCAGGCCCCGAGGACGAACGGCCCGGCTGTCGCCGAGAGCGCGAGGACGGCGACCAGCCCCGCCGTCGCGACGCCAAGCGTGAGCACGATGACCGGCGCGGCACCCACGCGGTCGCTCGCGTCACCCGTCACGAGCTGGACCAGACTGACGACGAACAGCGCGCTGAACAGCAGATTGGCGGTCGCCTCTGTCAGCGCCGTCTCCTCGGCGAGATACAGCGGGAGGAAGGCGACGGTCCCGTTGTAGGCGAACGAAAAGAGGACCGTGACGGTGACGAACGCGGCGAACCGCGGCGCGCCGAAGAGTCCGACGTAGGTTCGGAGCCCGGGGCTGCCAGCGGTCGCGTCGCTCCCGTCAGCGGCCGCGTCACTCTCGGTATCGTTCGCGTTCGTCGCCCGCTCGTCGTCGGGGAGCCGTCGCGGGACGCGGACGACGAACGCGGCCGTGACGGCGACGCCGGCGAGGCCGCCGGCGAGAAAGACCGTCCGCCAGGGCGCGCCGAACAGGCCTGCGAGGCCGGCGACGAGGACCACTACCGCGGGGGCTGCGACCCCGCCGAACGTGCCGAACGTGTCGAAAACGCCGAGCGCGCGGCCGGTCCGCTCGGGGTAGGTCCGCGAGAGCAACCGCACGGCAACCGTCTTGGTTGTCCCCGTTCCGGCCCCCATGCAGACCATCGCGGCGACGAGGACGAGAAACGGGGCGTCGACGACCAGGGCGAGCGCGCCAGCCGAGGTGAGCACCGCGCCGCCGGCGATCACTCGGACGGAGCCGACGCGGTCGGCGAGGAGGCCCGAAGGAAACTGCATCGCCGCGTAGACCAGCATGAAGCCCGTGAACGCGGTCCCGAGCGCGGCGCGGGAGACGCCGTAGGTCTCGCCGAGCGTGCCGAACAGCGGCGGGAACGCGTATCGGAGGAACTTCCCGAGAAACCAGACCAGCGACGTGACGACGAGCGCGTCGAAGCGGGTCAGTCGCCGGAGTCGCGCCGTCAGCACTGGTGGCCTCCCGTGGGTCGCGCGGCGGCTCTGGCGTCCATTCGCGTACTCGTTGGAGCGTGATTCGGGCTGAAAGGCGTCTCGGTTCGTCGGTCGCGCTCGCGGTGGCTACTTCGAGTGCGGCCCACCCCGCTCCCGCGCCGTGGCCGTCAACAGGTCCAAGACGGTGTGGCCGAAAGAGCGCCTGTGACAGACGACACACCATCTGACGGTGGGCCGCCGCCGGCGGAAGCCGTCGATGACACGCCGACAGTCACCTGCTCGCGCTGTGACCGTACGTGGGACCTCGCGTACGAACTCGACGACCTCGGGGTCGGGAACCAGGCGGTCGAACAGTTCGCGCTCGACCACCGGCGCCACACCGGTCACTTCCCGGACGACGTGGCGACCTGGCGCGCGGACTGTCACAACTGTCCCGAGGGGTCGGAACACCTCGGCGAGCGCGCCGCGACGCGGTGGGCAGAGACGCACGCTCGACACACGCGCCACGCCGTCGCCGTCCGGGGCGGCCCCGACGCGGAACCAACGGTCGTCGAGGATCCAGGCGGGCAGTCAGAGTCGTAACCGCCGGAAAAAGAGCCGTCTACTCGTCGGGAACGTCGGGGTCGTCGCTCTCTGTTCTCGTCTTGTCGACGTCGAGTTCGCCGAAGTAGATGTCGGCGCCGTCCTGTGCAACCTTCTCGGCGAGGACGGCGCACTTGACGCGCATGGGCGAGATGTCGACGCCGAGCATGTCGACGATGTCGTCGCGGTCCATCTCGCGCAACTCGTCGACGCTCGTGCCGGCCAGCTGCTCGGAGAGCATCGATGCGGATGCCTGCGAGATAGCACAGCCGTCGCCGCGGAAGGCGACGCGCTCGACGGTCTCCTCGTCGTTAGAGAGGACGACGTCCATCTCGATGGTGTCGCCGCACATCGGGTTCTCGCCGACGTGGGTGAACGTGGCGTCCTCGATCTCGCCGTAGTTCCGCGGGTTTTTGTAGTGGTCGAGGATTTGCTGCCGGTACATGTCCGATCCACCGATGCCCATTGTTGGATGACTATACGCGCGTCCGCCGGAAAAGGGTTCCGAGGGAATCCCGCACGCTCGCGGGCGATTCCACGGTGGACCGCACGCCGAATGTCGACCGCGCACGACCTCTCGGGTCTTACATGCCTCCTGTCGTCCGTCACGGACCACGACCCGTCCGACCGCGTCGGGGGGCGTCGTCACGACGCGAAAAAGTACACGGAAGATTATTATCCCTCGTTACAACAGTAGGGATAGGACACAGGGATATGTTTGACCGAGTCACTGATCTGTCGGAGAACCTGACCGGTGGGGCAGGCTCTTCGAACGAGGCCGACCCCGGCCCACTGGCTGACCTCCTCGACGACGACGAGCACCTCGCTCACGTTCTCGCCAACGGCGGTACTATCCAGTATACCAAAGACGGGCGCGAAACGACGGTCGAACCGAGCGACGACCACAAGGCGTTCGTCCTCGTCACAGACTCGCGGGTCCTCTTCGTCCTCGGGGACCAGCCCGAGGAAATCGAGATCGAGATCGAGATGACCGACCTGACGGCCAGCCACATCCGGAGTGGTCTCCTCAGCTCCAAACTGGTCGTCAAGACCGACGACGAGACCGTCGTCTTCGGCCCCGACGAAGGAGACCTGGAGGAAGCCGAGGACTTCATCGACCGCATCGGTGACTGCTGGGCGGACATGCAGACAGCGTTCGGACAGGCCCGCGCGGAGATGGCCGACTTCGAGGAACGGTGCGCGAACGGGAAAGAACCGCGCGAGATGGCACTCAGCGCGAAGTCCCATCTCTCGAAGGCTCGCCACGCCGCAACGCGCGAGGACGAAGTCCCGACCGAGCAAGTAAACGCAAGGATAGACAAGGTCGAGGTCGAACTCGAACGGCGCCGCGTCGGGGCGTGGCTGGAACGCGCCGAGACGAACGTCGAGCGCGTCGACGAGGAACGCGAAGGCGGTTCGTGGGGCGAGGACGCTCTGGTCGCGCTCGTCGACGCCACCGAAGCGGTCGAGCGCGCCCGCGAGACAGTCGCGGACTCGGACCACCCGCCCGAGGACGTCGAGGAGCGGCTGGCGACGCTCAGCGACCGCGTCGACGCACTCGCCGACGAGTTCGTCGCCGATGTCGAGGCCGGAATCGCCGAGGCGCGCGCGACCGAGGACCCGCTCGAGGCCGCCGACCGCTGGGAGACGGTCGCCGACCGCTACCGCGCCGCGCTCGACGCCGGCTGGGACGGCGTCGCCGCCCATTCCGCCGGGGCGCTGGAGTACCAGCTCACCTGGGTCGACGCCAAGCGCGTCGACGCGCTCGCCGAACACGCCCGCCAGCGCGAACGCCAGGGGGACGAATCAGACGACAGCGACCGCGCACAGGACTGCTTCGAGGCCGCCGAAGAGTCGCTCGAACGCGCCATCGACCTCTCGCAGTCCCGCGGTGTCGGAACCCAGGACGTCTTTACGTCCGCCCTCGACCGCGTCGAGGAGAAGAAGCTCGAACAGTCCGGCTGGGAGTTCGGCAAAGCCTGACCCCCGTCGAGTCGCTCGCTGCTCACAGTCCGCCGATCCGTTTGCCGGCTCTGTCCACGCCGCCTTCTCACACCGTGCCGTCGGCCCCCAGCACGACGGAGTGACAACCCTCTCGCCGAGCGGTGGGTCACCAGTACTCAAAGACCGGACGACGATCTCCTGCATTGTGGTCGAACGTTCGAGATCTCGCGATCCCCGAAAACTACTTGACATCATGATTGTTATTGACACACAAGGACTACCAATGGTTGCAGAACTCCACGAAGAGGGATCCGACTCGGCGGCGAACAGGGGGGACGAGGAAGTCGAGGCAGCGGGCGTCCTGGCGCGTCTGTGGACGCGTCGGCCGGTCAGCGGTCAGCAGATCGAGGTCATCGACCGCGTGAGCGCGCTCGCCTCGGGGGGCGGACTCGACGACTTCGACGTCCAGACGTGGCCGGACAAGGTCGTCTACTCGGGACACACGCAACGCTCCGACATCGTCGAGACCTACGAGACGGTCAGTGCCTGGGCCGACGAGCACGATAGGGCAGTCGAACCGCCCTTCGAGCGCCAGACGGTCACCTCGCTCGTCGGCCGGACCGAGGAGATACTCACGCTGCCCGTCCTCTGTCTGACGGTCTACGAGGACGGCGAGTTACGGGGCGTCTTTCCGAATCAGGACGGTGACCGAACCTGTGGGATCATGGACTTCCTCGACGCGTACGAATCGACGGGTGACCTCGACGCCATCGACGTGGTGCCCGCGGGGGAGTGACGACCGGCTGCAGGGATCCCCGGGCACTCGACGACGAGCGTAACCCCAACGTGAACTTATCCGCGCCGCCAGCGTGCAAGCGCCCATCGCAACTGGGGTTTCGCTGCGGTTCGCAGAATAGCGATGTCGCCACGTCGTTATCATTGCGGTGTGTCCGGCCAGACGGCCCTGTCAGAAGCCACTGACTCACTGCTGGCCTGACTCGCCACTCCAGCTTCCCGTTCCAGAAGTGCGCACGTCGACCATCGCACCGACCATCTCTACCGGCGTGTCGTCCGCAAACCGGACGATGCCCCGAGAGCGCAACGGCACGTACTCACCGTCGGCAGTCTGCCACCGGTACTCGTACGTGAATCTTCCGTACTCTTCATCCACGTGCTCGAACCCTGCGAACTCGCCGGCCTCCTGGCGCTCGTTCAGCTCCCGTGCGAGGTCACGGTCGTCGGGATGGACGCGTTCGAGCCACCACTCGAAGCCGTCTTCACGGACGCCGGGTTCGTAGCCAAACTGGCGGATGCCGTCGCTGTACAGTGTCGCATCCGTCGTCATATCCCGGAGCCAGAAGGCGTCGGTCGCTGTGCGAGCGACGAGTTCGTACGTCTCATTCATTTTTTCTGCCTGGCGGGTTGCTCGTACCTTTTCGACGAGCGATCGGACGCGATTCGCCAACACAGCATATTTCGACCGACTGCCCCCCTTCTGGATGTACGCGTCGACGCCGCAGTCAACTGCTTCTGCCGCAACTGCTTCGCTCCCCCGGCCAGTGAACAAGATGAACGGGACCGAGGCGTCGATAGACTCGACACGCGCTATAAGCTCCAAGCCATCTATCTCTGGCATCTCGTAATCGCTGATGATACAGTCCACTCGCTCGTCCTCCAGTCGGTCTGGAACTGCCGTCGGATCCGTCTCTGTTTTGACGGTGAATGACTCGTCCTCTCGGGTGAGACACTCTGCCGCGAGGTCAACCAGAGCCCGGTCGTCGTCCACATGTAAAACATTCACCCCTTCTGGTTCGGTGAACGGTAACTCCATCTGTGTTTTATACCCGAACTATCGATACTCTCGGTAATGATGCTTGTGTTGTGAAGTATTCTGACACCCTGGCCCGACCGACAACTAGAATCTGGCAAGTGCGAAACGGTGTCGTCTGAACCCTGGCCGATTCCTTCCGACGCGAGGGGTCTAGCAGGACGAATTCGCTGGGCGGCTGTACGCGGGGCTCGGAACGGGACCGCACCACAGTGTTCTCCCGACGATGGGAACCCCGTCTCGCGTTCTTGTGAGTTCTGTAACTGGTCTGGTTAATCCACCTAATCGCAAGACTGCAGTGGATTCGGGGTATCGATTCAGTCGGCTTGGCTATCGCGAACATCTGGTGTTGTTCCTGCCGAAGCCAGAACACTGCCGTTAGCGGGCCTGTAGAAACGGAGTGAACGTCCGGACGGAGATTTGAACCGAGGCGAGAAATGCTCGCTTCGCTGCGCGTTCCTCACGCGTTCAAATCTCCGTAAGCGTCGTCTCTCTCAGCGGTGGCGAGCACACGCTACGCGGTGCTCGCCGGGTTGCTTCGAGAGAATGACGTCCGGACGGAGATTTGAACTCGGCAAGACGTTCCGGGTCGCTCCCGCCGGTCGCTTCCCGGGCGTGCGACTTCCCTGCTCAAATCTCCGCGCGGAGTTCCGCCGACACCGACCGCTCGCTGTCGCTCGCGGTGAGGTGTCGGCAGGAACGTCCGGACGGAGATTTGAACTCCGGTCCCTGGCTCCGCAAGCCAAGAGGATAGTCCACTACCCTATCCGGACTCACCCTGACCTACCGCGGTGGCAAGTAAAGGGGTTACGATCCGACCACCGTCCATCAAACACTCACTTGAACGTCCACAACGGGCTTTATACCGGAAGACGTGGCTTCTCGTATGAACCGACGCCAGGCTCTCCGGACGCTTTCGGCCGCCGGCGCGTTCGCAGTTGCCGGCTGTCTCGCCAGCGGCTCAGGTGATGATCCTACTGCCACCAGTGGGACCGACACCGACCGCCCAGCCGACACGCGCTCGGAGACACGGACCCGTTCCCCGACCGACGTGCACACCGCCCGCACCGACTGGTCGGACGGCACCGTCAGTGCGACCGACACCGACGACGCCAGCCACGTCGACACCGTCGCCGGGACGCCACCCGGTGACGGCGAGCCCTCCGACACGCCGACCGCACCGACCGAACGGACCTTCGAGGTTGTCGAGCGCGGCTGTGGCGGCCAGGACGACGAGGCCGCCGTCTCCTTCGAGGACGGCGTCACTGTCTCCGGCGCGATCTGGGGCAACAACGGCTGTTACACCGCACGCCTCGTCGAGACGCGTTCGGGCGCTGACACGCTCACCGTTGTCGTCGGTGCCGAACCCGAGGACGCCACTCCCCGCGCCTGCGTCGATTGCATCTACCGGGTCGACTACGAGGCACGCTTCACGTTCGCCGGGGCTGGTCCCGACGAAGTTGTCGTCGCCCACGTCCACGGTGACGAGCGGACGACGGTCACGACGGCGCGACGGCGATGAACCGGCGGACGCTACTACTGTCCGCAGCCGGACTGGCAGCGACCGGCGGGGTCGCGGCGACTGGCGCGCTCGCCGCCGACGAGTCGCTGCTCGGTGGCGGGTCGACGACCATCGACGCTGTTGTCGAGGCGAAGTCGATCACCGGCCGCCGCGCCGACACTCGCTCCGGACTGATCCTCGCCCACCGGGGCACGCTCTCGGCCGAGAGCGAGGTCCTGGCAGGGGAGTTCGAGACCTGGCGAGACGTGACCGTCGACGACGACCTCCACGACCGCCTGCGGTTCGACTATCTGGCCCTCCAGTTCACCCTCCATCTCCGCACGTCCGAGCGTCGCCGCGGCGACCGTCCGACCGAACGTCAGGACGACGGCTCCGCCGGTGCTGCCCGGGGTTCGACGGTGACGGCCTACGAGGCAGATCGCGGCGATTTCAACGCCGCGCAGGTCGGCGACCGCGTCTCCGTCCGGCTCGCCGACGGCCGCGTGCCGCGGGTCGCGACCCTCTCGGTCGCAGGCGACCACTGACCCGTCCGACGCTTCGACGACACCCTCGACTTTATCCCGGAAGCCGCGGCCATCCAGGCGTATGCGAGCGAGGAGAGACACGGGCGCGGAGTCGTCGTCGAGGCGCGTACCCGACCGCGGCGTCCCGGTCGTCGACATTCGGGCGAAACCGACCGACGTGGGCGTGATAGACGCGACTGTCTCGCGCGGTGGAACGGGGCAACGGCAACGCTTAAGCGGCGAGCAACCATGTCCCAGTCTAGATTAGTAATGGGTGCCATCGAGGACGTCTACGAGGACCTCGAGACGGACGTCTCCGAGGAGGAGTTCCGGGAGGCCGTCGCGGAGAAAGTCGAGCAGATGGGCGGGCTCGCAGACGAGGAGACGGCCGCGATGCTCCTCGCACACGAACTCAACGAGGGAGAAGTCGAGGCGATCGCGGACATCGAACCGGGTATGGACGAGGTGAAGTTCCTCGCGAAAGTCGTCTCGGTCGGCGAGTTACGCACCTTCGAGCGCGACGGCGAGGACGAGGACGGTCGCGTCGTCAACGTCGACGCTGCCGACGAGACTGACAGCGTCCGGCTGGCCTTCTGGGACGAACAGGCCCAGTCTATCGTCGACGGGCAACTCGACGAGGGACAGGTCCTCCGGATCAAGGGCCGCCCGAAGGACGGCTACAACGGGCTGGAAGTCTCCGTCGACAAGGCCGAACCGGACGAGGACGCGGAAGTCGATGTCGACCTCGGGGAGGGGTCGACCGTCGACGCCCTGCGGATGGGCCAGTCCGACGTGAACGTCCGCGGGATCGTGCTGGAGACCGACTCGATCCGCACCTTCGACCGCGACGACGGCACCGAGGGGCGGGTCGCGAACTTCCTGCTGGGCGACGAGACCGGCCGCGTGCGGGTGACGCTGTGGGACGACCGCGCCGACCGCGCCGAGGAACTATCGCCGGGCTCGGCAGTCGAAGTCGTCGACGGCTACGTCCGCGAGCGCGAGGGCGACCTCGAGCTCCACGTCGGCGACCGCGGCGCCGTCGACGAGATCGACGAGGCAGTCGAGTTCACGCCCGAGACCGAACCGATCGACGGCGTCGCGATGGACGAGACCGTCGACATCGGCGGGGTCGTGCGCTCGGCCGACCCCAAGCGCACCTTCGACCGCGACGACGGCTCGGAAGGGCAGGTCCGCAACGTCCGCATCCAGGACGACACGGGCGACATCCGCGTGGCCCTGTGGGGTGAAAAAGCGGACAAGGACATCGCGCCGGGCGACGAGGTGTTCGTCGCCGACGCCGAGATCCAGGACGGCTGGCAGGACGACCTCGAAGCGTCGGCGGGCTGGCAGTCCACCGTAGTCGTCCTCGACGAGAACACCGGCGCCGGCGCGACCGCGCCCGCCGGCGGTGCGAGCGGTGGGGACAGCGCTGGCGGCAGCGCAGGAGACGGGAGTGCGGGCCTCGACGCGTTCACCGGTGACGACAGCGGTGGTGCGGACGCCGAGGGAACGGGGCCGTCTGGATCCGGTTCGAGCGGGTCGAGCGAGGCGTCGGGAAGCGCGAGCGCTGGGGGCGGCTCCGCCGCGGCCGCGACCGCCGCGAGCGAGGAAGTGGAGTTCACCGGGACGGTCGTCCAGACGGGGAACCCGGTCATCCTCGACGACGGTGAGGAGACGATGCAGGTCGACACCGACGCGACGCTCACACTCGGACAGGAGGTGACCGCCCGCGGGCGGTTCGACGGGGATCGACTCGACGCCGAGGACGTGTTCTGAGCGGGGACGATCGCGTCTGTCTTTCGCCGTCGGCGCGCCGGGACGGTTCCGGATCGGACCGTGCGGCGGCGATCCGGTGACCGAACGCTCGCCACGTCGCGTCCGCACAGGCGATTTCGGAAACGCTTAAGGCCGGAACAACCCGCGTGTGGTGTATGAGCGTCGAGTTACCGTTCGCGCCGGTAGACACGATCATCCGGCGCAACGCCGGGAACCTGCGGGTCAGCGCCGAGGCCGCCGAGGAACTCGCCCGCCGCATCCAGGACGAGGGCGCGCGACTGGCGGCCGGGGCCGCCGAGGAGGCGACGGCTGACGGGCGCAAGACCCTGATGGCCGCCGACTTCGGCGTCGACGACCCCGGCGACAAAGACGCCTTGGAACTCCCCATCGCGCCGGTCGACCGCATCGCGCGACTCGACATCGACGACTACCGGGTCTCGATGGACGCGCGCATCGCGCTTGCGGGGCAACTCGAGACCTACGCCGACACGATTGCGGCCGCGGCGGCGGACCTGGCGCGCCACGCCGACCGGCGAACAGTCAAGGCCGAGGATGTCGAAGCCTACTTCGAACTGAAACAGTACTTCGAATGAACTTCGGCTACCGAGAGGTCTGTCTGGAACACGACACCGGTCGGCGACACCCGGAGAGCCCCGACCGACTGCGCGCCATCAGGCAGGGTCTCTCGGAGTCGTACGGCGTCGAGTACGTCGCGCCCGAGGACGCGAGTCGGGACCAGGTCACCGCCGTCCACGACTCCGACTACGTCGCCGAGGTCGAGTCCTTTTGCGCCGACGGCGGCGGCGACTGGGACACCGACACCGTCGCCGTCGAGGCGACGTGGGACGCCGCGCTCGCGAGCGCCGGGGTAGCCAACTGGGCCGCTCGCGCCGCGCTCGACGGCGCCGAGGGTCGAGATACGCCATTCGCGCTCGGGCGGCCACCGGGCCATCACGCCGTCGGAGACGACGCGATGGGGTTTTGCTTTTTCAACAACGCTGCCGTCGCCGCTCAGCACGTCATCGAGGACCGCGACGTGGACCGCGTCGCGATCTTCGACTGGGACGTCCACCACGGCAACGGCACGCAGGACATCTTCCGCGACCGCGCGGACGTCTTCTACGCGTCCGTCCACGAGGAGGGGCTCTACCCCGGTACCGGCGACCTCACCGAGATCGGGACCGGTGACGCCGAGGGGACGACGCTGAACGTCCCGTTCCCGCCGGGGACGTCGACGACCGGCTATCTCGCCGCGGTCGACGAACTGGTCTGTCCGGCGTTCGAGGCGTTCGACCCCGATCTGGTCCTGATCTCGGCGGGGTTCGACGCCCACGAACACGACCCCATCTCGCGGATGCGCGTCTCGACGGAGGGGTACGGCTGTCTCACCGAACGGTTCCAGTCGTTCGCCGACCGGACCGACGCCGCACTGGCGTTCGTCCTCGAGGGAGGATACGGCCTCGATACCCTGACCGAGAGCGTGCGAACCGTCCACGATGTGTTCGACGGCTACGACCCCGTCGAACCCGACGACGACGTCCAGGAGAGCGCTCGCGAGGTCATCGAGGACGTGAAGACACAGGGGTTCGACCTCGCCGACCCGGTCGTGCCCGACGAGGTCGACAGCGACGATGTCGGATCCGACGGCGACGCTGGATCCGACGACGGGGGCGATTCGCGGTCTGACGTCGACACCTGAGGCGGTGGTGTGTCACCATCTCGCACGGTTGGCAGTCGTGTCAGGCCTCGCAAGAAAACGTATAATTACCTGTGTCCGCAATAGATAGCCTGGAGTGACTACATCTCGTGTGCTGCTCTACAACAAGTGCCTGTCGTGATACAGAGGCAACGCTCGATTCACTGACGCCCAGTGCGAAGTTCGTCTTCACGGTCCTCGACTACGAAGGCCCGCTGACCCAGAAGACGCTCGCGGAAGAGACGCGACTCTCACAGCGGAGCGTCCGCACCGCACTCAGCGACCTGACCGACGAAGGCCTGGTCGAAGAGCGGATCTATCCGGCGGACGCTCGCCAGCGCCTCTACGCCGTCGACGACGACTGAGCCGTCGCACCTGGCGCGCCCCCGATTTTTCGGCGCTGTCGGCCGCCGGTCAGCCGACCGGCCGGACGCTCGTCCACGCGCCTGGGCCCGTGTTTTTCACAGCCGACGGAGTATTCTGTTGGACCGGACAGGTCAAAGCCGTCAGGACGGGCGATGACCCACGCGGACCGCGCGACGCACAGTCCGGTCAGGGCGCGGGGTCGAGATACCGCGCGAGTTCGATGCCGAACTCGTCGGCCAGGGTTGCGACTCCGTCGCCGACGAGCACTTCGTAGTCGTCGTCGAGCGCTTCCTCGATGCGCGCACCCAGCGCCACATCGCGGACAGCGTCGCTCTCGAGAAACTCCCGTGCGGTCTGGTACTCGCGCGGTCGCTCGACGACGTAGCGGTCGGCGTCGACGAACGGCCCGTACGTCCCCTCGTCGGGCGCGGCGTCGGCGTAGTTGTCGTAGAACCCCTCGGCGTGGGTCCGAACATCGACCGGTGGCCCTTCGTGGCGCTCGACGGCGGGCCGTTCGGCGACTTCGAGTTCGACCAGCAGGACGGCCCGTTCGTCGGCGACGGCCGCGCTACGGAGCACGTCGAACCCACGGCGGTCGAGTTCGCCCGCGAGGCCGTCGATCGACCGTTCGAGCTGCGGGTAGAGCTGGTCGTCGACGATATCGGGCGCGTCGAAGCGAAGCGCGGCGGGCGTCGTCCCGCGGCGGTCGAACGCCGCGCGGACGGCCGCGGCGTCGAGCGGGTCGGGGTCGGTCCGGAAGAACAGACCATCGCGGGGGTCCGCGAGCAGTTCGCGGGCGTAGTGCTGGAGGCGGGCGACGCTCTCTGGCGAGCACACCGCGGCGACGTTGCGGTCGGGGTCGGTCGGGTCGATCACGACGAGCGGGTCCTCGAACGACGCGCGGCCGTGGTCTTCCGGGTCGAGTTCGACCGGCGGGTGCCAGTCCGCGGCGGCCGCGAGAAAAGAGCGGAAGCCGCCGTACTCGACGACGAGCAGTTCGGTCAGGTAGCCCGAGAAGCCCCGCGTTCGCAGGTCGCTGCCGTAGACGCCGATGCCGTCGAGGAACTGTTTGGTGACCCGTACCTCGCCAGCCAGGTCGCTGCCGATCCGCGCCTGGAGGTACTGCGTGTGGAACGGGGTGCGGTCGACCGCCGACTGGATGGCCGTCGCGTCGGTCACGTCGTAGCAGGGGACCAGGTCCACGTCGAACCCGTCGAACGGGCCCTTGACATAGGGATGTTCGGCGTACTCCTCGTGGCCCTCGGGCAGGACAGCGTGGCCGACTTCCAGGCCGTATGTCTCCAGGTCCTCGCGCGAGAGGTCGGAAGGAAAGCGGACGAAGAGGTCGATGTCGCGCTCGCCGGCCAGCCAGGTGTCCCGTGCCGTCGACCCGACGAGGACGATGTCGGCTTCGACGGGCAGGTCTGCGACCGCCTCGCGAGCGCGCTCTCTCAGCGCGGCCTCGGCGGCGTCGAGGCGCGTCCGTTCGTCGGCGTCGGGGGTGACCCGCTCGCGAACGCCCTCGACGACGGCGGCGAACTCGTCGCTCATATCTCTCGCTTCCGGTGGCGGGCGTGAAAACGTGTCGGGTCGGGCAGCCCGGAGCCGCGGCGTGCCGACCGCGCGGTGCGTGAGTCGGTCACGGGGCGGCGACAAAGCGAAACCCCTATCAAATAACTCCGGCTACGGGGAAGTGAGCCGCCGTAGCTCAGATGGTAGAGCACCTCGCTGTTAACGAGGTAGTCCCAGGTTCGAGTCCTGGCGGCGGCGTGAATTTTCCGCGAAAATTCACGGCCCGGGAGAGCTTGCTCTCTCGACGGCGCTTTCTGTTGTGAACGATCCGGCGAGCACCGCGTCGCGTGTGCTCGCCATCGTGAGCGGCGAACGCGGGACCCGCAGGACTCGAGCACGCGAGTCGCACGCCCACGCAGGCGAGTGAAACGAGCCGAGGAGGAACGTCTCGCACTTGTTCGAGTCCTGGCGGCGGCGTTCCTCGCGTCGATTTCTCCCGTAGCTGTGAGTATCACGACGGCCCGACGGGAGCGACCGCAACGGACAGCGTGAAAGCCCCGACGCGTTCGAGTCGCGCGGCTCGCTGCGCGCTTCGCTCGCTCCGCTCGCTCCAGTGCTTTCGTCGCCGGGCTTCCTCGAACGCGTCGCCCCTTTCATTCCCACCCGCCCAGACAATCGAACCAGCCGACTCGGGTGGGAATGAAAGGGGCCGGTCGCTCCGGGAAGGCGGACGACGTAAGCACCGCAGGGCGAAGCCCGAGGAGCGCAACGAGGCCTCCGACCGGAGCGACCGGGGGCTTTCACGTTGTTTGCGGTAGTGGTGCCAGCGACTCCTGGGGGGCTTTCACGCTCTTCGCTGCGGATACCGATCGTCTCGCAACCCAGTCACCCAGGCTCACCCCGACGACTCTTCGACGTGGTGCGGGCCGAGCGGGCCGTGTTCGGGGCAGATTCCGGCGATGGGGGTCGCGTTGAGACAGCACTGCCGGCTGTCGGTGGCCGCGAGGCCGGTCGAGAGTTCCGCGCCGCAGAGCCGACAGCGGAGCGCGTCGTCTGACACGTCCACGAGTTGGACCTGATGACGAATAAGCACCGCGTCCAGCGCAGTCGGTAGGCTATTGTGTGGGAGACGGGTAGCCGTCCCCAGATGGCATCGCTGGTGACGCTGGTCGTGGCGGGTGGCGCGAGTCTGTTCATGGCGTGGGCGATCGGTGCCGGGTCCTCGGGGTCGACGCCCTTCGCTCCCGCAGTCGGCGCGAACGCGATTTCGGTGATGCGCGCCGGCTTCGTCGTCGGCATCCTCGGGCTCGCGGGCGCGGCGTTACAGGGCGCGAACGTCTCCGAGGCCGTCGGGAGCGAACTCATCCGTAACGTCGCGCTCTCGCCGACGGCGGCTGTGGTCGGACTGACGACCGCAGCGATACTGGTCGCCCTCGGCGTCTTCGCCGGCTACCCGATCGCGACGGCGTTTACCGTCACGGGCGCGGTCGTCGGCGTCGGGCTGGCACTCGGTGGCGATCCCGCGTGGGCAAAGTACCAGCAGATCAGCGCGCTGTGGGTCGCGGTGCCGTTCGTCGGTGGCGGCATCGCCTACGGCACCGCGCGACTGCTCCGGGCCGAGGGCGTTCCCGAGCGGGTCGCGATCCCGGCGCTTGCGGGCGTCGTCGGCGTCATCCTCGCCAACGTCGAGTTCGTCTTCCTCGGCCCCGCCGGCGAGCAGGCCTCGGCGGTGGCGGCCGTCGCGACCGCGACCGAACTCCCGACGCTGACCGCCCGCGTCGGCGTCTCGCTGGCCGTCGCGCTCGCCGCCGCGGTCGCGCTCTGGTGGGATATCCGCGCCAACGGCGAACGCGGGCAGCGGCACTTCCTGCTCGTCCTCGGCGGGCTGGTCGCCTTCTCGGCGGGCGGGAGTCAGGTCGGCCTCGCGATCGGTCCGCTTCTCCCGCTGCTCGACCCCTACGACCTCCCACTCATCGCGGTGCTCGTCGGGGGCGGTGTCGGCCTGCTGATCGGCTCGTGGACCGGTGCGCCGCGGATGATCAAGGCGCTCTCACAGGACTACTCCTCGCTCGGGCCGCGGCGCTCCATCGCGGCGCTCATCCCCTCGTTCGCCATCGCGCAGACGGCCGTCTTTTTCGGTATCCCCGTCTCGTTCAACGAGATCATCGTCTCGGCGATCGTCGGCAGCGGCTACGCTGCGGGCCAGAGCGCGGTGAGCCGCGAGAAGATGGTGAAGACGGTGCTGGCGTGGGTCGCCTCGCTCGCTATCGCGCTCGGGGTCAGCTTCGCCGTCTTCGCCGCGGTCGACGCGGTGGTACTGTAGCGCGGTGTGGCACTCTGTCGTGTGACACGGCACTCTATCGTGTGACACGGTCCGCAACGCGACGTGGACGCGCCGCTCGTACTCGCTCGGTAGAGAGCGCGGGAGAAAGATCGGCCGATGAGCGTGTCGTCGGTGCGGGAACGCCCTACTCGTCGCCGAGGAGGTCGGCGGGTGACTCGCCGCCGTGGTCGGCGATCCGTGCGTTGACCTGTCGGGTTTCGTCGCCGACCTCGCGGCCGCGGACCGTGACGCGCTTGCGCTCGCCGTCACGGTTGGGTTCGTAGCCCGTCCCGCCCTCGAGGAGCACGGTCTTGAGTTCGTTGCCGCGCACGTCACCGCGCATCGGGCGCCCGGTCTCGTCGGAGCCGCCCGTGATCTCGAGCGTGTAGCCCGACAGGCCGACGGCGCCGCCGTCGACTTCCTCGCCGATCTCGCGGCCGATGAAGCGGTTCGCGTCCTGTCCGTCCACGTCGACCTGGTAGGTGTGGCCGTCCTCGGGGTCCGAGACGGCGATCGTGAAGTCTGCCATGTCCGTCTGAAACCAGCGCGTCGTCAAAAGCCCGTCGGAACGTCTCCTCTACTGTGTGTCGAGGTACCGCACGAACCCGGTCTTGTCCCCGGGGTCGAAGCCACACCCTTCGTAAAACTCGTGTTTCCACTCCTCGTCCGAGCCGGTCAGCAGCATCACTTTGTAGCAGTTCCGCTCACGCGCCAGGTCGACGGCGTGCTCGACACACTGACTCCCGAACCCGCGCCCGCGGTCGTCCTCGTGGGCGACGACGTTCTCGACGACCGCCCACGGCCGGGCGCCCCTGGTCAGGTTCCGTGTCACCGAGCAGACGCAGGAGGCGACGAGTCGCCCCCCGTGCTCGACGACGACAACGTCCAGCGAGTCGTCGGCCAGCATCTCGGCCCACAGCTCGCGCACGTCCTCCGCCTCGGGGTCCCGCGGCGAGTCGGCGGGTGATAGCGGCGGGTCGTCGGGGTTGAGCATCCGGGAGAGGTCGAGCACTGCCGCGAGTTCGGCTTCGCGTGCGAGCCTGGCCGTCGCCATCTCAGGCGCGCTCCACGTCGACGACGGTCGAGACGCGAGCGTTCTCCTTCAGCCGCAGGCCCGCGCCACCGACCGAGAGCGGGACGCGGTCCAGTTCGCCCACTCGGAGCGTCGGGTGAAAGCCGCCCCGCGCCCGGACCGCGTCCCGGGTCTGGACCGTCGCGACCAGGTCCGCCGGCAGCGCCAGCGACTCGTTGTACTCGAGGAGGTACTGGCCCGCGTCGAGGTGCCACCACTGGTAGTCGTCGTTCTCGTTCCGATACTGGCGGTCGTGGGGCGCGAGGTCGGCCGGTTCGAGTTCCCCGCCACCGAAGTCGACTCGGCCGGGGTCGGCGACCTCGTACACCTCCGTGACGGTCAGGTCGACGCCGCGGCCCTCGGTCTGGGTCGGTTCGTGGACGATGCCGTCGACGAACGCCGTCGGGTCCGTCATCTCTGTTCGGCGCTGTGTCCGCCCGTCGCAAAAACGTGGGGCCTTCGCTCGTACCTGCTGTAGACCAGATATCTACGCTACCGAAGGAATATATGGCTGCTTCTACGATAGTACGTATGAGCGAGTCATCGGCACGGGACCGCTGGCAGGACGAACGGACGACCTTCCAGCGCGTCTACGACGTCCTCGTCGGGACACACGAGGGGGCGACGGCCGCCGAGTTCGCGGACCGGGCGGCGTGTTCCGAAACGGCGGCGCGGGGCGCGCTCGAACAACTCGCGGAAATGGGGATCGCGCGCACGGAGGGCGGACGGCCGGCGACGTACCTGCGGAACGACTCCTATTTCCGGTGGAAACGGGTCGAATCGCTCGCCCGCGAGCACACCGCAGAGGAACTCCGCGAGCGGGTCGAGTCGCTGATCCAGCGCGACGCCGCCTTTCAGGAGCGCTACGGCGTCCCCGACCCCGACGCCGTGACGACGGCCGATCTCTCCGTCGACGACCACGACACGGTCGAAGCGCGCTGGGACGACATCGCCGAGTGGCGGACGGTGCGCCGCGATATCAGGTTGCTTCGCGAGGCAGTCGAGCGCGCCGAACCCCGTGCTGACGACGGTGCGCCGGCGTGACGCCCGCCGACACACCCGGTGCGCCGCTGGACGTGCCGACGCTCGACGTGATGGCGCGCCGCGCCGTCTCGCATGCGTACGTCGACGAGTGGGTCTTCCACCCGGATCGGCTCTCGCCCCGTCGCCTCGTCCTCCGGATCGACGCCGGCCGCTACCCCACCGAAGTCACGGCAGTGCGGATCGATCTGGGTTGGTTCGAGAACGGCGACTACACCGTCCACTACCGCGAGGCGCGAGCAACCGATACCTGGGAGTGTCGCTGGGACCGACACCCGAAACCCGGTGGTCCCGAAACGCATTTCCACCCGCCGCCGGACGCCGCGGCCGCGGTCGAACCGTCGTCGCTCGACGCCGACCACCATCTCGGCGTGCTGTTCGACGTCCTCGACTGGGTGGAAGACCGGGCGCTCGCGCTCCACGAGGAGTGAATCCGGCCACTCGGGTGACTCGCACTTGTCTCTTCACGCCCCTTCGAACCCGTCTTCCCACCGGAAGACGCCGTTTCGCTGGACCACCTCGCCGTCGACTTCCAGGCGGGAGTCGCCGGTCATGTCGGTGATGAGGTCGACGTGGACCGCGCTCTCGACGCCGGCTTCGCCCTCGGGCAGGCAGGCGTCGTAGGCACGCCCGAGCGCGAGGTGGACGGTCCCGGCCATCTTCTCGTCGAAGAGGATGCTCCCCGTGGGGCGGTCGATACCGCGGTTCATCCCGACGCCGAGTTCGCCCAGCTGGCGCGAGCCACCGTCGGTCTCTATCACCTCGTCGAGGACCCCTTTCCCCTGCGCGGCTTCCCAGTCGACGACCACGCCGTCTTTGAACGTGAGCTTCGCGTCCCGTACCTGTCGTCCGCGGACGGTCATCGGCACGTCGAACGTGACGACGCCAGCAGTGTCGAACGGCGCGGTGAACACCTCGCCCGAGGGGAGGTTGTGCGAGTCGTAAGCGACGCTCGCCGCGGAGTTGACCGCTGTCCGGTCGTCGATGAACAGCGTGAGATCGGTCCCTTCGTTCACGATGCGGACCTCGCTGCCCTCGTCGAAGACCTCCTTTAGCTGGTCCATCTCTGCCGCGAGGGACTCCCAGTCGCGCAGGACGGCGTCGTAGACGTACTCGCGGTACGCCTCGAACGCCATCCCGGCCTGCTGGGCGAGCGAGCGCGTGGGGTGGACCGTCGAGACCCAGTCGGTGTCGAGACGCGCCTCGCGGATCCCCGCTCTCGAGCGGGCAAACCGCTGTGAGCGCTCGGCTGGCACGTCGGCCAGCGCGGCGGTGTTGCGCCCGCCGCCCAGCGAGAGAACGCTGTCAGCCCGTTCGTAGAGTTCGCGCTCGAAGGTGGGGTCGGCATCGAACTCACCGTCGTGGCCGCGGAGGTACGCGCGGGATATCTCGTCGGCGTCGGCGACGGTGACCAGGTTCGCGCCGCGCTCGCCAAGCGCCGCGGCGACGGCGACGGCCAGCTCGTGGGCACCCTCGGCGACGCGCACGACGACGTCGTCGCCCGACTCGATGCGGGCACTCCAGTCGACGAGCGTTTCGGCGTGGTCGTGTACGCGGTCGTCCATACGCACCTATCGCCAGCCCGGCCCAAAACACTGGCGCGCGGACGTGGTGCTGACAGTACCGTCGGTGAGACCGGCCCTCCGGTAATGACGGATGTGCGATGTGACAACCGTTCACATGTCGGTTTCATACGTGATAACGACAACACAACTTACTTGACGATAGTCGACGAACCATACTCAAGAGAGTCACTGCAGTCGACTCACTGGACCTGCTCATGAGTACGACACCGGACGCGAACGGAGGAGGCGTCGACCGCCCGTCGAACGTGTTACTGCTGACGCCGTCGGTCGAGCGCGACGCGGACGCGGTCTGCGAAGAACTGCTCCATGCGACTGGGACGGACCGGACACACGCGCTGCTGGTGACGTGTCTCGCGTCACCGGCCGACCGGCTGGCGGCGTGGACGGACCGTGGGGGTGACCCGGCCCGGACGACCGTGATCGACGTCGAAACCGCGTCACGGTCGGCGGCCGCGACTGCGGGCGCGGGCGAACACCTCGGCGTCCCGAACGCGACGGTCGAACACGTCCCGGACGCGACCGACCTGATCGAACTCGGAAACCTGCTGGAGCGCCATCTCTCAGCCAGCGAGGGCGAGCGGACGAGCCTCTGTCTGTATTCGCTGTCGGACCTGCTCCAGGCGACCGACACCAGGTCGGTGTTCAAGTTCGTGGAGGTGCTCACCAGCGCCGTCGAGCGAGCGAACGCGGTCGCCCACTTCCACCTCAACCCGGACGTCCACGACCCCGACACCGTCGCGACCATCGAAGTGTTGTTCGAGACGGTTGTCGACCTCCGGGACGACGGGACCGTCGGACACTAACCGGACGCGGACGAGCCACATGAAAGAGGACAACTCGGTTTCCAGCGGGCCTGCTGTCGCCGGTCGCCGCACCGACAGCGACGCCTCCGGGGCGACGGTCGTGCTCGTCGCCGACGACGACCCCGCGGTCACTGACGACATCGCGACCGTCCTCGAGACCGAGTACGCGGTCCGAACAGCCTACGACAGCGCCGACGCCATCGCCGCGCTCGACGCCGGTGTTTCTGTTGTCCTCCTCGACCCGGGGCTGCCGGGTCTCTCGGCGCGGCACGTCCTCGACCGGGTTACGTCCGAAGCCGTCGACTGTCAGGTCGCCGCGCTCGTCCAGTCGGCGTTCGACGTCGACGCCACTGCGTACGATGCCGCGCTCGTCAAACCCGTCCCACCGGACGAACTCAGAGCCACCGTCGACCGCCTCGCTCGTCGGGCCGCCTACCGAACCGCGCTCTCGGAGTACTACGACCTCGCCGAGCGATACGCAGCGCTCTCGCCCGACGACCCCGAGCGCGACCACCTCGGCAACCGCCTCGACGACCTCAGCGCCCAACTCGACGAGGTCTTCGGCACGCTCGACACCCGCGAGGCCTACGACACCGCGCTCCGCGAACTGCGCTCTGACTCCTGATCGGCGGTGCCGTCACTGATCGCGTTTCACTGTCTGCTATCGGCGAGAAAAGCCCAGGCCAGGATTTGAACCCGATGCCAGAGGGTCCTGCTCGTCGCTCCCTCCGGTCGCGCTGCGACTCGCGTGGTTCAAATCCCGGTACGGATTCATCGGTTTGAGCTGTTGCTCGGCGATGAAACGCCTCGCAGAAGTGAAACCGAGAAGCCTAGGCCGGGATTTGAACCCGGGCTCTCGTCCTTACCAAGGACGCGCTTTACCTCTAAGCTACCCAGGCGCGTTCCGTGAGTTGCCCCGATTCGTCTTTAGGGGTTTCGATCCGACGCGGGCGTGCGAGTGAGACACGTGGACGACCGCGCGCCAGCGCAGTCAGGAATCGGCCGACGTGGCGACGCCGTCGCCGGGTTCTTCGCTGAGGTGGTCGACCAACGTTTCGACGGTCGCCTCGGAAAACAGCCCCTCCGCGACCGACAGCGGGGGATCGGCCGTCGCGGTGCCGGGCGCCCGCCCGTCGCCCCGGGCGAGGTCGGCCACGTACTCTTTGAGGGCGGCCGTCGCGCGTCCGCCGACGGCGGTCGTCCCCGCGACGACGGCGAGTTCGAACACGTCGGCTTCGAGGTTCCGGTCCAGCGACTCGGTTCCGCTGGTCCGGCGTTCGGTCTGGTCACGGCCGAACGCGCGGACGGTCTCGACCGCACAGCCGGCGGCCTCGGTCCGCGCGAGCAGGTAGAACCCGCGAGCGACCATCACGTCGGCGACCAGGATGGACATATCCGCTTCGATGTCGGCCGGATCGGTCGCTTCCCCCGGCTTCGCGCCACCGCGGGACTCGGCGACCGGCACGGACGGGTCGCTGACCTCCCCGTCCGGGACAGTCACGTCGCCGCCGTCGGTCATGCTCGCGTCGTCGGTCGAGGGGGCCGGCGGCGATCCCTCACCGCCCCGCTCCCAGGGCGGGCCCTGCGAGAGCACGCGGGTGAGTCGCAGTCCCTCGTAGATGAGCTGGACGCCGGCGCCGCGCTCGGCGACAGGGTCGCTGGGGACGGACTCGACGGTCGCCTCGGGCGCATCGACGGCCGCGCGAGCGCTCAACAGCGTCAGCACGCCGGGCGCCATCGACCCCGATTCGAGGCGCCCCCGGATCCGCTGGCGAAGGCGGTCGGGTTCGATGTCGCCGACCGCCTCGACCGCGGCTCGTCGGACTGCGGCGACTTCCTCCATTGCCGTCGTCTAGCAGAGCGAAGGGCAAAGACCTTTGGAAACCACCTACCCACGAACGCCCATGTCCCGTGCCCTCGCCACGGTTCGGTCCCCACCGGCTGCTGTCGATACGCTCGCCCGCGGCCCGGTTCGGAGGTGTCGCCAGTGATCGCCACCGAGCGGGACGGAGACGTGTGTGTCATCACGCTCAGCCGCGCCGAGAGACGGAACGCGCTCACGCTCGACGCGCTCGACGCTCTCGAAGCGGCGGTCGACGCCACCGAGGCGCCAGTGGTCTGTCTCCGGGGCGCGGGCCCGGCGTTCTGTGCTGGCGCTGACCTCGGCGTCGTCGCGGACCTGCCCGACCGCGAGGCCGCCAAGCGGTTTGCCCGCCGCGGGCAGGCCGTCGCCCGGACCATCGAGATGGCCGATCCAGTCGTCGTCGCGGCAATCGACGGCCCCGCACGCGGCGGCGGCGTCGAACTCGCGCTGGCGTGCGACCTCCGCGTGGCGACGCCCGAAGCGACGTTCGCCGAATCCGGGGTGACCATCGGTCTCCTGGGCGCCTGGGGCGGGACGGTTCGTCTCCCCGAGGTCGTCGGTCGGGGCGAGGCGATGGACCTCGCTCTCTCGGGGCGGGTCGTCGACGCCGAGGCGGCGCTCCGAATGGGACTCGTCTCGCGTGTGGTCGACGACCCCCGAACGGTGGCGGCGAACGTCGCGAGCAACGACCCGGACGCCCTGCGAGCGCTGAAACAGCGCTTGCGCGACGACGCCGACCGCGAGACGCGCGAACGCCGAGAGGCCGCGGCCTTCGCGGCCCTGCACGCGGACTTCGAGCGCGAGTGACCGTCCCCGTCGACGCTGCGATGCGTGTGCGAACGACTCCCACCCGAACCGAAACCGTTGAAAACACCGCTCCCTCATTGAGTGGTAATGCCGGACTGTGACTACTGCGGGGAGTCGTTCTCCGACGAGGACTCCCATCTCGACCATCTCGCTGCCGAGCACCGGGGCGAACTCGGAGCGATCGACAAGCGACGGGTGGCGTCCCACGAGGGTGGGGGCGACGGCGGGGGGTTCCCGCTCGGACCAGCGATTCTGGTCGGCCTCCTGGTCTTCGCCGGCGCGGTGGTGGTGTTCGTCACCTTCAATTTCGGCGGTGACGGCACCGCGAGCGCCGGTTCGCTCCCGGACAGCGGCGACCAGTCGGTCGTCTCGCAGGTCGAAACCGAACCGGCGACGAGCAACCAGCACGTCTCGCGTGACACCGACATCGATTACGAGCGAATCCCCCCGACCTCTGGCCCACATTACCGCGCACAGCACGCCGTCGGGGCCGGCTTCTACAGCGAGGAGCGCCCCCTCGGCGGGCTCGTCCACTCGGTCGAACACGGCGCTGTCGTCGTCTACTACGACCCCGCTGCCATCACCGACGAGGCGCAGGCGAGTCTCAACGGCTTCGCGAGCAACTTCACCGGGCGGTGGCAGAGTTTCATCGCCGTCCCCAACCCGGCCGACGACCCGAACGCGACTTTCGTCCTCACTGCCTGGGAGAAACGCCTCACGATGAACGAGTACGACGAGGACACCGTCCGCGCGTTCATGGCCGAGTTCATCGGCCGCGGCCCCGAACAGAGCGTCCGCTGATCCGGGTGCGTTCGATTGGCCCCTCGGACCGTCGCTGCCAGAAGTAACTGCCTGGTTACACAAAGACCGAAAATGGTATTTCATCGAGTGGTCACCTTTCGACCGACATGCTCGGACGCCTTCGACAGCCGGAGTACACCGGCGAGAACCGCTGTCTGCCGTGTACGGTAGTCAACAGTCTGGTCGCCGTGGTACTGGCTGGTGCTGTCGCGGGTGCCGTCTCGGCGTCGGGCGCCGCGGGCGCGTCGGTCGCGCTCGGTGCCGGCGCGCTCGTTCTCGCTGTCTCTTCGGCGCTGATCTACCTGCGGGGCTATCTCGTCCCCGGAACGCCGACGCTGACGAAACGGTATTTCCCGCCGTGGCTGCTCGGCCTGTTCGGCAAGGACCCGAGGCCGCCGGGTGCGGTCGACGGTGAGGTCGGTGCGGGGAACGAGGCGGCGGACGAGAGCGAAACCGCCGCTGCGGGTGTTCGCGGCGAGGAAATCGACGTCGAGCGCGTCCTTCTGGACGCGGGCGCGGTCGAACCCTGCGAGGACCGCGACGACCTCTGTCTCACCGAGTCGTTCAGAACCGCGTGGAACGCGGCAATCGAGACCGTCCGCGAGGGCGGCGTGGACGCGGAGACGGTCGTCCGGAAGCTCGACCTCGCTGTGTCGGAGTGCACCATCGAGGAACACGGCGACGGCCGGGTTCTCCGAGCCGGTGGGGGCGACAGCGGTGCCGACGGCGCGGCGGGCGCGGCCGGACAGCGAGTGGTCGGCAAGTGGCCCTCGGCGGCCGCGCTGGTCGCCGACAGCGCCGCGGCGACGGTGCTGGCCGAGCGGTACGGGGCGTGGGGAGAGCTGGGGCCGGAAGCGAAAGGGCAGGTCCTGAGCGGCCTGCGGCTGTTCCTGGTCGACTGTCCCACGGGCGAGGGCAGCGTCGAGTTCGGCCAGGAGACCGTCGAGTCCTGCTGTAGCACCCACGAGGTCGTCGCCGTCACCTGCACCGAGACCGGCGAGCGACTCTTCGAGCAACCCGTTCCGCAGTGACCGCAGCGGATCCTGATCGCTGAAAGCCCTCGCCCCGCTCGCTCACGGCGCCTGTGGCGCCGTTTGGCTCCGAGGCTCTTACTCCGTTCACGGCTCACTTCGTTCGCCGAGAGACTCGCTTCGCTCACGGCTTCACCGTTCGCTTCGAGGGCTCCCTTCGGTCGCCCTCGCACCGCTCGTCTTTCGAGCCCTCGCTCGCTTCGCTTGCGA
>Ga0207733_100189_pt1 | contig 57769 bp, 83 predicted proteins | sample A23P3SouthBayCA_FD_187735 | JGI IMG/M metagenome (GOLD analysis project Ga0207733, IMG submission 187735) | Aerobic enrichment media microbial communities from Eden Landing Ponds, California, USA - A23 P3 (SPAdes) | ecosystem: Environmental > Aquatic > Marine > Unclassified | place: Emeryville...
TAAGCGACATATTGGCGGCTGTCGTTCATTCGAACTATCCTGTCCAGCCAGCGAGGGATCCACGCATAGAACGCTCTCTCCCACCTCTCAGATTCTGACCAATTCGATCGATATTCATTTGTAGACGCTCTATATCCCGAAAACGTGTTGAATAGTCGGCTCGAGTCACGAATCGCGCGAAAACAGCCGTCTCGAGCCCGAAAGAAACGGTTCGCGCTATCCAACCGGCTGACAAGCTACTTCATTTATCGATGTCACCTGTCATCGGCCGTTGCTCTCAGCCGCTCCTACTAACGCCTGTCACTCAAGTCGGGGCGTGCTCTCGTTGCTGTCGCCGTCTGTATTTGTGCGACCAGTGAGTGTCTCAATATCGTATTCGTACCATTCCACCTCGCTATCACTATCCTCTCGGCGAGACGCGGTCTCGATATTCGAAGCTTGGGTGAAGAAAATGGCCGCGGCCCAGTTCGCAACAGCATCATTTGACAGTGACTGCAGTGATCCCGTCGCAACGACACTCTGCCACGTACCATCGGAGTCGTATTCGTAGGCAGTCAATGTAACCGTCTCACTGGTCTCGAGGAACTGCTGTTTCTGACTTTCTGGCTCGGTTACAAACTGAAGGATGCAGCGCTCTGACTCGAGATCGTAGCCATACGAGACAGGGATTCCATAGCCATCGTTGTCTTTTGCGAGAGAAAGGACCCCATGGCCTTGACTAGCGAAGAATTTCTCAGCCACCCCCGAAGAGATCGCATCTCCAATATCGCCCATATTGATTGTTTGATACTATCGTATTAACATTTCCGGTTGACACTTAATTAGCTGTCACGCCACAGCTGGGTGTGTGACCGAGACCGTTCTCAAGGGGCTGAGCTTCCCGTTTTTCACAAGTTCGAGATCGTAAATGTAGACGCGCTACATCCCAGAAACGTGTCTGAACAGTTGGCTTGGATATTGGATCCGTCGAAAACACGCGTGTTGAAATCCAGCAGAGAGATTCGGGCAGTTCGTAGTCGTCGGGCAGTGGCGGTTTCGCAACCACGATCTACACCTCCCGCGGGGCCGGTGACACGACCACGCCGATTTCATCGAGTGAGTCGGCGTTGTCGGGCCAGTTCGTCTCATCGTTGCACCACGCCATACCACGCCCGACGCCAGTGACGTAGTCGGACGTCTGCCACGGCGTGAGCACGGCTGCCGGGAGCGTCTCGAAATGGTCCTCGAGCGCCCCGACATAGGTTTTGCTGCCGATGAGTACGACGGCGTCGAAGGACTCGAGTACGTCTGCGAGGTCGCGGGCAACCGCCCGGCCCCACGCCCGGACTTGCAGGTCGCTCATGTTGTCGAGCGTACGGTCGTACTCGGCGAGTTCGGTCTGGTTGTGGACCAACCCGTACTCGGCAGACAAGATGTAATAGCCGTCCGAATGCTGCCCGTAGCGGTCTTTGCAGGTGTGGACGCTCGAGTCGTACAACTCGCGGGCCGGGACCGTCTCGCCGGGTGCGAGGTCTTGTTTCGAGGCCCCACAGGAGACGACAGTACAGACGCGCGGCGTCACTGTTTCTCACCCCCGTCGGTCGCAACCGCCGGCTCCAGTGCCCGATCTTCGACCAACTCGCGGTGATCCTCATACCCCAACTCGCCGGCCACGTCGTCGAGCGCGTCGTAGGCTCGCCGAAGGACCTCGAGTGGATGTTCGTCACAGTCGTCGGGAATCGCTTGGGTCACGTCGAAGGCATCCCGAAACGCCGTCTCACTGTCGGGGACCGCCCCATTATCGAGCTGTAAGGCGGCTTCGGTGAGCGTCTGATACGTATCGCCGGGTGCGAGTCCGGGGGCTGCGGGTTCACACGACTGACACAGCGTCATTTCGCGCTTGCCGAGGCGCTGGTCTAACTCGCGGTCGGTGGTCGAGCCATGCGCCCACAGGACGTAGTCCTCGTAGCTCTCTTTTTTCATCTCGCCGTTGCGGGCCGCATCGATCACGCGGGCCTCGAGCGACTGGATATAGGCCCACATGTACGGCCAGTTCTCGCGGATCACCGTGAGTTCTAACCACCGATCAGCGTAGGCCCCACAGCAGCAGTCACCCGAGTGTCGGAGGTGTTCGACCACTTCTGACCGGCGAATCCCCTGCTCACGGATGTACGATTTCACGTCCGACGGCGTCCACGCCGCGAGTGGCGACGCATAGAGGTGGCCGTCTTTGACCTCGAGCCCGCTACTGTCGACTTTCTCGTAGCGCGCCTCGCTTTCCTCGCGGGTGGCCCCGGAGATCAACAGCGTGGTGCCGTCGAACTGCGTTAGGAGCGTCTGTAGGGGTTTGTCCTTGTTGTTGACCCACTCCCACTTGTGAGCCGTTTCGTTCGCACCGGGGAAGCCATACGATTCGATTCGCGTCGCGTACTCGTCGGCCTCCCGGCGAACGTCTGCCACGTGCAACTCGAGTCCGAGGTCGTCGGCAAACGCTTCGACGTAGTCGCGCGTCTCTCGCAGCCCGATCGACGTGTCGATGTGGATGATTCCATCCAGTGCAAACGGGGCGTTGTGGTAGGTGTAGTGTGCTGCCGCGACTGAATCGTAGCCCCCACTGACGAGTGCGTAGGCTTGGTCCCAGTCGCGGGATTTGGCGTCGTGGAGGATTTCATCGGGGTCGTTGGTCTCGGGGGTGTCTTCCTCAAGTGATCCCCACGACTCCGGCTCGCCGTCGGCCCGATCGCCGAGCATGGGTTCGGCCGGTCCGGTGCCGGGATTCGGCGTCGCGGGTTCGGTCTGGCCGCGGTCGGCACACGGAGCCGTTCGACCGCACGGACAGCGGAAGCAATCGGATGGGTCGCAGGTCATAGCGCAACGACCTCCGGCGTCTCGCGGGCGAATCGCAGCCGGCGCGGGAGCACGTCGGCGTCGGTCAGCCCCAGCCCGACAGTGTCCTCGAGTTCGACACACTCGAGATCGGTGTCGATTGCAGTCCGCAAGTGCGAGCGGATCGACGCGCCAACGTCGCCATCACGCGAGCGGAAAAACGCCCGCACGCCCTGGTCGTGCTCGCTGTGGTGGACGTGGATCACGACGCGGTCGTTCGGCGCTTGCGTGTCATCGATTCGAATGCGGACAGTCTGTTCGTCACTCATGCAGTGAGCACCTCTCGGAATCGGTGGCCGCAGTTGCGACACTCGTAGAACTCGACGCGCGGCTCGGGATACTCCGCACCGTTGTCGTCGGTCAACTCGACATCGATCGTACCGCATTCAGGACAGGAAAGGGTCATTGATAGGTCGTTACTCGCTCTTTCCCGTGGTCGGTCGGCCACGCAGCACACGCGCTCGAGCCCGTTGTTCGGCGTGAGCCAGCGCGTCGGCGTTGCGCTCGCGGTAGTCTGGCGAGCGATACTGTGCGATTCGTTTCGGTTTTACGACCCCGCGACAGTCACGACACTCGCCGTTTTCGATGTGGCGAGTGGCGTCGCGGTGGCCACAGTCTGCGATTTCGGATTGCATTTGGAAGCACCGGGATTATCGCTTTCCCGTACCAATACAATGTATTTGATTACTATTAAACGTATCGGACACTCGCCAGTGTCGGCCTCGAGCGACGCGAAAAGAAAGAGTCGGCAGCTATCCGTCGAACGCGAGCGTTTCGCTGTTACACATGAAGCAGCCGCATTTCTCGAGTGGAATGTCGTCGGCGGATTCGGCGATTCCCTCGGTCTCGATTGCTTCTTTCACGCGCTGTGCGCGCTCGACGATCGCCGCGAATCGGTCCTCGTCAAACTCGAAATAGCCGTCTTCGGGGTAGGTGCGAACCTCCATGTCCTTTTTCGAGACGTAGACGACTTGTCCGTACTCCGCGCCGGTCGCAGCCATGTAGACGTGAATCTGATCTAAGTGCCGATCGTTTGGTGGGTTGAAGTTGTACCAGCCACCGCGGGATTTGAAGTCCACAACCGCGTTGCGCTGTGGGTCGTAGTAGTCCGTGTGCCCGACGAAGCGCACGCCGTCGGTCTCGTATTCGATCGGTTTCTCAAATTCGGCGTCGGCGAGCTGCGGGCCGACGTACTCCTCGATAAACTCGTGGATCAGCGTGCCGGTCTGGAAGGTGCCGAGAATATCGGTGTGGTCTTTCAGCCCGAGTTTGCCGAGGTACGCCTGTCGTTCGCACGCTGCGATTTGGGATGGGTGGAAGGTTTCGGCGTCGCGTTCGGTGTGGGAATCAGGATCGTTGGCCGCCTCGAGTGCGGTCTGTAGCTGTGCCTCGAAATCGATCGGTTCGGGTTCGGTCTGTGGGTTGCTCATTGGTCCACCTCGTACCACTCGCGGATTTGGTCGAGAATGTCGTCTCGAGCCGCCTCTGTGTCGGGGAGGTATTCGTTGTCGTCGGCCTTCAGCGCGTGATAGAGCATCTTCGCCGTCGCGGTATCGGTTATCTCGAGTGTGAGTGGGTCGTCGTCAGAGTCGGTCATTTGGTCTGTCATGTGGAAGCACCGGGGTTTCGTTTCCCCGTATAAATACAGTGTATTGGTAAGCTTGTAAAACTATCGGAATCGCATAGCTGTCGCTCGAGAACACTGGAAACGGCGACGCCGACGTACCCCGGTGCTTCCAAACAACGGATAGGTGGCGTCGCCAGCGAGGTGTAGTTCCGGCGGTCGGATAAACCCACCGTGAGCAACCGACGACCTACCAGCGACTCGAGACGGAGCAAATCGCATGACAGCGCCGGAATCGATCGGTGGCTTTATTATTTACCAATACATTGTATTGGTTGCGGGGCAACAGTACCCCGGTGCTTCCAATGCACGGCAAACCAAGCAATCTGACGGCTGAATCGTACCACCAAAAGATCGAAACGATCGTCCAACTCAAGGGCACGCTCGCTCGCGCCGACTGCGTCGAGTGCTTCGACGTGAACCACGACGAAAACGGTCAAATTCGTGGGCGCGTCTCGCTGCAACACAGCGAAGATTTCTTTGATTTCAACGACGTGCTCTCGATGTACCCGATTCGGGTTACGTCGCTGTACAGTGAGGATCATCTCGAGGAGGCCCCCGACGGCGGCCACCGGCAGGCGACCGAAGTGACGGTCTACATCACCGAAGCGTAAGCCGACTCGAGCGGCCTTTTTTGTTTCGCGCGGTCGCGGTCCTGTCGTCGCAAGTTCTAAATACTGTACCAATACAACGTATTGTACGGGGCAAAACCCCCGGTGCTTCCACATGCAGAAACTAATGCCACGACCAAACGCGACATTCGAGAACGTAGCGACAGTGACGACGAGAGACCAAAACGGCTCGATCGTAATCGAGATTGAACCGGCGGTGAACCGATCGGGGAATGCCGGCGGTGGCGGGATTGCCTTCGAGCGCACCGACGACCACGTCTTGATCGGCGAGGTCATCGACGAGAAACCCGACGGTCGCAAACACGAGCTGGCCCGCGCGGTCAACGAGTTCGGCTCGCGGAAGGTGAAATCGGTCGCGGTCCCGCCCGCCGGCCTCGAGCACCTGGGGATCGATCGGGCAGCGGCCACCGACGGCGTCGATGTCGATCTGTGGGTGTGTAACGACCCCGATATCGAGCGGTCGCTGGTTGCCGTGACGCCAGTGATCCGACAGACCATGCAGTTCAGCGTGGGTGAGAACGAATGAACACGAATACGACACCGACGGCCGACTCGACACCAGCCTCGGACACTTCAGTGACAGGACCTACGTCTGTGAAGGCTGTGGGAATGTCACGACCTTCGACGGGCAGACAGTCAGGATTCGCTCGCCGTTCGACGACAGCGACGGCGGGTGTGCGATCCACCAGATGCACCTGCAAAACGCCGAGGCATACTGGGACGGCGAGATCGAACCCGACGAGGTGGTGACAGATGCCTAAATCAGACCCACGTTCGCCGACCGACCGCATGGACAGCTTTGCCGCCGAAGCCGACACACTCGAGGGCGTCACGGCCACGCGCCACGATCGGGAGGTCGCCGTAACGGCCGTCGGCCCGGAATCGGACCTGTCGGTTGATCTGCGACCAGTGCTCGAGGCCGCAATCCGATATGGCATGGTCACGTTCGACGGCAACGCGGGCGCAACAGAGGCGACGCTGCATTTCAAGCCCGCCGAAACGGTTTTCGACGGTGATTACAATGTCTGAGCAGACCTACCCCTGTCCCTCGCCCGACAACTGCGAGTTCGTCGCCGAGGACGCAACCGACCTCCTCGAGCACGTCAACGCAGAGCACGCCGGGGAGTTCCAACGTCCCGACTGGCCGGATACCCCAGCGGGCCGGGCCGGTCGCGAGCCCGATCAGGGAGACGTCGACGGCGACGAATAGTCGAGGTTCACATACGAAGCGGACATTGCGGGCTTCGACGACCACCACGAGCACCCACCGCCACGCGGACGCGGGCGAGGTCCTTTTGAAGTGCTAATTCGCACTCGAGCAGCTTCGTGCGGTTGCTTTTCGGCAGATTGGGGTTTTCAACCCCAGTGGCACGGTTCCAAAGGCCGTCTCGAGAGACGTCCGGCAGCCCCAAACACCGATTCTGGCGTGAGTGTCGCGTACAGCCGCGGAATCGTCCAAATAGTATGATAGAATCGAGACTGTCGACAGCCGCTCGAGCGCGGACCGAGGAATTTAGGGCCTCGTACACACCACCTGCGTATGCCCGACAACGAACCCCGCCGGCTCAACCACTCACGCGGGCGTTCACGGGCAAATTCGATCATGAGCATAGACGTCATCCTACAGGCCGCGGCCGTGCTGTTGCTCACCATCGATCTGTTGCTCGAGCTAGGCGGCCACAAGTAGCATCGTCAGGGCGTTAGCCCTAAACTAACGCCCCGCCGACTCAACCGTTCTGGACTCACACAGACACGATAATTAGACTTGTGTCTTGTGGCACACACCACCGTTTCCGCTGTTTTCGAACCGCTCGAGTACCCAAACCCCCGGTTGTCGGGGTAAGTCTTATCTGTATTATTCACGAAGCTAAGACATGGGATTCGGGCGGCTCGCATGCTCGAGCCCGCCGGAATCGGTGATAGAGATATGAGTGTTGAACCAACGACGACGGTGCGCATCGACGCGACGCCAGACGGCCCGACCGATCCGTTCGGAGAGTTGCGAGACGACCAGGTACTCCGCTGTGAGGACCCCGAAACGGGCTGGCAGTGGTTTTACGAGCGCCGCGGGAGTGCGATCCTGAAATACCACGAGCGAACCGGCTACGCCGCCGAGATGACGGCGCTGGCCGCGGTCGCCGAAACGATCGACTGTGAGGGTGTGGTGGCCTACTCGGTGAGTCGGACGTATCTCGAGGTCTACCGGGGTGAGTTGTGATGGCGTCAGCACTCCGCAGCCCCGAGGGCGTGATCGAAGCCGAGTGCGAATGCGGGTGGACCTTCGACCGCTCGCTCGAGGCCGGCGACGACCTGACCGTCGACGACAATCGGGAGATCGCCGAACGTGTCGTGCGCTCGCATCGCTACAAGTGCGAGTCAACCGGCGAAGACTGGGGAGAGACGGCAGTCGTCGAGTTGTCGATGCCCGGGTGTGAATAGCGACTAGCGATTTCTGATACTGTTTTGTAGTCTCTCTGACTATCTGGGGGTGGCATGCTCGAGGCCACGCCGCGTTTCTGCGTTCGGACAGTCGGGGTAATCTCTCAGCGCGGCGACTAACCAGCGGTTACTCCGGCCATGATCCTGATTAGACGGTACACCGTCGCTACCGGGCAAATTGGGCGCTCGGAGACAGTCAGCGGTCGGACCCCCGCCACGCTTATCCCGAGCCCGGGGAGTTCGACAATCGCCATGAAGGCACTCGCCTATGGAATTGTGTTCGGGTTCGGCAGCGTAGTGGCGGAAATGGGCGTTCGGGCGCTCCGACAGTGGCTCGAGCGCCGTCGCGGCGGCAGCGGTGGTATGTTGGGTATCGACTGGTAGGATCGTCTCCGGTCTAAAGCACCCAATATCTGTATCCAACATCTGTATCCAGTATCCAGATACAGTATCCAGATACAGTATCCAGATTCGGTATCGAGATTCGATATCAATAGCACCGAAACAGATTCGTGAGTCAGATTCAGAACTCGCCAGACTCGAGGAACTGTTTGCGACCGGCCTTCCCGGCATCGATTACACTCGTGTCAGTCTCTTTGAGCCCGATGCGGACCAACAGCCGAAGGACCGCCGACCGCGAGTCGGCATCCTCGTCGTCGCGGTCGAGCACGTCGGCGGCTTGCTCACCCACGTCGGCGAGTCGGCCCGATTGCTCGAGCCCGCGAAAGAGCGCTGCGAGATTGTCGTCACGCAGCGTGAGATTCGAAGACACGTCGCCCGCGTCGATCGCCTCGTAGGCGTCGGCGATTGCGTCCTCGAGTGCGGGCGTGTCGTCGTCGGCCTTCTCGACGGCAGCCTCGGTTGCATGGCGACCGTCGCTCGTTTCGTCTTTGTGTTCGTCAATCAGTGCGTCCACATCAAGGTCGTCGTCAGACATGATTATGCGAGTCGTGCGAGGAGGTCGTCGGTCAACTGGCGGTACGCCTTCCGGGCGCGGGCACCCGTGTTGTATAGTTCGTCGTCCGCGAAGGCAAACAGCGTCCGGCCGTCAGACTGGCCGGCACTGATATTCGCCGATTCGGCGACCGGCTCGCCAGCGGTCTCGGGATAGTCAGCCTCGAGTTCGGCGACGAACTCGCTCGAGAGATTCGTGGTTTGGTCGACCATCGTGGCAAAGACGAGCGCGAGCTGTGGCGCGGCGTCGTGGTCGTCGTCGCCGGCGATCGCCTCGAGTTCGCTTTCGAGATTCTTGAGTTGGGCGAGTTCGAACGCGCCGGGTTTCAACGGGGCAACGACGTTTTCGGCAGCATGGAGGCCATTGATCGTGATGTTGTCCTCCTTTCCGGGGAGGTCGAACAATACGAGGTCGTATTCGGGGGCGATTTCCTCGCTGATGAACGTCTCGAGACGGTCGTAGCGGTCCTCGCGTGGGACGTTGGCGAGGTTGTTATCCTCCGCTGCGAGCCCGCTGTCGGCGGGAATCAGGTCGACCCCTTCGTCGGTTTCGTAGACCATTCGATCAACAAGGTCGTCGGCGCTGTCGCGGAGGAGTTCCCATTTGTCGCTAAAGACGATCGACACCGGCACGTCGGGGTCGTCGACAGCGTCCTCGAGTCCGAACTGATTTGCGAGGTCGTTTTGCGTGCCTGCCAGATCGATCAACAGGACATCGAGGTCGTGGTCCTGGTGTGCGGCGACGCCCATGTGAGCAGTACTCGTGGTTTTTGCGATGCCGCCTTTCGGACAGTAGGTCGCGGCAGTTAGTATCTCGTCGGTCATATACAGATACTGGATACAGATACCAGATACATATAGCTTATCCGTACAGTCGATCCGGATGCACTATTCGGATATTACTCACGAGTAACGAAGTTTAGAATCGGCGCTGGCCTGCTACGGCTCGCCAGAGGGGCGGCAGTACCCGTGGGTCACCACCGGCAGCGCGAGCGCCAACGTTGTCTTTCGAGCGGGACTAAGAAAGGATTGTGGTGGCAGACACACCACGTTGCAAGTGAAACATCTCGACACAAGGTTGATAGCGTCGGCGCGACAACACGTCACTGTCGCGCCACAACAGCGCGACCGCACTCCCACCCAACACCGATCAGCCCCACTTTCAGATCGGTGGGCCGACTCGACACCGACTCCCCACGGTGTCGGCGTCGGCCGTCTTCTCTCGAGACGCCACGCGTGCAAAGTGAAAACCAGTCGGTTAGTCGTCGGTCTCGAAAAGCCGCTCATCGAACGACGCGCCCGATGGGGTCGCCGTCGGGACGTACTCGCCGTCGATCGTCGCGTTCACGCTGACGAGACAGTACCCACAGCGCAGCAGGCGGTAGCCCTCGCGGTCGGTGGTCCGATCGATCGTCTCGGGGTGGGCCAAACACTCAGGACAGTACAAATTCGTATAGCGCCCGTCGGGAATCGTTTCAGAGTTGACCATTACCACGACCCCTCCGTGACAGACTCGTCGTAGGTCACTTTCTCACAGACCGCGCACACGGCGTGATAGGCCGCGTCGGGGGCCAGCACCCACTGTCTCGAGTCGCAGCGCTCGCACGGCTCGCCCATCGTCGCATGATCGTAGTGGTCGCGGTGTTTGGCACACAGCGCCCGCCCATTGCGTTCGGCGACGGGATTGCCCGTACACGCAGAGACTTGGCACAACGTGCCTTCGACGGCGGTACCGAGGGCGTCGAGGAGGTCGTCGGTCATAGGTCCTCCCGTGGCGTGTCGTCGATCACTTCGCGTGCGAACCGGCGGAACGTCTCGCCGCAGGATTCGCAGGCCACGAGGTCGCCAACGTCGTGGGTCCCGAATCGAGCGCCACAGTGCGGACAGTCGACCGTTATCGTTTCAGTTTCCATATGCGCCCCCGTCCGAATCAGTCTCGCCGATCACCTCGAAGGTGAGTCGGTTCCGAGAGAAGCACACACTCGTCGGTACCCACCCAGCGCGTCGCATGAGTCGGATTACGTCGTCCGTCCCTCTGCCGTGGTCGTCCTCGAGATTCACCATGATCGTCGTCGGTCGCCACCGCTCGTCGTCGCCGTCGACGGTCACGTGCCACACCATCGGGAGGTCGAGTAACATTCCGGTCAGCTCGGTCAGCGTCGGGTCGTCGCGGGCGGCTTCCAGGGCTTGCTCGAGTTGCGAGGGAATCGGTCGCCACGGCGTCTGTCGGTGGGCGGGTTCGACGGAGTAGACCGGGCGGTCGTCGGACTCACTCGCCACGGTCGTCACCTCGCGCGTCGGGGTGAATCGGTCCCAGCACACAGAATTTCTCGTGAAAGTCCGACCGGCGCACGTAGTTGCCCGCGCCCTCGGCGTCACGGTACTCGCGGGCGATATCGACGTGCTCGTAACAGCCGACCGCGCCCTCGAAGCGTGCGAACGCCGAATCCGGCAGTGTCTCGAGGTTGAGGAATCGGACCACCAACTCGTCGGCCCGGTCGTCGGCGGGGTCGACAATCTCGCCCCACGTCTCGTCGGGCAGGTCGGTGATGCACACCCACTCGCCGCTTTGTTCGTACTCGCAAATCGTGCCGAGTGTCGCTCCCTCGGCAAGTTGTGGGTAGCCACGAGCGCGGTCTGCGAGTGTCGGATCGATGGCGACGGCGTCGGCGCTCATAGCCGACCCCCACAGTAGGGACACCGATCGCCCTCGAGCGTAGCGAGCGTTTTCGAGACGGTCGCGCCACACGAGCAGGTGGTAGTCTTGGTTTCGACCGCCATGTTACGCAGGCACCTCCTCGAGCGTGGTATCACAGCCGTAGCACCGCACCGGGTCGTCACACGCTGCGACCTTGTCCGACCCACAGTGGGGACACTCGTTGCACTCGCGGTCGTCTACGATCTTGTAGAGTGTGCCGTCGATTCGGATGTGTTCTTCGGGGACGTTGTCGGGCACTTTGTCGGTCGTCGGGAACACAGCGAGTTCCGGTTCGTACTCCCGAATTCCGTCGCCGGAGAACGTCATCGTCATGGTGATCTCCGGTTTTTCGACGCGGACCTGGCCCGTCTTGCCGACGAGCGAGTCCGGGGCCTCGAGTCCGTCGTCGGTGAGCGAGAGGTCCGGGGCGTCGGACATATCAGGCGTCACCTCGCACTGGCCGTTCAATCAGGCCGTTCGACACCGCGGCCCCGATGATCCGACCGACAGCCGCCGGGCCGATGCCGTGGGCTTGCTGTAGCGCCTCGGGGTCATGCAGTGGCACGTCGGTCGGTTCGTCCCACTCGTCGATGATCGCCTTGCACATCCGTTTCGTGGGATTCCGGCGGGGGCTAAAGCGATTCGAGTGTGTTCGCTGTGCGTACCGGAGCATCAAGAGGTCGTATTCGTTGACCTCACGGTCAGAGTCGACCGGCGGCTTGTACGGTTCGGGCTCGAAGTCCTCGCGGTCGGCGACGTACTCGAAGTCCACCGGATCGAAGCCAGGGAACTCGCCGGCAGCCAGCTTGCGGGCTTGCTCGCGAGAAGTCGCCGGCACCGTGATCAGGCCGCCGATCGGGTCCGCGAACGCATACCGCTCGGAATCGTCTCGTTCGGCGAGGTGCATGTCGGCGTCGGCGGGGTAGGTTCGGTCGGCGGACATCTACGCAGGCACCTCCGTAGCAGTGCGCCCACAGTCGGGACATTTGAGGCCGTCGTCGGTCTCGTAGAGTGCGAACAAACAGTCGGGGCAGGCAGGGAAGGTCATGCTTTCACCCGCTCGCAGTCCTCCGGCAGCGCCGAGCGTGCGGCCTCAAAGACGCCGTCGGCGTGTGCTTCGACCTTCTCAGCGTCGCCGTGCATCGTGACGGTGTAGCGGACGTGTTCTGTTTTCCACGCTCGCGAAGACTTGTAGTCGTGCTCCTCGGCACGATCGCCACCCTCGAGTGGCATGTCGCGGGCGATGTGGTCCGTGACGGTCATGTCCGCGGTCACGAGCGGGCCTTCGCCGCGGGCCTCGTTTCCTTCCGCTTTGATTTCGACCTCGAAGCCGTCGCCCAACGTCGACATGGTGGCTTCCCAGTCGTCGTTCTCCGCTTTGCCGCCGGGCTGGGATTCTTCGACTACCCCGCCGTCGGTCGCGACCTCTCGATCAGCGTCGAAACGGTTGCGCTGCCAGTTCTGTTTCCGTGCGAGCATCGATTCGGCCAGCTCGGTCAGCGCGTATTCGTTGGTCCGACGGTCGCGCTTTCGTTTCTCGAGTAGTCCCATGTCGACCAACGTGTCGAGATTTGGATACAGGCGACCGTGGTTCACTTCAGTCCCGTAGTAGTCCTCGAGTTCAGCCTTGATTTTCGTGCCTTTCACCGGGCCAGTGTCGGCGATCACGTACAGTGCGTTCCACCGAAATTCGGTCATGTTTTGGGCCGTCTGTTCCGGCATCGTATCAGCTTTCGCCATATATCAAAAGTGCTGATTATAGAGTATAAACCTTCTCCCGACAACCGATTTTAGCGTGTTTAGAGAACGAGATACCGGCCAAATACTCGCAAATCAGACAGGGAAAAAGAGCCGCCGTCTACCGCCAGTGCTTGAGGTCCACGGCGTCGTCGGCGTCGATCGTCACCCACGAAGTGAGCACGTCGTTCTCGGGGTCGCGGGGCACGAAGACCAGTTCGTCGGGCCGGTCGTCGTGTTCCGTGACGTAGTGGCAGATCGTCTCCCGGCGCTGGTTGGCGTCGGGCGTGTCGTGTGTTACAGGGTCGGTCGCGTACTCGAATGGGTCGGTGTTGGTCATCTAGTCCAACACCTCGGTTGGTTCCTCGTCGCGGAGCACGCCCATCGACGCGCCGCATTTGGTACACTCGCCGAAGTTCTCAGTCACGTCCTCGATGAGCGGTTCGGCCGAGTCGGACTTGCCTTCGGTCTCGAGTTCGTACTGTTGGCAGCCGTTCGGACAGCCCGCGACGACAGTTACGCGCTTGCGGTCAGTTGCGTGTTGGTGGTCGGTCATGCTGCGTCCTCGCTGGATTCGTCTGAGTTTTCGTCCTCGAACTGTGGAATCGCCGCGCGAACGTCGGCGTCGGTCGCTTGCTCCGAGTCGGGGATCAGGTACGTCTCGGCGCTCATGCCGATCGGCCCCCCGTGGCGTCGTCTGCGTGTTCGGCTGCGATATGCTGGGGGAGCTTCGACGCCGAGACGGGCTCGCCACAGATCATACACTCGCGTTCGTCGGCGTACTGCGTGCTCATGCCGACCGCCCCCGTTTCGTGTACTTCTCGTGTGAATCGGTCTCGACAGTCGGCGAGAGCCCGAGGTCTTCGGGGTCCATCTCCGCGAGTTGTGACGCCATCGAGCCGTCTTTGTCCGGCGTCCGAATCCCGTAGTCCTCGAGATTGGTGCGGATAACCTCGTAGCCGACCGCGTCGCCAAAGAGGTCCGACATCTCGCGCATCGACAGGTCTCGGTCGTCGAATAAGTGCTCGAGGCGATCGGCGTCGCGCCACCACTTACACGGGTACTGGAACACACTCGTCTGTGTCGTCGTGTCGCGTGTGTCGATCGGAATCTCGACGCGGTCGGGGTCGTCGGGTTCGATGCCGCCGAAGTCGGCCAACGCCATGGCGTCGGTCTCGGTGGGGTCGTTCGTGACCAGGTACTCGGGGTCGTGGGCCGTATCGAGAGCGGGCCACTGGGATTCCCAGTCGGTCGGGAGTCGTGGTTCCGGTGCGATACCGCCGGTCGTCGTCGGGAGGTTTCGAGTTGCCATTGTGGTGGACTCTTTCGAGTTTGTGCAGGAGATCATGCGAGCGGTGCTGCGTCGGCCGGCGGCTCGTCCATCGCCGCGCGAACGCGCTCGAGCAACTCATCGCTCGAGACTTCGCACGCGGCGTGTTTGCGATACAGCGCGACGACGTGGGCGACGCTGAGGTTGTCCTGCCCGCGGTCGCGAGCGCCGAGGTCGAAATCCGCCGTCGAGTAGATGATCGACTTGCCGCCGACCGGGTGGATCGACGCGGTCACGTCCGCGCCACAGACGGCAAGTTGCCAGTCGCGGGTTCCGCGGGAGTGGATGACCCGGCGCTGGGGTGTCACCGAAGCTCACCTCCGGCGTTGCTCGCGTCGCGTGGCAGGTGGCGGTTGTCGGTACACTCAGGACAAGCGTGCGGGACGTTCTCATTGTCCCCGAAGACGCGCGCGAACCGTTTCGTGACCTTTGCGCCACAGTTCCGACAGCGCTTGCCGGCGTCGGTGCTGTCGTCGCCGGTCGGCGTCCAGTTAGGGCGGTCGGCGGTTTGGACCGTGCCGCCGTCCGTGACGAGTTCGCAGTCGTCGCCGTCGTCGGCCACCTCGAGTCCGGCCTGACAGTCGGGGCAACTCGTCGCCGACAGCGCGCCGCGGGCCACCTCAGTCTGGAAGCCACAGCCGTTCGGACAGGTCGCAGTGACGAGTTCGGCCGTCTCACAGTCGGCGATCGTCTCGGCGTCGGCTTCGGCGAGTTGGGCTGCCACTACGTCGGCATGGCTGTTGTCGCTCATTGGGACTCGCCCCCGTTGGTCGCGGCGTTCGCAGGAGGTTCAATATCGATCTCGGCGATCGGCTTGGGGTCGGCGCTGCCAGAGAGTTTGCCCGCGGCCTCGCCGAGCGTCAGCGTGTCCTGGTATCGGCCCGCGTCGTCGGTGCCGACCAAGAGGAACGGGGCGTCGGCGTCGGCGGTCGCGGGGAAGACGTATTCTTCCGCGCTCGGGAGGTCGACCGTGAGGACTTGGCCCGCCTCGAGTCCCTTCGTGTCGGGGTGGAGGGTGTCGCCGCCGTCGTCGGCCGCGTCGGGTTCGTCCGAGTCGCCCTTGACCGGGACGCGAACGGGCTTGTGTGGCACGTCGAACACCGGGTGCGGTTCGTCGTGGTTGTCGTCCCACTCGTCGATCTCCTCGCGAGTGGCCGATTCGGTCTGGATGTTCTCGCCGCCGTCCGTGGCCGCAACCGGGCCGGGCGTGGTGTCGGTGGCGATCGGCGCGTCGGTCAGCTCGCGCTCGCGGGCGTCGAGCGCCGAGAGGATCACCGAGCGCGGTGGGTCGAAATAGCGCGTCTCGGCGAGTCGGTAGCCCTCGAGTCGGTCGGCGTCACGAATCCCGCGGATCATCGCCAGCGGGAGGTGCTGTTCGCTCGAGGAGAGGTATTCCAGTGATTCTCGCCGTCGGTCAACTCGAGGATTTCGGAATCTTCGGGGAGGTCGCGTTCGGCGGCGTTGTACGGCGTCGTCATTGCTGACCACCCGCGAGTGTCGCGGTCTCGGGATGGGTCGTCGGCGTCGCACAGTAGGGACACTCGCCGGCTTCAACGACGACGGGGTAGCCCTCGATTTCGGTGGTCGTCGTCTCGTCGCGGTCGCGGTAGGCCGCGCCACAGTACCCACACTGGGCGATCTCGGCGACGGTCATTGGTCGGCCCCCGTGGGAGTGAGGTCGAACGTCGCGGTCGTCGCGATCGTCTGGTCGCTCGAGGTCGGCGTTCCACAGTGCGGGCACCGATCAGACGTGTACTCGACTTGCTCGCCCGTCGCTTCGACTGTATACGACGAGACCGCATCGTCGGCGGTGAACGTTCGCTCACAGCCACCACAGCGGTAGACGGAAACCTCGAGTTTCGAGCCGCCGTCGCTGGCGATCTCGGGGGCCGCCGCTTCGCGGACAGTCAAGAGTTCGATATCGTAGTCCGCGCGTGCGGGAAGTTCAGCCTCGAGTCCGTCAGACGTGTGGCGGACGTGTGGCGTGCGAGTGGTCTGTGAGCGGTTCTCTGGCTGCGTTTCGGTCCGACTAGATTTAAGTCGGTCAGTCTTGAACGTCGTCATGCTTCGTGGGATTGCTCTTCGATTGGTCGTCGCACGAAGCAACCGCGGTGCAGTGTGTGGCAGCACACTGCTTTTGCGACGATTCTGCTGAGATTCGCCGCGTAGCGAGTTGCTTCTGTATGTAGACCATTCATTCACGGCCACTTAATACTTACCACTATAGAGTATACACTGTATTCGGTAAGCTGATATGCGACGAGTGAGTATTCGGTGGTATGAGTGACGACACAGCAGAGACGCCGTCATTCGGGCGCGCGTTGTTCACTCCGCGAGAACGGGCGATCCTGAGTAACGAAGCCGACGTGAAAGACAACTATCGGTACAAGGTCGAGTCGGTGGCTCGCCGCCGGGTTGATCTCCTCGAGGACGATCTTGAGATGCTGCGAGAGAATCATCCCGAGCTGCTCGAGGAGATTCGAGAGTTTGTGTGCGAGGACGATCGCGACGGCGATCGGTAGGACGGTTCGGAAACCTCTCTAGTTCTAGGCATAGGTACGTACCTTTCGGGGAATAATTTTTTCTTTGCCTCAGACGCTCCGAGAGCGTAGGCGGGGGTGAGAGAGCAGCGAGCAATTGTTGAAAGTGAGATTGTAGGATAGAGACGTCGAAACGGGAGTAGAGTGTAGATTCCGCATAGGGATCGTGTGAGACAGACTCAGCGGGAATCTGACCGAAACCAAAGATATGGTGGATGCCACCACACCTGTATTCTACCGAAACGCTTTTAACTTGTAGTATCCTACTGGTCCGCAGCAAAGCTTCTGCGGCAAGAAAGAACAACGTGATGCCGCAGCCGTGTTCTCTGGCGGCTCTTCTTGCTGTTTTCCGTTCTTGCTGATTTCGCGTCCTAGAGATGTCCTTCTGCGCGTCTAATTTTCTTTGAACCACCTCTGGACTCTCGGGCCGTCTCGGCCAAAGAAAAAATTATTCCGTCTTACCCGTACCTTTTTCTTTTTGTCAACTCAAAACCGCCACCCGGGGCGGCTTCTCTCGGATTCTCGAGAGAAAAAGACCCGGAAATCTGTTCCGGTTCTAAAATTCGCAGAAAATATTTCTCTCAACTCTCTGGTTTCTGATACAGTCGCAACCGCCTGTCGGCGATGCCTATATCTTGCAGCTATCTGTTGGTTTCTCTATGGCAACTCAATCGAGTGAGAACGATCTTTTCGACCGACTCTGCCAGACGGTTGCGAAACCAGGCATCGACTCGAAAGTCGTTCAAGCAGCGGTTCTACAGCTCGTCGGCGGTCGGAAACACACTCCGAGTATTGGGACACCAATCCGAGGAGACATCCATCTCGCTGTTGTTGCAGACGCGAACGTCAACCTCTCACGGTTTCTCACCGGACTTGAGGCCCTTATCTCTGAGTCTGGCACCGCCCATCTCAACGGCACCAATACCACGCACTCAGGAGCGATCGGCTCGACAAAAAATGGCTCGCTCACGCCGGGACCGTTCCTTGACTCTGACACGACCGTTTCCTATGTCGAACAGGCGGAAACACTCGACACTCGAGTCACAGACGCTCTGCTACAGATTCTCGACAGTGGGCGCTATTCGTTTACGAAACACGGCTATCGATCAACGGTCGACGCACCGGGCGGTGTCTTCCTTGGTGCAACGCCGCCGAATGGATCGTTCGATGACTATGAACCACTGTCAGCCCAGGTCCCGATCCCGGCGAAAGTCGCCAAGGCAACCGATTTGGTCGTGATGAACCGATCGGATGCCGACGGCTTCGATTCCTCGGCTGACTCGCTGCCTGTCGAGCGGGCGAGGGAACTACTCATGAGTGCACGGTCGATACAACCGACGCTTACGGCCAATGCGGACGACGCGATCGACGCGTTCGTATCTGACTACCGCTCGGCGATCGCGAATGTCGGTGTCGACCAGTTCGATAACACTCTCACGTTCGGCCCGGAACGGCTCGAGGAATCGGCCCGCCGACTCGCAGAGGCGCACGCAAAGGCACGGCTCGAGGAACGGGTAACGACCGAAAACACAGACGTCGTCATAGGAATCTTCAAAGACGCGCATTCGGATCTCGGTCTCGAGTTCGGCCCTGATCGTGGGACGTTCGATGGTGATATTGTCGAGACGGACACGAAGCCTGATCTACTGTCTGACGACGAAGAACAACAGCAAGAGGCGATGAAAGAGATGGTCTCCGATCTTGAACTGGAATCTGACAGAGGTGCGCCACTCGACCGGCTAGTCAACCGGACAATGAAACTTGGCCTATCACAACACCGTACTGAAGAATTACTTGACGAGCTTATGCAACTGGGGGAGGTATACGAACCGTCGACTGACCACTACCGAACTACGTAGCCTCGCGAAAATAATTCCAGAAAGGTACGTACCTTTCGGAGGATTTTTTCTGAGAACGATACGCGTCGCTATCCGCCGGGCATCCATCTGGGGCCGCCAGTCTCCTATAGCTTCTCGGCGACCGCTTCGATTTGGGCACCCGGACTCAGTGGTTCGCCACGCTCAGTGACCCACTCCATGACGGGTTGTGCCGGCCGGTCTGGGTTGACGGTCATGGGCTCGTCACCGTCGTAGATTTCGGCTTCGAGAACCGTCTCGTCAGTGACCTCGAGCACGGCGTGGGCGGCCGCAAAGCGAGCCCACTGGTTCACGCGGAGGTACTGGTTTATCATTTCGGTGAACGTCTTCCCGACCGCAACCTGTGGGGTCGGGAACTCATCGAATAGGTCGTTATCCAATTCAGTGAGTAGCGATGCCCAGTATTCCGATTCACGCACAGCGTGCAGGTAGCCAAGCCGCTGGCGAAAACTCGCAAGGTCGTTGATCCACTCCGATGGGTCTTTCTTCGGGTTGACTTGCTGTTCTTGGGCGTGTGCCTTCGGATCGAGCACCCATGACGACTGGTCGATAAGCTTCTCGATCGTCTCTGTAATCTCTTTCCCAAGGTGTTCTTTCGCCGCGGCTTCGGACGTGTAGTACATGTCTTTCAGCGGGTCGGGGTGTGGAATCAGGTACTCGTAGCGCTCGACGAGTGCTTCCGTGTAGCGCTCGACTTTGTAGCGTTCCCCGGCCTTCTTGTCGGCCCGCGTGATTTGGTGGCTCGTGTACTTGAGGATCGTCTCTTCGACGATCTGCTCGGGCACTTCGTCGCCGTGGGTCCGAAGGATACCAGCAAGCACCTTCGAGACGGTCGCCCGGCTCGATTTGAGCGCGTAGGGGTCTTCCGAGTAGTCCTCGCAGTCGTCGGTGAGGAACTCGACAGCCTCGCTTGCACGCACGCGGTCGGGATGTATCTCGAGGTCGTCGTCCCAGTGTTTCGTGACGGCGTCTTTCAGCTCGTCGTAGGTTAGTTCCGGTCCGGATTTCGCCAGGTCGACCGGCGTCTGAGTCGGGGTGTGGTTGCCTGGCGAGACCGCAGCGCCGACGCCACCGTCGGATGCCGGAACTTTCGCCGGACTATCGCCGTCCATCTTGAACCCGTCATTGACCTCGTCGGGGTCGATCTCGCCGCGCAGGAACGCTTCGATATCCATGTCGTGGCGGTTGAAGATTTTAGGGTGTACGTCGCCACAGTTCTCCTTCCATCGTTCAACGATGATGTCTCGGATATACGCCGACTGCGAACAGTCGTGCCCCTCCGAAAGCACCTCTAACATCGACTTCTCAACGTCGCTTAACTTCGTCGTCTGTTTGTTATCTCGTGTCATTGGCGACCACCATTTGTGGTCGCACGGCTCGGACTGTGAACGGCGGAAATTCCTTTCCCGTGGCTTCTCTGACGAGTCTCGCCACTATGCGAGGGGAAAGTATTAAGGCCGAATCCACCCAAGAAGACGATGGTTAGAGGTCGGCTTCTTGAGGGGCCTTCGGCCCCGCCCGCCTTCACGTTCGTTAGCCGTGCATATCGGTTCTCTTGTTGTCGGCTGCCCTTAAATCTAGGCGCACTGTCTGAGTGTAACGTAGTGGAATTGCTCTTCGATTGGAACATTTGTTTTCATAGTCGTCAATGCAGTACGCTCCACGCGGGTAGCCTGTGGCAGCAGGCCTCGAGCGGAGGACTCGATACAGCCGACCCATGACAGCGCCACGAACACGGCCGCGACGACAGCGAGACACTGGCGGCTACGCGACCCGAAACGACTGGTTTCGGATTCGCAAGCTGGCTTACCAACCGCATAGCAAAGCCGTCGTGTACGTGAGTCGATCATGGGTGGCCTTGTGGTCGCCAACAGCAATCGGCGTCCGTGCCTGCAACACGGCCGTCCGAGACTTTTCAGCCGGACTGGTTTTCGCCCGTGACCGTTGTCGCTGTTGACACTCACCGCTTGGAGTACATCACACTTAAGTTTTGACACAGATATGTACCAATATGGCTGATATATGTTTCTAGCTGAAAACACATCGATGATCCTTTGTGACGGCTCACGGATTTCGAACCAATGCGACGAAAACGGGGGAAATGGATGAACAAAGCCAGTGACCCCGTTCTCGAGTGTCTCGAGGAACACGACACGGCGCTGCCGACAAGCGTGCTGGATATCGAACTCGACGTGTCGCGGTCGTCGATCGCCCGCGCGCTGCCGGAGCTCGAAAACTACGGGTTGGTCGAATCGCACCCGAACTACTCGACGCACTACCGACTGACCGACCTCGGCCGTGAGTATCTCGACGGCGATCTCGACGCCGACGACCTCGAGCCCGACGACGCCTAATCCTATCTCGGTCCATCGCCACGCCCCCGATTGCCGCCTGCACTGCGAGAGACCACCATGCGGTTACAGTCCCAGTGACACTATTTAGTGGTGATAGTATCCGTTCATTATTGCCGCCAAACATAATATTGCGTAAATCTATGCCTATTTGTCAGTATCAAAGACTGTCACCTGTCAGTGTACGAACGCAGCGAAAACTCTCGGGGCATTTTTCCACCTGTCGCACCCCTCAGTAGTCATATGTCGGACTGCGACACAACACGGCATACAGTGACAGTCGATGAACAGTTTGCCGACCAACTGCTCGCACGCTACCCGGCGGCCACATCCGTTCCGCAAGCACTTTTAATGGCCGCCCAAGACGGCGTGGCCTTCAAGCAGTCGTTCGGCAGCGACCTCAAAACCTACGTCGACGCCACGGCCCGCGAGTCCGCACGCGACGAGCTGACCGACGCGCCGATCGTCGCCGACGAGTAGGTGGCTCCGGCAATTTCGGTTTTTAGTTGTGATTCGGGTGTGGCTGTAGCCGATATGGTAATTGGTGCGACGCGACCAGTGGGCTTTTTCTGCAACCGCGCTAGCACTCGGTGTGATCTCAGACCACTGACGCACGGGCGAACCTGCGTCTCAAAATAAGGAACTCGAGGACTCATAGCCGTGACTGCTTCTCAGTCTATGATCGACAAGTACGGACTTGATTCAGTGACCGAATTGCGACTGTCGGATTAGAGAACTTGGAGAGAACGACTCCCTGCTATATCTCCACCTTGTGCCGAGAACCACTTAAAGAGAATTGAGGCTGAGACACCACAACACCACGCATTTCCGATGCGTGTGGTGGCGGTTGTCCCCGATGTGGAAGTAATAATATAAGCCAAATGCGTAATGGAGGGCACGGCTGTGGTGACTGCGGGTATCGAGAAGGATAAAGACGCCTTATCGCTCGTGTAGTCCTTGATAGGAGTTTGATCAAAGACCAATAAATATACATTTTATTGAAGGACTCATAGAAGAGTTCACACTCCGTGATCACGAGATTGTAGGGTCGCTAGGCTCATACCACTACAGCGCCCACCCTGCTCTTTGGTGTGATTACCGTTCTATGGCACTCTCCGTGTGGTTATCCCAGAGTTCCCGCGTGCTGCTAACCGCCGTCCCGCCTACGGCTTCCACTTTCAGTCCGTTCTCCGAACCACCAAGTAGCGGCCACGAGATATACCAGTAATGCCTGGGATCGATTCCGAAATGCCGTGGCTGCCGGCCGACGCCGATCAAGACTTCGACCCGCTCGAGTATGCGGAGAGTCACCCGTCACCTGAGACGCCGCTGGTGGTGACACCGCGGGGTGGCGATCGCGAGGTCGGTCGGAGCTGCTATCAGGTCGATACCGAACACGGAACCTATCTCGTCGACTGCGGCCTCAACCAGGGCGAGGGTGACGACTATCCTGATTTTCGAGGGCTTGGTCCAGAATCGGTCGACGCCGTCTTTCTGACCCACGCCCATATCGATCACTGTGGCGGCCTCCCGGTCCTCGAGGCACGGGGCTATCTCGACGATGATGCACCGATTATCGCAACCCGACCGACGATCGATCTTGCGACGACGCTGCTCAAGGATTCGCTGAAAATCCACCGCCGGGAGACAAACCGAAACGGTGGCCAGCAGCAGTTCACCAAGCAGGATGTGACGGCGGTGTTCGATCGCTTTGAGCCAGTCGACTACGGCGGCGGCCGTGTCGGGGCTGTCACAACGGAACTCGAACGCGACCCGCTGGTCTACCAGCTCGGGAACGCGGCCCACCTATTGGGTTCGGCATGGCTCATGCTCCAGACCGAAGGCTATCGTGTTGTTTTCTCGGGCGATCTCGGCGGCCGAGCGAGCCACCTGCCAGATATTACGCCCCCACCGCAGGCCGACACCCTCTTTCTCGAGAGTACCTACGGCGGAACGCATAGCCACACCTCGTTCAGTGACGCCCAGACGACGATCTACCACGCCGTCGAGCGCGCTCTGAATAATCGGGAACCGGTCTTGATTCCGACCTTCGCCGTCGGGCGGGCACAGACGCTGCAGTTGCTATTCGCTGACCGCCTCCATACGCTGCCGGGCGATCTCACCGATCGCGTTCGACTCGTCGTCGATGGGATGGCTCAAGAGGCAACGGATCTCTATCACGAGTACGTCACGGACGCGGATTACATGGCCGAATCCGTCGTCAATCGCGCAGTAGAGAGTGGTCACGAAACGCCGTTTTCACCGCCACAGGTCGTGTTTCCTGAAAGTGACGCCGACCGCCGAGCGATCCTCGAGGACGTTGACCCCGCCTCGGGTGGCAAGATCCCGGTGATTATCGCGCCGTCGGGGATGCTCACCGGCGGGAACTCCCCTCGATATCTTGTCGAACTCGCTGCCCGATTCCACTCTGCGACCGTCTTGCTCACGGGCTATCAGGCCCAGCAGACCACTGGACGGACGATTCAAAACCAAGTCGATGCCGAGACAGCTGAGGTGGAGTTTACGACCGACGCCGAACCCTTCGGGACTGACTGGCCGGCCGCCGACAACGTGACCTGGATTACCACCGACGGCGCACCCGAACCGACGACGCGGGTGACGATTCCAAACGACTGGGTCTCGATGGTCGGTGGCCTAAGCGGGCATGCTGCCCAACCCGGCCTCTTGGAGTTTACACGCACTGTCGATCCGGAGACGATCGCGTTGATTCATGGCCCGGACTACGCACAAGAACACCTTGCGAATCACCTCGCAAAAAACGTCGAAAGCGTCGAGAACGTCACCCGGAGTCGGCGATTGACGCCGATCCCTATCGAACGGGAGACAGAACCAGATACAGCCGCCCTCTCGCCCGAGATGTTCGACGGCGAGCATGAGAGTGCGTACGACCAACTCGAGGACGTGTTCGAGGTTCTGGCTGCACTAAACGAGGAAGTGGCTGACGCACGTAGCAAGCGCAGTGAGGCCGAAATTCGGGCAATCGTCCGCGACGAACTCGAGAAGGCGGGTGTCCTCGAGTCGACAGCGGGCGAGGACGAGTGTTAGATCGACTGCGCTCGAGTGGTGACAGCCCATCTCGTTCAGGCAGGACAGCAACCTCGTATTCAATCACCGCTCGCGGCGAGAGCGAGTTCGAAGCACGCCGGTAGTGGGAAGATCAGTCTGTCGGTGAGTTGTTGTCTGAGTAGCAGAGTATTACCGTCCAGTTTTGAGCCCGTTCGAAGCACTCGCACAACGGAGCTGTGCCGATCGAGACGCGAGCGAACTGGACGGTGATGCAGACGGCTCTGAGCGACGGCACGTTCTTTCGGACATCATCAGACATCCGTCCCGACAGAATGTTTTTATTACCATGGTGATTATCACAGATCGCTGGGGATAGCCCTTCGTCAGGAACTCGTTGTGGTGACCCCAGCGCACAGCTAATGTGTGAAAGTGATGAAAAGACCGACCCGGACGCTGACCGGTTGGAGCGCGCTGAGAAGTTGCTCCGAGTCGCGACGCAACTGGCTCGGTTCACGAAACAAGTCGTCACTCTGGGACTCCTTATCGCGTGAATAGCGCGTAGTCTCAAGTGCACCACAACAAAGTACCCCGCAAGGGGTCCCCCGGTATCGGGGGTTAGAAAGAAGTTCTGTTCCCTGTTCAACTGAATAGCATAGCTACTACGAGGGTAAACAGCCAATGGTGAAAGGACCGACGGAGCAGCGTGGCAATCAGTGGCTTTTCCGCCGGTTCCCTTCGCCAGGAACTACTAGATCAATAGTACGGCGAATACTTAAACCTTTCTGAAGGGTTTACATTTTCAGTCAGGCTTCTGTTCCACGAACCAACTCGTCCGTCGCGGCCCAGTATCTGCGTCCACTGTTCTCGCCTTCGAACGCGACAATATCGTAGTGGCTCAGTTTTTTCAACTCCCGTTTGACCGTCCTCCGTGCTGGTAGATCGCCCTCTCCTGGATTGAATCGCTCACAGAATCTCTCGTAGATCTCCCCGATCGACAGCCGCCCGTTCTCGACGAGAATTTCATACAGCACGCGCTGGCGCTGGGTCAACTTACTAAACGTCTTCCGGACCAGTTCACGTTCGGTTTCGGGCGCGACCGCGCGCACAATCTCTGCCGACACGCTCTCGCGGCCCTTGGTGCTGGCCCGATCGAGGGCCTTGCGCAAGTTGTCGATCGCCTTGCGAGCGTCGTTCGCGGAGACGTCAACGATGGTTTCGACCACGCCACGTCTTCGGCGACTGCGCCTGGCCGGACACCACGTTCGATTCGGCGCTTGAGGATGGTTGCGAGCTGGTCGTTGTCGTATTTTCGGAACTCAATGGGTTGGTAGCCGGTCAACCGCGACTCGACACGCATGTCCAGGGCGTCGAAAAACTCTGAATAGTCGCAAATAGTTCCATCTAAGTCCGCCCATTGCCGCCGTGAGTCCCGCTGTAGGGCCGTGGACGGAGCGCCCGGAACCCGTGAGGCAGCTGGAGGATTCACCAGTGGCGCTGCGGCCAAGCGAGCAGAGAACAGTCGCGGTCAGCAGGTTTCGACCACGTTGGCGGCCTCTGTCTCCCCGTTGATCCGGGCGTTGCAGCCGATGTACACCGTTCCGCTTGTTTTGACGCTTTTGTTGATCTTGGCCTTCTGTTTGAGTATGACATCGCCCTCTGTTTCGACGCTGCCGTTGATCTGGGCGTTTTGGCCGAGGGTGACCGTCCCGGTCGCCTCAACGCTTTTGTTGATTTTGGCGTCTTGGCCGAGGGTGACGTTCCCGCCACTTTCGACATCGCCATTGATTTGACCGTCGTCTCCAACGACGACATCGTTTCCTGTCTTGATGCTGCCATTCTCTTGGTCTGGGACTGTGTAGGCGTCCTTGCAGGTGATGCTAACCTGTGAGTCAGTCGTTCGTGTGGCCTCCACCGACGGATTGCTGCTCACGGTCAGCTCGACAGTCACTTCGTACTGCCCGTCGAGCGTGGTTCCACCGTCGTTGTCGCAAGTTATATTGACATCATAGTCTTCCTGAGTGCCGGCTGCGATACTCGCGGTGAGACCGGGGTTGTCGTCAACGTTTCCGTTCGCGTCCGTCACTTTCATCACTGTCGCGGAGATGTCGTCCTGCTGGAACGCGTTCGCGTTGTCATCCAGACCATAGATGGTCGCCGAGCCTGAGGAGTCTAGTTGTGTGTTCAACGACCGATCGATGATACCCAATAGCGCGTTCGGGTCGCTTGCAGTGTGAACCTCCGTGTCGCGGGATATATCGACGTTGCTGAACGCATCCGTCGACGTGAGACCTGTGCCGACCAGCCCCGTACCGAGGACCATTAGGACGCGCCTGCGGCTCAACCAACTTGAACTGGACCCCCTGCTTCGTGATCGACGCCGCATTCAGTAATTGATACTTGTCAGAGGAGTAAAAGACTTCGGCCCTGTGTAGGCATTGTTGGTGGAGGGCCCCCTTGCGGTTTAGCTAACCCTTGTTTCCTCAGATCACACCTGACAGATACGTTCCAACGAAACTCAGCCGTTTCCTAATTCAAATCAAGTGCCTCTGCAGCAGCAGCTGATATGGTCACCGATCGCGTACCAGCCGTGACTGGTTCGCCTGCAACAGATTCAATCAATTCGGCAAGTTCCTCACGATACGTGTCGGCTCGTTCTTCTATGATTTGCACTGAAGGACTATTCGAGCTTGTAGTCGATCGATTGCTGAGATACGCTTGCACAAACTGTTTTCGTACCTCGAGTGGTGCCTCTTCGAGATACCACGGCAGTGACAACGATTCAGAGTGCGCTTTATTCCCAACTGGCGCACCGAGAACATGCAGTACACGTCCGAGGACCGCCCCATCTTCACCAGGTCGAACTGATTTTCCACGGTTGCTATTGCGCTCTTTCCGAACGGTATATCCGACACCGGATAGCTCGAGTGCCGTCACACACTTCGAGTCAAATTCAGATTCTGTAAGTGTAAAAACCGGCTGCCAATGATCACTGGCGATCGTTCCACCAGAATAGATGCTCGCGACGAGTATGTTCAGTCTCATGAATTCGTTGTCAGTGAACGTTAGATCTATCCAGCCATGCTTGCGGGCTGTATACAGACCTGCAACAACACTGGGGGTGTGTCCAGCGGCAACCCATGAGCGGACTCGAGACTGGGGCAATCCAATTTTTGTCGCAATCGACGTGTAACCGTGATCTGGGTGGTCTGTACTAAACGAGACTGTATGTCGATACTGCTGAACGGCTCGCCAAGCATCATCGTAGGTACCGCCGTCGTAGGTGCGAGCAAAATCACGTGCAGTAACAAGCACGGATGAAGCCGTCATAGATATGCCTTCGTTTGAGTTATCAAATTTCTATTGTCTCACCTCGCTTCGACCAACGCAAAAATGAAAATTGTGTTATGAATATGAATTGGGACTCAAAGCCATATTTTATTTACCATTACTTTCTATTTGTGTTTTATATGTACTCACATCACGGGACAAATGGTGAGCCACTATGAGAGATTCAATACGAGGTGTGTCTCCAGTTGTCGGTATTGTTCTGCTCATCGGCATCGTTTCAATCGCAAGTGTTAGCTTGCTATTAGTTGGAGGGCCAATAACCGATGATGTAAAGCAACAATCTGAACAGCAACGAGTTCAACAATCATTTGTCGAACTAAGCAATACTGTAAGTAGTGCTACATCTGCCACAGAGACAAGAAAATCGGCAACGCTTGAGGTCGGCAAACGGGGTGCGATTGCACAAAAGAAAACTGGCCAATATACCATCTTCATTCAAAATAAGAGCGGTAGCAAAACGATTGAGAGCGGTACCTTCGGAACGATAGAGTACACGGGTGACGCTGGGTCGACGTTCGCATATGAAGCAGGTGCGGTATTTCACGAAACGGGTGCCGAAACTCGAGTCGTTTCGGAGCCTCAATTCTATTATGACCGCAATCCATACACACTCTCTCTTCCTGTAACTACAATAACTGAGGAAAAAGAACTCTCATCAGGAGAGTTGCTTATTGACCACGAAAAGACAACTCCCAGTTCTGTTAATCAGGTACGGAACGATCGTGTCTATATCCAAATTGAAAGCAACTACTGCAGAGGTTGGGAGCGATATTTTACGGATCAAATAAGTCCTAACGCTATTGACGAAGCGTGTACAGAGGGTCCGGCTAAAACAGTCACTGTTCGACTTGGCTATACTGAGATTGAAAATGCCTTCTCCGACGGTGTTACTCTCCCAAATGGGCAGGATAGTATTACAACTGATAATGAAAATCATAACCCGTTTGATAATGTCGCAGAAGATAATTATCTACCTCTTGACGGAGTGATTACTAATCTCGTCGATGATGCAGAGGGCACCGATGACGAGTTTAAGAATATCGATGGAAACCCAGTAACTGAATCTAAATCATTTGATGACGGGAAATACTATTCCGAAGGACTTGGTGATGGTGGCCATCTTACATTTGATCTCTCTGACGGTGATGCACTCCTTGTGGTAAACGGAAGTATCACAACTCAAACAAATAACGATGGCATCTCTGTTTCTCACTGTGGCGATGGGAACCAACTCCGCGTATACGTGACTGGTGACTTGAACTTTGACAATGGCGGTACGATCACACAAGAGTGTGATAGCAACGGAAATGTGTCTACTGTGCAGGTTTACGGAACGTCTGACACGACGGTTCTATTTGGCCCTGGCAACCCTGTATTCAATGGCCTGTTGTACGTTGCAAGTGATGGTGAAACTCCCTCTGGTGGACAAATTGACTTCCAAGGAAGTCCGAGGTTCGATGGCGCGATAATTGCTGAGTCGATCAATATTGATAGCAACTTAAACAAGGTTAATGCAGACGCTCCAGATAATCCCAATGTCGAGGTTATTCCAAGCGGATACGAACCTGCGCCACAAGTCACGTATCTTAATGTTGCCAATCATGAGGTGGATATTAAAAACAAGTAACATACTGTGGACAGTACGCGGTGACATCGGTGCTACTGGCGATCTTGACGGCCGTACAGGATGGCGTCGCGTTGAAACGGCTGTTTAATAGCAATCTCGAGCGCTACGCCTTCGAAGTAGCACGCAAGGCCGCACGCGACGAGTTGACCGATACGCCGATCGTCGTCGACGAGTAGATGGCTCAATTTCGGTTTTTCGTGATTCGGATGGGGCTGTGCTGGGTGGCGAGCGCGACGACTGGATAGGAGAGTGAATCATTCACGAGTGGCGATGCGATCGCTGATCCGCTATCCTTTTTGACCCTCTCGCGAGTGTGTGACTGTGGTCTCAGACCACTGACGCACGGGCGAACCTGCGTCTCAAAACAAAAGATGCCACTGGGGTGTTCGACATCACTCCGAAACTGAAAGTGGCGCTCGCGACTGGCGGCGTAACCCTGGTGACGCAGGGCAACGCGCTTGGGTGGGCGTTGGTCGCCGTCGCGATCGCCGCGCCGACTGAGGCATCGCCTGACGAGTAATCTGGCCGTGGGGGCGGTCAGATCCTCTTTTCCGATCGGATGTAGGCGAGGTGGGTCGTATGTGTGCCTACGGCTCCTAGTATGGCATGCTACCTGTTAGACTTGTCGCTCCGGTTCCGAAACGCGAGTATGCCGACGGTGGTGGGTGACTATGCGCGGTCGCGGCGCTTGACCCGAAGCCGAAGTATCTCGAGAAGTTGCTGCCGAAACGGCCAGAGACAAACAGCGATCGCGAACGCGACGACGGCGACCTCGCCGCCGTAGGGAAACATTGGATACGTCGCCATGCCTTCTCCAGCGCTACCAGTCAGACTGTAGTCGAACGACCCCTCAAATTGCACGACAAGAATTAGATTCCGAACGGCGTCGGCCACTGAGGTCAGCGCCACGACGCTGGCCCCGGCGAGTGGGACGACCTCGAGCCGTTCGTGATCGCTTCTTGCAGCGACCCTCGTGGCAGATTCTAACAGTCGGAACACGACCACCACGCCGACAAAGCCGACCGCCGCAACTCCAATGTAGTTGTGGTCGGCGAAAAACCGTGCTGCGAGTGGGTTCGCTTCCTCTGCGAGCCCAATGCCGACTGTGATGATTGTCAGCGTCAGCGCGACCCACGTCGAGAGAAGCGTCACGATTTCGGCACGGTGGAGCCAGCGAGTGTGTCTCGAGCGGTGATGCATCTACTCGGCGTATTGCGACACAAATAAAGAAAGTACCGCTGACAGTAACCTCTCTAGTAGCCAATTAAAACACGACCTAAAAACGGCCGCGTAGGCCGCAAAAGCGCTATTTAGTTGCCGATGTTCGTCTGGATAGCGTTTTCGGAACCGTCGTCGGTGACTCCGATAATACTATTTCCAGAATCGCAAGTGAACGACGAACCGACAGTCGTTCCCTTTTTATCAGCATCGCCATAGTTCGTTTCACTCGAGCAGTAGACGCCAACAGTGTTGTCGCCAAGCGATGTCACGGTCACATTATAGTCGCCATCCTCATCACCTAGATTCTCGTTAATTTCTAACCCTGCGTTCGCGTTTGCACTCTGATTACTACCCATGTCCATCACGAACGCCGCAATCACAGCCGCGAGTATGACAGTGATTGCCACCATCAGTATCACCCCTATAACGGGCGATACAGCGCGTTCATCGTCTGATCCGACCAATTTCGCTCGGAGGTGTTTTCCATCGAACATATGTTCTCTCCGCACCGGACTGACGTGTGAGAAAACTTATCAGTGGCCACGACATAGTAGCCACTGCGGACAGGGGATTAAGGAGCCACCCACCGTCCCCGTTTTCTCGAGTCGCCGTTGCCGATGCTAATCGAGTGACGACACTGTGTCCATATATAATTTCCTCATAGTCTTACTCATGTGGAAGTTAACGTTTTCAACATTGATAATCAGCGTCTGACGGAACGGCTACAGCTACCCCTTGACCCGTCGCCGTCTGGCGATTTCGCTACTGTTCAGCAAACCACCACGAATTTGCCAGTGCGCTCCCACGACTCGCGTATGCCTGCCGACGACCCACTCGTCACCGACCGCGCGCTCGCGCGCACTTACAACACGCCGTCGTATGCCGACCCGTTCGACGCGGTACAGGACTACCGGGCCGTCTTAGCCTATCACACCCGACACCCTGATATGGGCTCAGGCGCACTGGCCTCACGCTTCGATCTCCCGCGCGGTCGCATCCGAGCATGGCTCAATGGCAGCGCCCCCGACGCGGTGCGGGCGATCGACACCGCCCGTGAGTACGGGTGGCTCACTGCCGAGTTCGGCGACGACGCGTTCACCGCGTTGAACACCCTCGTTGCGAACGTCTTTTCGGGTGGCTCGATCACCGAGTCGAACTACGCCCCGAGTTTCGCCCTGAACCACCGCGGCGAGGACAGCCACGTTTTCGACGCCCTTGAGCTGGCCGGCGTCGACTACGACGTGGTCGCCGATCGCGAGGGTCGCGCCGACGAGGTTCGCCCCACGGAGGACGGCACGGTCCTCGGTCGCGTGCTCGCAGTCCTGGGCGCACCCGTCGGCCCGAAGGTCGACGCCCGACTCTCGTTGCCGGACTATCTCGAAAGCGCACCCGCGGACACACGCGAGACATTCGTGTACTCGTATCTCGAGAATCGGGCAATCTCCCACGGCGGGAAGGCCACACTGACGATTCAAGAGGAACGGAACCGCGACTATCTCGCAGCGCTGGCCGATCTTATCGACGACGTGGCCGGCGGTGGGGTCCGACTCGGCGAGCGGGACATCGTGGTCTCTGCCGATGCCGCGCGGGCACTCGGCACGGTGCGCTGAGGGCGATCAGTGGGTCGCGCCCGTCTATCGATCTGTTTTGTGAGTGACTGTCGGACTGTGAGCGGCGAGGCTCGAGGGTGAGGATTCGGGGCTGTAATCACTATCTGAAATCGGATAGGTAATACGCAGATTCGGCACCCGGTACGTGGCTCGAGTATAGTAAGAAAACTTATCTTTCCGGTACACTTATGCCGATCGACCTCTAGAGAAGTAACTAGAAAGCGTTGGTTCGTCGTTACGAATAGCGGCCGAGTGCTGGTACACTCGACCAACGCTTTCGACCCATGCAAGGTGAAAGCTAATGCAATCTACGAACGCAACCCCTGATAAGCGTACCGCTGACAACCCGACCGACCCCGACCGCTATTATGCCATCGTGCCCGCCGACTGGGTGCGCATGGGCCGCGACCAACACGTTCTCGAGGGCTACGAGCGCTTTTACGCGGATAAGCTCTGCTACGAACGGAAACTTGAACGCGACCCATCGGCGATCGGCGGCTACGTCGAAACCAACCGCCTGCACGTCCTCTATCGCAACCCCGAGACCGACGAGACGGTCGAACGGCAGTATCAGGCCGCCGTGGTCGAGACCGATTCCAACACGCTCGAGGTCAACACCTCCGCGGTCGACGGCGAGATCGGCCCGCACGACTGGGGTCGGATTCGCTACGCCGCGCTCGAGCCGACCGACGGAATCGCTGTCGTGCCGAAGTGCGTGTACGACGGCGAACCCCTGAATTTCAAATCCAGCGTGGCCGTTCGCGACGACGAGCCGCGAGTCGGCGAGGACCGATAGGAGGACCACGCCGATGGATTTCGATAGTTCCCACGACGACGAGCGAGCCGAGCGTATCGAAAAATGGCCGCCCGAACGCATCGATCGCGAACTGTTCGAGATCGAACGCGCCAAAGCGACCTGCATGGAGAGCGAGCGATGAACGTCGACCTCGCCGACGCCATGCTTTCGGGCGTCTCGATCGGGCCGGGACAGGCGGCCCACTGCGACCGATGCAACGTCACGCTCCGACCGAACGATCGTGCTGAAGTCCTGGTGCTCTTCGACGGCGCGGACGTATCAATCGTCACGACGCGGTGTCTCGAGTGTGCCCGCTGGGAGATTGCCCCCGAGACGGCTCGTACCTGTTGGCTCGCCCACGGCGAACTCGCACCGGGGCGTGACCAACGCGGGCGCTCGCGGGTGGTCTTGACGCGAGCGGTTGTGATCGATCGGAACGAATAGCGACCGAAGCGACCCCTTTTATTTTCTGACGGTGTCTCACGCACAGCTATGGAGGTGAGACACTGGAATGGTGAGACGCGAGATCGAAGTCCCCGACGAACTCGAGGCGTGGGTGATGGACGAGTTCGGGGGCGTTGCGACCTCGCGAGCCGAAGCGTACCGAATGGCGCTGGCCTTTGCGAAGCGCCAACGCGAACTCGAGGACAAGCGCGCCGAATCTGATCGATAGGGCGCTCGTCACTACGATTTTCAGTGTGGATTCCTAATCAATCCAGCGACTTGCATAGCGACAGTTGTAGTGCATGCAATCTACTCGTATTCTACCCCTATACTAGGGGTAGTTAACTACAACTTTACCACTACTTTTAGGGCATAACACCTGACTGTACCCGGTAGTTTCAAGTTAGAGAACGTCTAGTATCTAGATAAGAAGGTCATCGCCACGGTGATCGTCCCGAAACGGGGCCGGAGTGACCGGACTCGGTCTGAGGGCAGCGCCCACGAGGGCGGCCGGTTGGCGAGGCTTTTCCGGCTGATAAAACGGCTGGAATGAAATAACCAGCTACGCTTCTCTGCACCCATGTCCACCCAGCAAACCCACACCGACGAGTCGTCAGACCGCCCGTCGCTCGAGCGCGCCCAGTACGCTCGCTACGATCACTGGGGCGAAGACGACGAAGATGAACAACCTGAGAAGGTCGGCCACTCGGAACTCCGCGGAACGACCAAAGAAGATTCGTTCTCACACCTCTGGCTCAAGCAGACCAGCGACGGCCTGCTAGATCCGATCGCGCTCAACGAACCGCCAGAGGAAGGCTTACACGAGTATGAGGGACAGGTAATTGAACTCTCGGACGCGGCCGAATATCCGCCGACGCGGACGTACTCGAGCACGCCACAGACCGATATGCAAAAGAAAGCGCCGTCGACGAAGCGCTGGCGGATTTCGGAATGTGGCCACGTCACCTTTGGCGGGATCATCCCCGACCGCGACAAAGACGAACTCCGCGAGTTGATCGATTACGTCACGGCGAACATGAAAAACATCGATGTGCCGCCGCGGAACCGCCGCGAAATCCGCGAGCGGGCTATGCGGATGAAAGAATCGGGCCGCTACCATGACACGCAGATCATGCGGCAGGTGGCGACGTGGATTCTGAAGCCAAACGAACTGCGGGACGACTGAGGTTCATTCCAATGCACGACACTAACACCCATCCAGCGACAGCCACCTACCGACAGGACGGTCGTGGCCAGCATAGCCTGAAACACCACATGAATCGACGGCCGGATATCCTCGAGTCGCTGATTCTCGAGGTCACGACCGGCGGACAAATCTCGGAGTGACTCTTTGATGCCACACGATACGCAATCCTCGAGCGACGACGATCGGCGCTGGTCGCTGCCGTCTTACGGGCAGGTTCGGGCGCTGTTCTTGTCAGTGCTCTTGATCGCAAGCGCCGTCGCGATGCCACTTCTCTACACCGGCATTACCGACCGCGGCGGAACAGCACTTGCAGCTGCTGCCGATCAAAATTGGACGTACAACGCAGGCGGGTCGATCGGGGATAATTACGATGGCATCACCGTCGATGGTGACACCTTGTACGCTGGAAGCGACGACGGTACGTTACACGCCGTCAACCGGGCCACTGGAAACGAATATTGGACAACGACTGTCGGTGGCAAGATCGATAGCACCCCGACGATTGTTGACGATCTTGTCATCCTCGGCACCGATGATAGCGGCCAGGTCAAAGCCTACGACAAAGAGACTGGCACAGAGGAGTGGGCGTATTCAACGGGTGGGAATATAGACTCCTCGCCGACAGTGGCGAATGGCACAGTGTTCGTTGGGAGTAGCGACAACAATCTCCATGCGATCGATTCGGCGACGGGCTCTGGCGAATGGTCCTTCTCGACGGGTGGGGACGTCACTTCTTCGCCAACGGTAGATAATGGAATTGTCTACTTCGGAAGTAATGACAATAATCTGTATGCGGTAGATTCCGACACTGGATCAGAGGTTTGGTCTTACAATGCGGGCGATTCCGTCATTTCATCCCCAACTGTGGGAAGTGGTTCTGTGTTTGTTGGCACACTATCCGGTGGGAACCAAACGGTTGCTGTTGATAAAGACACCGGGGAGCAACAGTGGACAAAAGAAGTGTGGAATGATGTTTATTCATCACCTACTTATAGTGAAAGTACCGGGCTCGTTTACATTGGGTCTATGAATAATTATCTGTATGCGGTTGATGCTGACACAGGTTCTGGTGGATGGTCATATGAGGCAACTGATTCTATTTCGTCATCCCCAACAGTATCCAATGGTGTTGTGTATTTCGGTGATGAAAGTGGAACCGCCCACGCTATAGACGCCTCATCTGGAAGTGGGGAATGGACCAAATCAATTGGGAGTACAATCGAAAGTTCGCCCACTGTTGCGGAGGGAATTGTTTACTTTGGTGACTACAATGGGGATGTCACCGCATTAGAAACTAGCCACAGCGGTTCAAGTGATGGAAGCCGTGTCACATCCAACACTCTCGGATACAACTCATACTCGACAAGTCTTTCTTGGACTAGATCTGTCACCGGCACCGTCACTGACACAGACGGCAACGCACTCGAGAACGCAGACATTTCAATTTCGGACCAATCCGATGGCTCAACAGTTTTCACCGACACCACGGACACCAACGGCCAGTGGTCGACAACTCTCTCTGACGGCGACTACGAGATCACTGCGTCGAAAACGAACTACGCAGCCAACACGACGACGTTTACAGTCTCAGGCTCGTCGATCACGGTCAACCAGACACTCTCCCAACCCACGGTTTCGGGACAGGTCACCACGCAGAACGGCGACCCAGTCGCGAACGCGACAGCCCACCTCGTCGGGGTCAACTACACCGCACTCGAGCCACCGGGCACGCAGTCACTCGAGGACCGCGCCAACGAGCTGATCGACGAGGCCGAAAACCCACTGCCGCCGATGTTCGACCGCTCGCTCGACGTGAAAGGCGAGTTCCTCTCGAATGGCGACCAACAGGTCCCACTTGTGTACACGCGCGATGATATCGCCACGACGCCGTGGCAGGACTCAGCCGACCTCCAACCGCCCAACGTCGTCCTCCCGGCGGACGAACCGATCGTGTTCACGCCGTGGGACCCAGCGGGCAGCGCCGGTTTACTCGGCAACGAGTATTCGAACCAACTGCCGGGCACACCCGCCGACCCGCAATCGGTTGCGGTCTACCAACTCGGGCCGGATGGGAGCGTCACGAACAGCCAAGCCGTCGAGATCGACAAGACAGTCGGTGGCGGGCTCACTGACCCATCCTCGTTACCCTACGGCGAGGTGCGCCTGTCGCCGGGTATCTACCGCATCAGCCTACAGAACAGCGACGCCTCGTATCTAATCTCGGTGGGCAACCCCGACCAACTCGCCGGGGCGATTTCGGACGACCTCCGAGACAAAAAAGATCAACTCTCGGAGCGCGCACAGGCGATCCGCGACCGATTCACGCAGGACAAGTTCACGGCGACGACCGTCGAGACGAACGCGACCGGCCACTACAGCGCCGAGGTCGGCAGTAACGTCGGCACGGTCGCCGTCGAAGCCTACAAGTCGCCGGATGTGCCGATCGATCCGGCCTCGGATACGCACCCACGCACGCAGATACGCAACTACGCCGCCGACTTCGAGATTAACTCGTCGATCTACCTCCCAAGTCAGCCACGACGCTACGACGTGCCAAATCAGAACGCGGACTTAGAACTCCGCGAGGTCAGCTACACACCATACGAGAACAGCACCAAGCTACAGGACCGCCTCGAGAACCTCGAGCAACTGTTGGGCAACGAAACCCAGCGCCTCGAAAGCGTCTTCCAACAGGCCAACGCCTCGCGCCAGGAACTCGAGTCGGTCTACGGCGACCTCGAGAACGTCACCGAGAACAACGACGAACTCCGCACGCGCGTAGACGAGTTGCTGAACCAAGACCGCGAGACCCAGATCGATGTCTCGATCGACCCCGACAACGCGACCGACTCGGACCTCCGACAACGCATCGCCGCGCTCGAGCAAGCGATTCAGGAAGGGCGCGACACGCTCCCGTCCGATTCGACCGAGACGACGATCGGCGAGGAAACCATCGACGCGGTCGCACGCTTCCCCGGTTCGATCTCACAAGAGCAGGTCACTGTCCTCGCCCACTACAGCAACGGGACGACGAAAACGGTCAGTGACGAGTATCTGTCCGTCGACTCGAGTGCGGGCACCGCCGTTCCGGGCACCCAACTCGGGACGACGGCGATTCAGGTCGAAGACTACCCGGTCGGCACCGACGCGGCGAACGTCCAATTCGAGTGGGTCACAGCTCGAAGCGATGGCGTCGGGCGGGCGACGACAACAGCGAATAACCCACTCGTCAACGCCGACGCGCCGGGCATCGACTCGGTGGCTGTTTCCTCGCTCGCACCCGGCCCCGACGACCGGGTGAGCGTCGAAGTGAACCCCAGCGAGGAGTCGAACTTCCGCGAACTGGCCTCGGCGACCGTCTACGGGCCGGATGGCACCATTATCCCAACGGAAAACATCACCGACGGTCGCGAGACGGCGTTCACGACGAACGGACAGGGCACCCACACGGTGCAACTCACCTACACCGACCTTGAGGGCAACGAGTTCACGAAAACCGTCCGCCTCGGCGCTGATACGACCGATCGGCCACGACCGGCATCGATTCGGGCCGAAAGCGGCCCGACGGGCGTCTACGGCGTCGTCGGCGACGGCCTCGAAGACGGCGACGTGTCGGTCTCGGAATCCGGCGACCTAAGCGTCAGCGCGGAGGTTTCCGACACCGAGTCGCCACCTTCGGAAATCCACGTCTACACGGGCGCGGTCGACACCGAACCCACTGGCGACGTGACGGCCCGACTCGTCGGCGAAGATGGCGCGGCGCTGAATCACAGAGCGTGGGTCTACGTGCATGGCAAAGCGACGCCCGAGGACGGCACCTACATCTATAGAAACGGCAACCAACCCGTGACGACCGGCGAGGGCAATCAGTTCGGGACGGTGACACACAAACCCGACCAATCTCTGATTAGAACCTATACAGGTTCCAATGGTGAAGTATCCGTCACGATCACCCAACCAACCGGCCCGATCGACTCGGCAATTGAGGCCGCGCGCTGGCAGTACCGTCAGTTCACCGCTGGTTTCGACGGCACGAATCTCATTCCGTTCGGAATCATCGGGCTTGGTCTCTTTACTCGCCGTCGCCGCAACCGAGGTGCATCCCAATGATCCGAAACACCGCAACCCTCGTACTCACGCTTGCTGTCTTGCTCGCTGGAATCGCCATGCCGGTTTCGGCGGCCGGCGGTGGCGCGGTGCCGTTCCAAGAGTACGACCGCGGCGACGCCTTACAGCCGTCCTTTATCATCGAGTTCGAGGACGGCACACTCGACTCACTCGAGACGTGGACCGAGGAAGACTCGCGCTACGATATCATCACCGCAGATAACGCGACTGGCGAGGCCGTGGTCACTGGCCCACAGTTCCACGTCAGCGCACCCGGCTTGCTCGAGGCCCCACGGATCGCCGCCCTTGGTGGCACCTCACTTGCGACGACACCGCTCGAGGACCGATCGTACATCGAGGATGTGTCGCCAAACTACCGCCACTCCTACACAGAACCGGTCAACTCGCTGGCGTCGGTCGACGAGTACGAGGCCCCGGCGAGTAACTGGCGTGTGCGTGGCGCGTGGGGCACGGAAGGAATCGCCTTCAATTCCGACGTGAACGAATCCACGATCGGCGAGGTTCGAGACGTGATCGACGCCGACAGTGTGGCCGCCGACGGAAGCGACGTCGACGTGGCGGTCCTCGATACTGGCCTCAACGTCAAGAACGCGACCGCGGACCCGCTGTACGGCGACCGAATCGCTGGGGGCTACAACTTCGTGACCGACGAACCCGGCAACGTGACGAACGGCTTCGAGACCATCAGCGATGGAAACGGTCACGGGTCGTGGGTTGCGTCGGCGATCGCCGCAAACGCGGCGAACGACAGCTACGACGGCGTCGCACCCGGCGCAACGCTCCACGTCGGCAAGACGCTCGCCGACGATGGCAGCGGGTCGACCGCGGATATCGTGGATGGAATCCGGTGGGCCGAAACACAGGATACAGACATCTTGAGCATGTCACTCGGCAGCCCGGTCTACGACGATGAGATCGCCACCGCACTTCGGGACTACCTCGAAGGGAACGGCACCGTCGCCTACGTCGCCGTCGGAAACTCGCGGCTGACGCGACCAGCCCAAATCGCAAGCCCGGCGGACGTGCCCGACGACGGCATCATTTCGGTGGCCGCGACGGACACGAACGCACCCGAGAACGCCTCGGTCGCGTACTTCTCTCAGACCGGGAAGGATAACGGCTACACGGACCTCTCGAGTGGCACGACGACCGGCGCGTCGCCGGACGTGGCCGCGCCGGGGATGCGCGTCACGGTACCAGTCTACAGCGAGAGTGGCTACCGACAGAACTCGACACTCTCGGGAACCAGCATGGCGACGCCGGTCGAAGCCGCTCGCGGAGCGGTCGGACTCTCGGCGAACCCACAGCTCGAAAACGAAACGGCGACCTTCAGCGAGTGGGTCCGAAACACGACGAACCCCGTCCCGAACGCGGGCGTGACCGAGGTCGGCAACGGCATGGGATCGGTCGAACGACTGGCGAACTTGAACGCAAGCGAGACGAGCCAAGAGGACGCCCGCACCGACGCCGCGGAAGGCCGCGACCTCGCGAACGGCAACTTCGGGACTGGCTTCCAGTTCCAGGCGATCCGCCAAGCACAACACGCATTGGGGGTCTGACCGATGCACCGACGCCGATTCTTGAAAGCCGCGAGCGCGACAGCCGCGACGCTCGCGACGGTCGGGCGCGTGTCCGCGGCGACCTACCAGGACCAACCGGAGTACGTCTCACTGACCTACGATCTCCCCACGCTCGAGACCTATCGGCCGTATCTCGTCACTCGCCACCTCGATATCAAGCCGACCGCGGTCTACGGCTGGGTGGCCGATTCGACCGAACGCGAGACGGACGTGGCCTGCTACTGGGTGAGTTATGTCACCCAGCAGGGCGTCACGTCGGCCGACTCGCATCAATACGACCGCGAGCCGATCTATGTCGAGTTCGATTCTGAGACCGGCGAGGTCCAACAGGTGCTCGTCGACGGCTACCACTACCTCGTCAAGACCTATCCGGGATCGCTCACTCTCGAGAACGACACCCACCCAGTCTTGCATATCGTCAAGCCGTGGCACTTCTACCGACAGACGACCGATCTCGGCGAGTTACCGGCGATCGAAGACATGCACGACAAGTTTGATCCGTGGGTGTCGAACGACTGGAATGTGCATAAAGAAAGCGTCGTCAACCCGTGGCGCGTCGAAAACCGAGGCCATTGGTGGCCTGACCTCGTCGCCGGATTCTCGGTGAACGGCACGCTGTGGAACGCCATGCTGACGGCAGCACAGACGACCGGCTTCGACTTCGGCGGCGCGCAAGCGTCTGACTTCTAACTGGCCGATCGGTTCCCATTCGCCTGCTTGGACTTGCGACAGTTCGACTCTGTCGGCGGGCCTCAATTTTCCATGCTGCAAATCTCGATCAGATATGCGTGCGGAGGGATACCGCCACCGACGGTTCACGACGTTATCCCACCGCCGCCAAACTCCCTCGTGGATACCCCTACCCGGGAGGACTCACAGCATCGATAGCCAACTAATCCATCCTACAAATTCCAATGAACTTCAAACGCTTCGGAGCAGCAGCCATGACGCTCATGCTGTTGCTCTCCGTGTTCGCAGCAGGGAGCGCAGCAGCGGCAACCACGACACTGGCCGGCGACGGCACCGACACCGTCTCTGGCTTTACCGCCAACGAAAGCAACGCCCTCGAGTATTCGATTTCCTCGAGTGGCACCGACTTCTCGACGGACGGCACCACGCAGTTGAAAATGAACGTCACGCATGACGGCGAGCAGTACGCCATGACTGAGGAAGCCGTCGACAGTGGCACCTCGGCAAGCCAGATCGTCAATATCAGCAACGACGAACTGTCGGACCTCCCCGGCGACGCCGGTGAGACGGTCACGGTCAACGTGACTGCGTGGGGGACCGACGGCAACGGCACTGAGACGACGACGGCCACGGAGTTCGCCGTCGACATTACGTTCGACAACACCTACGCGGTCGCAAGCGTTGACGACTCGAGCGCCGAGATCGAGGACGTTGAAGCCGGCTACCTCTCCTCGTTCTCCTTTGGCGTGCTCGGCACCGAAGACCCCGCGGACCTGCACACCTACGACACGACGGTCGGCATCGACGGCAACAACACGACTGTCACCGTGCTTGACGAGACCAGCAACGGCAGCGACGTGTTCACCGACGCGGTCGGCGACGACCTCGAGTCCGGCGATGTGATTACGGGCGCGACGGTCGCGGCTGACGGCGAGCCGATCCTGGCGTTCTACGACTCGGCTGACACCGACATCATCGAGGACGGCGACACCTACGCGGTCTACAACTCCGGCGACAACTCGTGGACGATCCACACCGGCAGTGCCCAAGAGGGCGCGACCTCGATGGACGTGCTGATCGAATCCCAGGACTACACGAACGGCGACTTCGACTCTGAGGCGCTGACGACGGCGTTCGTCGACAAGGCCGACCTCGGCATCATGGACCTCGGCAGCGCGTTCGGTTACACGTCGATCTTTACGAACTTCGACGTGCTGTCGGTCCTGGGCGTCGGCATGATCGTGCCCGCTGGCGGCCTGTCGCTGGCGTTCCTGATTCCCGCTGGCCGCAAACGACTCGGCGCATAGATCGACTGACTACCCACCCGAATCCCGACATGTTTTGCTCGCGATGGCTTCCACGGCGGTTCGACTCCGTCGGCGAGCGTGTATGGCTACCAGACAACCGACAACGGCCCTCGAGCGATGGCTCTCTGAGATGGGCTGCAAACTTGAGGGGCCGTCCGACTACCCGATCGTGACGAGACGGGCACGCGCCCTTGCTGGGGCCACCTCCGAGCCCTTCGAGACGCTGCGTGACGCCCTCAATCTCGAATCCCGACTGCGTATGCACCCACCCGACCCGTGGCGACCAGAACGCCAGACGGCCACCGAACGGTCATGGACGGCCCGCGGCCATGTGGTCCGCCTCCGAACGCCGTCGGTACTCGCCGACTGGACGCTGACCGTCGACGGCCAGACAGTACTCGAGGACGTGTCGCGAAAGCGGGCGTTCGAAGCCGCTGCCGGACGGATGCGCGAGATTTCACAGCGCGCAGAGGTCTAACTTATGACACAACCACGACAGACGAGACGGCGGTTTCTCACGACCAGTGGGGCGACAGCCGTCGGCACCATCGGCCTCGCAACGACGACGGCGAGCGCACAGACAGACACCCAACAGGGGATTCTCGCCGACGGCGTCGGAGAGGGCGGCGACCTCCGGGCGTTTATCCTCGGGCAAATCGACGGCCTGAGCCTCGGGCCGCCGGAGGCGACCGCCGCGACACTCGCTGATCGCCTTCGCAACGAGTTCAACGCCAACAGCGAGCACTGGATCAACTACGGCAACTGGTTGATCGACGAGTACGGCGTGCAAGCCCTCGGCGATACGCTCGTCGCCGTCGACATCACGGTCGATCGCTGGGTGACAGACACCGAGACGGTCGCGACGACGATCGACGCGGGCTACGATACTGAGACGGACACGTTTACGAGCCTCGAGTGGCGGTTAGGCGCGCCCGACGAGCCCGATTACCAGGCGGCGTTGATCGACGACGCCGCGAAAAACGGCTCCGACGAGCTGGCAGAGTTCCGCCGCGAGTTCATCGATACCAGCGGCGAGGGCACCCATTCGCTGCCCTCGAGACAGTACGTCAGCCGAATGGCCGGCCGCTATTCGCGGTTCGTCACGGTCGGCGAGGACGGACAGTCCGTGTTCGAACTACTCCTTGGCGAAATCAGAAACTAAGCATGGTCTGGAAACGCGACGACGACTACGACGACAAGCCGTATGGCAACCCGAAACGCGCTGCGAACATCCGGTGGGAATCCCGTTCCAAACGCACGTTCAGGCGCACCTACGAGGGCGCGGGCTCGCTCCTGTCGCTGGCCACGTGGCCGCTTCGCGCTGCCGGGCGCACGCTGGCGGACCTGTTCGGAGGACGATAACTCATGCCCTCGCTTACCAAATCCCTTCGCAGCGCCGGCAGCGGCCTCGTCTCGGTGACGAAAGCACTACTCTCAATTCCGGTTCGGATCGGCCGATTCGCCGGTCGCCAAGCCGCCGGAACGTGGCGCAACTTCCGGGGCTTCCTCGGGTGGCTGTCGATCGACCGCGCGTTGCCCCCGGCGATCGCCTCGACGATCAACTGGACACTCGAGACGGTCCCGCGTGCCCTCGGCATCGACTCGAGTTCGTACCAACAGACTGCGGCGGCGGCCCTGATTATCATGGTCGCCGCGGGGTCGGCGTTGCTTACCGCCGGGCTCACACTCGCGGTGGTTGTGGTGACACTCCCGCTGTTGACCATCGGGGTGTGGCGGTTCATTCCGGTGTTTAACACGGCGTGGCGTGACAGCATTCAGTCGCGGGCTGACGACCTCCCGAGGTGGGACCGCTGACCATGCGGCGTCTCGCCCTCTTTGTTTGTGCGCTGGTTGTTCTCGCGCCACTCTCGGCGGCGCTGCCGGTGGCTGCACAGACCGACGAGACGACCTGCGAGACGACGGTCACACACGACGCATTCAGGACCAACAACGCGACCGTCACCGAAGCGACCAACGGGACGGCCTCGAGCACGGTCGACAACACACAGGTCTCGGTCGATACGAACGTCGCCTTTGTCCACCTGGGCGCCGAAAACCCGAACGGCTACTGCGTCGAGTACACCGTCGAAATCAGCCCCGACGTGGTCGAACCCGCTGATTTGGGAACGATCGAAGCGAACAACGGCACCGAAACCGCGTCGTGGCGGGCGATTCACGATTTCGACGCTGACGAGACCTACACAGAGGTCACGTTCGTTCTGCAACCCGGCGAATCCGCCACGTTCGCACCCTCGAAAGTCCGGGTGCAATCGCTCAAGTGGACCGGCACCGCGAAAGACAAAGCCGCGGGCGTTCTCGGCGGCATCGACCTCGGCATCGGGTCGATTTTCGACGGTGGTGATCTCGAGCAACGCAAGTACACGCTCACGGCCGACAACGAATCGGGCGACAGCGTCTCGGTGGCGCTTTCAAACTCGAGTCTCGGCAAAGAAGTCACCGAGTATCAGGCGGTCTATCGGACCAGCGACGACGGCGTGTGGGTTCCCATCGAGACCGATACGAGCGCCCCGGTCTACAAATCTGAATCGGCCGATGGCGACGTTGTAACCTTCCATTACAACGATGATTCGGCAGAGGTCGAGTTCACTGCCAACCCGTCGGTGGTCGATAAAGCGACCCACCAATACCGCGCGTACATGGCCGGCGCGGACTGGATTCGGGGCCTGATCCCCGGCGACGGCGAGAGCACGGCCATGATCCATGCGTTCACACTCCCGCTCGCAGCGGAGGTGTCACGAAATCCATGAGCACACTGAACACACTCGCAGCAGGTGGTATCGTTATCCTCGCACTCCCGGCGCTGATTTTCGGGGGGTGGCTGATCGTGGTCGGGCTTGGTGCCCTCTGGTTGCTCGTCACCTACGGCGGCAAACTCGGGATTGAGATCCTCAAAGAGCGCCAGTCCGGGGCGACGGCAGCGAAGTACAAGAGCAAGATCGGCGAGCGAGACGACGGACAGGGGTGGGACCGATGAACGGGTTGCTATTCGCGCTCATTGCGATCGGCGTCGCGGTGTTCCTGAGCGGGGCGCTGTTCAATCGCCGTGGCGACCAGTCGATTACCGTCTCGGCAGTGACCGGCATTACGAGCAACGTTATCTGGTCGGTCGCGGCGATTGCCATGATTATGTCCGCGGCGATCGGCGGCAACTACGCAACCGGATTCGTCGGACTCGTCTGGTTGACCATCATGCTGTACCTCGCTCGCGGAAACTTACAGCTCCTCCGCGAAAGCGATGTTCGAGCGAAAATCGCAGGGCAAGCATGAGTTATTCGACTCGAGGGCCACCCGTCGGCCCGCCGGTTTTGTTATCGCCCCCGATTGCAGCGACACTGAAATCTGCTTGAAATCACGCACACGACCTGTCCTATGCCAAAGCAACCGATTCGACTCGAGAGACGCATCACTCACGACCGACGCGGAGGGCCGACGTAATGGCACTCCAAATCTCGGGCACCTTCGATAGCCCGTCAGAATCGACGCGCCGGGTGTATATCCCGGCTGATGTCGTCACGGACTCGGCGTTTCCCTTCGACGCGGGCGACCCCTACGTGTTGCGCGTCTCGAGACACGAGGGATTCGCCGTCACACCGCCGGATTCGGACCGCGAAACGATCGACCACCCACCAATCAACGAGGATCTGCTATGAGACCTGAGAAACGAGCGAGCGACGTCCACCAGCGACGCAAGCGCATCGATCGCCTGTACGAACACTTCGACGACGTGGTCGGCCTGATTTCCGACCCCGACCTGCAAGACGACGTGCTCGACTGGATGGACGACGCCGACGAAGTACCGGCCGAATCGCTCTTAACACACATCGAAACGATGCTCGCCGAGTTTGAGACCGAGTTCGACATGTACGCCGTCGACGTAAACGGCGAGGCACACTTCCCCGACGACTGCCGGGACTGCGAGCACTACGGCGTCATGTGCCCGGTGCTGACGAATCGCTACGAATCGATCGAACGCGACCGCCTCGGCGAGCGCCTCCAGGGCGCGAGCGAAGACGAGATCAAACGCGAGTTGCGCCGGTATGCCGGTCGGAACGGCTGTGAGGCGATGATCGAAGAAATTGACGAGTGGGAAGCCGACTACTCGTCGCTGCTCGAGCGCGGGCGGAACCTCCGCCGTGAGACCTTCCATTACCTCAGACCGGCGGAAGACTACGAATACGCCGACGAGTCGGTCGGCGAGGCAACGGCCGACGCTATGGAGGGCCGGCCGTGAACTGGAATTACGTCCTGATCGGCGCGGTGGTCGTCGTCGTTATCCTCGTCATCGGCGCGCTGATCGATCGCTTCGGTGTCTTCGAGGACTCGCGGGCCGCGACGGGTGCCGAGCGCGTCGATCGCAGCGAGGACGGCCCCGAGACGCGACCCCGAATCCCGGTGCGAGACAAGCCCCGCCAACTGCCGTTTGAACTCAAGGTCCTGTCGTTCTGTGTCATGGCGATTGTGGGTGTGATTGGCTTCTACACCTACCAATTCCTCAAAAACGGCAGCCCTGCGGAGTTCCAATACACCACGCAGGCTCAATACGCCGCCGTCGCGGTCCTCGCGATGAGTGCCGGTATCGCCTACCGCGGCCGCAAGGACGGCGACGTGGGCGAAATCCACCTGATTAACGAATCCGAAAACGGCGAGGTCGACAGCGAGCGCACCATCTACTTTCGGCTGAGTTCCGCCGAACCTCAAGACGACGGCCGACTGCTCGTCAAAGAACTGCGTGACGAGCGGCTGTTCGGTCTCTTTCGGCGCTACAAGTTGGTCGGTCACGACCGGAAACTCCGGGCCGACCGGCCACTCGGCGACATTATCACGCACGAAATCCACGCCGACGCGGTCGAACTCGACGACGGCAAGTGGGTCATGCGAACGCAGGGTGAGATCGTCGTCGACGGCGGGACGAACAAACCTGCCGACTACCGCTACCACCCACCGATGCGACTCCCCTACGAGAAAATGGTCAAACAGCAAGAACAAATGCGCAAGAAAGACATCCAGATGAAATCGCTGCGAGCGCAACTCGCAGAGGCACACGGCCAACTTGACGACCTCATGCGGATTCTCGAGAACGGCGAATATCGCCAACGCGAGGAACTGAAAGACGACCTCCGCGACATTAAGGAACTCGTCGGGCCGTCACAAGAACACGTCACGGTCCAACAGGACCGCGGGCAACAGCGCCGCCAGATCAACGGTCAGCGCGACATTCCGAACCGTCAGAACGGCTCGCAAGGGGGTGAAGCATGAACCGACGCCTCCTCGGCACACTCGCGGTGTGTCTGATCCTGCTTACGGCCGTCGCCCCGGTCGCGGCCCTTGCACAGTCCCAACCAGCCAATGAGACGGCGACGAACACGACGGCGACGAACACCACAGCCACCGACGCGCCGACCGCTGCCGAACAAGTCCGTATCAACCCGGTCTCGCTTGACGTGGGCTATCAGTCCGTGACCGTCACGGAAGCCGACGCGACGTTCAACACGACCGGCGAGTTCGTTCTATTCAGCACGACCGAACCCGTCGATGCGGTGCGTATCCAACAGTCCAAAGCACAAGCGCGCGTGCTCGAGGGCGGCCAGACGGTGCGCGTGACCTACGACGCCGACGCCGCCCCACCCGAACAGACCTCGCTGTACACCCTCGAGTTGTTCTTCGCCGACGGGTCCGCGAAAGACGTCGAGCTGTATGCCAGCGACACTGAGCAAAGCGTGGCGGCCGCGTCACTGCAAGACTGGAAACCCACCATCGAGACGCTGAAAGACAAAGCCGAGGAAAACGGCTACGAGGAAACACCAGAGGGGACCCAAGAGTACGTCACGTGGGTTGACGACCGCGCCCAACTGGTCGAAGGATTCCTGTCGGAACTCGCTGCCCAAACGATCGGGTGGCTGATCGCCGGGGTGATGAACCCGCTGAATATCATCCTCGCACTCTCGCTTGGGGCACTCGCCATGTGGCGACGCCGCTCGAAACACGGCGACCTCGTTGATGCGTTGTCGTCGATGGCCGGGCGCTACGAGCAAGAGTTGACGAAACTCCGCAACAACCGCGAGAAGGCCAAACGCACGGCCGACGACGCGAATCTCTCGGAGGTGCCGGCGATCGGGTCGGCGGCCGACTACTACGAGGACGCCTTCGGAACCAAGAGTCCGGCCCAACTCGCCGACCTCGCAAACGACGGCGCGGCACGGGCGACCGACGACGGCCTCGAGTACGTCCACCGCGGCGTAGACGACCTCGATGCCGAGGACCTGCATGGGACGTGGCTCGAGCCAGTCTTGCGCCACATCCCCAACGAGAAGCGAGTCTTGAATCACTTACTTGAGACGGTGAAATATATGGAAACTGAACACAGTCTCGGCTCGAAATACCGCGAGACGCGCAACCAACTCGAAACGATGCTCGACGACGTGGACCGCAAGCAGACCCAACTCAACGGCGTCGCAGCGCCGGGGGATGACTAATGCCCGATCGAGACGACGACACGCCGGCACTCCCCGGCGAGACCGACGACGCTGATGACGTGTGGGACCAACTCGAGGACGACGCCGACGCTGAGGGCGATTCGGACGAAAGCCCCGGCCTTCGAGCGCGACTGTGGGGAACGCTGCTTGCGATCATCACCGCGCCGCTGCGTGGCCTGCGATGGATCGGCGGCAAACTCTCGAGTTTTGCGACGCGGGCACAGTACCGCGCGAAAAACGCCTTCTTGCGGTTTATCATGGGCTCACACCCCAACACCTCGCGACTGCTTGCGACGGTCGTCGTCGGGAGTGGCCTCCTTGCTGGGGTCGGTCTCATGGCAATCCTCACCCGCGAACTCGAGACCAGCGCGTCGTCGGGGCCGGTTATCACGATGTTTTTCGCCGTTGCGACGAGCCCGTGGGCGTGGGCGCTCGGCATTCTCATCCTCTTTCGGCAGTTGCTCTTTTTCGGCGACCGACTGCTTGCACGGATCACCGCGAGTGAGTCGGGCTTTTCCTACCAGACGATTCGCCGACTCGCCGAGGAAGCCAAACGCCCGGATTTAGACCAGTGTGAGCGCGTACTGGTTCAATCCGGCGACAGTCCCGCCCAAATCGCCGCGTGGCTCGTCGATGCCTTCGAGGGCAACGGCCACGACGCCCCGACGTTCACCCCTTCGAGTGCTGACGACGGCGACGATCGACGCCGCCAGACCGACGGGCTTGCACTCCCCGACGCCGACGGTGCCACCACCGAGGACGACGACGCAACCGACGAGACGCCGTCGGACCCCGACTTTTGGACACAACTCCGACTGTTCCGCCTTGAGTTGGCGTCGGCCGTCGATTTGACCGGCGTGCTGTGGCGGTTTGTCGTGCCCTCGCTGTTGGTCTTCGTCGGTCTCATGCTGTGGGCGCGGATTTGGGTCCAACCGATCGTGGTCGCCGTCATCGGTCTCGCGTCGCTGTTCCTCGGCGGCGTCTACTACTGGGCCGTGGACCTTCGCCACCGCCGTCGTCTCGCAGCGCTGCGAGCCACCGAGACGCCGACGCGGTGGACCGACCTTGCGATTCTCACCAAGACCGTCGACGTGCCCGAGACGACGATGTACTTCGGCTATCTCGACGGGAACGTCTACGCCTCAGAGGACAAACACGACCTCGCGGAGACGCTCGCCGATCGCGCTATCGATCGACTCGAGGGCCGCCAACCAGCGCCCGCAATCGAGGAGACAAACGCCTACCTGCTCAAACGCTACGTCCCGATGCTCGAGGCGTGGGAGCAAGAGCACGAACGCAAGGCGATTATGGACCAACTCATCAACACGGTCGCCGACGCGCCGGAAGGGATCATCCCCCGAAGCATCCTCATGGACCAAGTGATCGAACACGACCGCCGGTACGTCGCGTGGGGCTTGCTCTTTATCGGCCGCGGGCGCGACCCTGATCTCGTCCGCGAGGTCTACCAGGACTTAGTCGAGATTCATGCGCTGGCTGAGACGCCCGTGACGGTGAAAGGCACCGAGAGTGGCGAGGAACGCGAGCTGGTCGCTGTCACGAAAGGCGACGAGACGTTCCCGCCCGAGGTTGTGCAACTCCGCGGGGAGTTCGACTCGCTATTCGGCAAACAGGCATTCCAGACCCGTTACACCGAACCCGACGTGAAACACGCGACGACGCCGACGCCGTTTATCCGGCCCGAAACGCACGAATCCGCTGATTGATACCCATGAGTTCCGACTACAAGCTTCACCAACCGAGTGACAACACCGATACGCGAATCGCCGTCCGAAACAAGCTGTCCGATCGGATCAAACAGCGCCGTCGGAAAGAGACGCTGAATACGGAAGCGCACGTCCGCGAGTTGATCCGCGACGCCGAGGGTGCGATCGTCGGCGACGATGAAATCACCGAGCGGACAGAGGAACTGCTCGAGGAACTGCACCTCTATCTCTGGCATGACCCTGAGCGCAAGGCCACGGCAGCCGGTGACGACACGCTGCCGGCGGACGCTCGCTACCGATTCAAGCAGATTCATCGTCGGTTCACGGACGGGCAAGACATCGAACCGACGACGTGGTTCGAGACGCTGGTTGCGGTCGCGAAAGGCCTCGGCTACGTCGAAGCGTTTACCGATCTTACGCAGTACGCGCCGGTTAGACTCGAGACCCTAGACGAGAGTGGCCGCCAGAGTAACGTCGAGACGGCGACGTCGATCGGCCGGCGACGCATCGGGGCCGACGACGCGGCGGACCTCGAAGATCGAACGGTCGAGATTACGCACTCGTCGTGTGACCACATCCTCGCGGTTGCGCTGCCGCGCTCGGGAAAGGACTCGACCATCACGTCGATCGGCATGAACCTCTGGAAAGAGCACAACTACTCGTATTTCTCCATCCTCGACGACGGGCGGATGGAAACGCCGATGCTATCCATTCCCAACGACGAGCAAGCGATTCGGGATAATCTCGAGCGGATGGGACAAGACCCCGAAGCCTTCGACGCCGAAGTGTTCGTCCCGGCGATGGACGGGATACCGGCACACCTGCCGTCGAACTTCAAGCCGTTCACGATCGGTATCGATGATCTGACGCCGCACTTGATTCTCCGACTCGCCGGGATTACCAAATCCGACGCGAACACGGAACAACGGATCAAACAGGCACTCGACAAGACCCTCGAGCGCACGGGCGAAGTGACCGAGTTGGTCTCCCGACTCCAGGTCTACGCCGAGGAAATGGACGCCACAATCGAGTGGACCGAGAAACACGACAGCAAGGCCGGTGACGGGGCGGTCAAGACCAAAAGCGTCCAATATCACATGGACGCCGAGGACGCGCTGAATAAGGCCGCCCAACGACTCGCCCACCTCGCTGGGGAAGGACTGGTCGCCTCGCCACGCGCCGAGACGAACATCGATATGGCGTCGGTGATCGCCAATCAGGAACAGGCCGCCGTTCTCTGTTGTAATTTCCTCACGCAAGGCCAAGAGGCGCTGAAATACACGATTATGGACCTCTGGTTGCGGTTGATCTACAAGGCCCGCGACCAAAACAGCCGCCTGCCGCGTGTTTGTCTTGAGATTCGCGAACTGAAGAATATCGCCCCGAGTAAGCTCGCCGACGTGCGGTACAAAGACACCATCAAGACGCTGCGACAGACGATCTTTTTCATCTCGACACAGGGGGGCAGCCGCCGAATCTTGATGCTCGGCAGCACGCAGAAATTGAACGACGTTTACAAGCCCGTGCGGTCGAACATGGCGACGAAAATCCTGTTGCGACTCGGCGAGGAGGAAATCGAGACGCTAGACCGGTCGTACAATTTCAGCCACGAGCAAATGGACCAACTCTCGGAGTTCAACATCGGCCAGGGCATGATCCTTGCCGGGGGCGACGCCTACTGGCCGATTGAGTTTCGTGGGGCACCGTGTGGGCTCGGACTCGGCGACCGTCACTGGTTAGACCGCTACGGGATTGCGTGGGGCGCTCGCGTTCGGGAAAGCGAGTACGATGGGTGGCGCTCGAACCACGGTGACTGTGCGTACTGGGTTGATCTCACCGAGAATACAGTCGTCACCGACGACTCGGTGCCCGAGGTCGGAACGTGGCACCTCTTGCCCGAGGACTTCGCAGGCGACCCCGAACCCGAGGCGATCGATCAAGACGCCATCGACGCGGCCCTCGAGCGCCGACGTGACTATCCCGTCAAATCGGACCTGTCGCTTCGACCGACCGGCTTCGGAGACCGACAGCGCGAACTCTCCTTACAACAGCAGGACCGCGACACGACGCTATCGGAGGTGGTCGACCGCCACAACATTCCCGAAGCCGTTGCGCCGTGGCTCTCGAAAGAAGCCCCAACGCGCGAGCAGTTAGTCGAAACCTGCCGAGCGATCGACGAGCACGACGAGTTGACGAAACAATCGGAGATCGCCGAGCACATCGGGTGGACTCGCAGTACGCTTGCGACCCACCTCCGCAAAAGCGAGAGTCTCGAGAAGTGTGTCACCAAGAATGGGAAATACTACGAGTTGACGCCGATCGGCAAACGCGCTGCCGAAGTGAAATGGAAAGTCGTCATGGAGGAACTGAAATAGATGCCCTACGACGACCCACTCGAGGCGTTCATCGAGTTTTACACCGGCCCCTATCGTGACACGGTCGGCGACCTTGCAGCATCCTACCCGTCGGAGGAATCCCTACGGATCGACTGGCAGCAACTCGAGGCTTACGACCAACAGCTCGCAAACGACGTCTTGTCGAAGCCCGATCGAATGCGACAGTTCGCGACGAACGCACTCTATCGACTCGAGGACGTGTCGGTTGTCGGTGCGAACGTCCGCGTTCACAATCTCCCGGCAGACCGTGAGTTCCGCGTCGGGAAGTATCGAACCAGCGAACTGGGGAAACTACTCTCGGTTCGTGGCAAAGTCGTCGATATGGAGGGCGTCCAACCCTACGCCGAAACGGCAGCCTTCGAGTGCCAACTGTGCGGGGCGCTCACCGAGTTGCCACAGAACTACGGTGATATGGTGAAACCAAACGAGTGTCCGGGGTGTGAGAACGGGAATCCCGGCTTCTTTTTCAATCAGGCACAGTCTGAGCTTGTCGACCTCCAGAAAATCGTGATTATCCCGCCGGATAGCAATCTTGAGGACCCACCGGCGACGATCGCCTTTCTGAAAAACGATCTTGTGGATATGGTCGGCCCCGGCGACCTCGTGACGATCAACGGGATTTACGAGACGTTCAAAGGCCAACGTGAATCGACGCTGTCGACGTACATCGAAGCATTCGACCTCGATATCAAAGAGCGAATCGAGATCGACACCTACGGTGCGAGTGAAATCCGCGAGTTCATCATGGAGGCGCTGACCGATCGCCTCGAGACCGCGGATGATTGGGCCGTCGATCGATCGGCCGTCGTTGACGCGGTCGTCGACGACTACGGCGTGCGTCGTGAGGAGATCGAAGACCAAATCGACCACTTGATTGAGCACAACGACGTGGGTGCGGAAGGCTCGAGGCTCTTTGATATCTAAAGGAAGGGTGTCATAGAACCGCACTCATACCTACTATGTGTGCACTTTGATTCGATAAGTACAGGCGAAGTACCTACCGTTCAGTGCAGTGCGTACACTTTTCACGTAACCCATCTAACAACTACGATAGGCATGGCATCGGGATATGGCAACCAGTCGACCGTGGTCACTGTACTCGGCCTCCTCGTCGCCATCGTCGCAGTCGTAGGAACGCAGTTCTTCGGATGGGAGTGGGGGTCCGGGCAACTCGTTCCGACAATGATTGGGGTCATAGTCGCTGTGATCGCCGTCGTACTCGTCACCAAACGGGTACTGGTGTGAGTTGAGGAGCCCCTTTACCCGTTCGATTCGCACATCTACTTACCGGCTAATTCACTGTAGAGGTAGCTGTAATCAACACCGCAAGATGATTTCTATAACACCCTTATCTGAGGCGCTGGCTGGCCGCTGTGTTCGTTGCTGTCCGATCCGGTGGAACTCCCTCCTAACATGGCGTCGCCACCTCGCTCGGGCACACGCGGTCTGTTCTGGCTTGTCTCGAGTCGTACTGTCCGCATGTCTCGCGCGGGCGCGACAGGTACGCCATACACACTAGAGTACCACTGTATTCTAACAGAGTGTTTGTCGGACAGACGCCACGGTGTCCAGTAGGGGCGGGATGTGTGAGATACGGCACCGAGAGATAGACACACAACAACATAGTTCAGTACCACAATGCCACCTGATCCAACCGACGAGACTGAGCCACAATCTACGCGTGCGCGAATCGATGCACTGGCCGACGAGTACGGCGTCGAGCCTGACGACCTGTTGATCCAAAGCCGGCGTCGCGACCCGATGTACAAGGGCACCGACGCCGATCACGCGAAAGCCGAGTGGTTCGCCGACCTCTGGAAAGAGGCCGTCGACCAACGCGAGAGTGACCGGATTCACGTCCGCGGCGTTCACTACACGGTCTACATGGCCGATCGGGACGTACAGCCGCCGACGAACTGTTCGTGGGAGGTCTACGACAACACCCAGCGGTGTTACGGCTACCTCGAGGAGTGTGCCGTGCTCGCGCGAATCCTCGGCTACATTCCACTCGACGGGATTATCGACAAGCGCGCTGATACCAGGACCGTCACCGAGTACGGCGACCACACACTCACGCCGGACCCCGAGGACGTGGCCACTCCCACCGGGGTTTCGACGCCACGAATCCCACATCCCGAGGCTCGAGCGGGCTTTGTGTTCGACCGCGACGAGACGACGTATTCCGAGTGGGCTGCCGATCGCGTGGCCGCGAGTGCCCGCGAGCAACTGTCGTTCGACGAGGCTCGCCAGTCGCCCTATCACATCGAGTTGTGGTCAGAGAAGACACTCCCCGATTACATCCGCGGTCCGGGTGGGCTCGCAGCGGAGTGTGGGTGTAACGTCGTCGTGGAAGGTGAGGGCGATCTGTCGCTGACCGTCGCTGCCGAGCTGGCAGAGCGAATCGAGAACGCGGGGAAGCCGGCGGTCATCCTGTATCTCGCCGACTATGATCCGAAAGGCTACGATATGCCGGCCAATATGGCGGGCAAGCTGGCGTGGCTCAAGCAACGCGGCGACTTAGAGCAACGGGTGGTGATCGAACGGCTTGCGGTCACGAAAGCCCAAATCGAGGCCCTCGAGTTGCCACGCAAGCCCATCGAGGAGAGTACGGCGACCGGAACCGGCGGCGTGGCGTACAACCGCCGCGTGACCGAGTGGGAGCAAGAACACGGGGCCGGCGCGACCGAGTTGAACGCCCTCGAGCAACACCCAGATGAGTTCCGCCGGATTGTGCGTGACGCCCTCGAGCGCTACACCGACCCCGAGTTGCCCCGAAAGAACGAGCGACAGGGCGACGCGTGGGAAGCGTCGGTTGCCGACCGCGTTGAGACGGCGCTGCGAGACGAAGGTGTTGACGACGACATCGAAGATCTCGAAGCGTGGCTTTCCGAGTTCAACGAGGCATATGCGGAGGTGGCCGACGCCTTCGCACGCTTACGCGGGATGCTAGACGACGACTCGGCGATCGGCGAGTGGGAAACGCTTGTCCGAGACGTGCTCGCGGCGACCGATCTCCCCACGGCGACGGTGCCTGACGGCGAGGCTGCGTTGTCCGATGATCCGATCTATGACTCGAGTCGGTCGTATGCAGAGAACAAAGCCCGAATCGATCGGTATCGGACTGCGGAGTGACCCATGCTTGAGCGCGTGCGAGAGAGATAGCTACTCATCGTTCTCAGCGACCCACTGTAACGCATCGACGAGGACCTGATTTGCCGTCTCAGCGCTGCCCCGTTTCGAGAGTGTGTCCGGGCCGTCGATCGGCCCCTCGAAGACGGTCCACTCGTCGCCGTCGTGGACGGCCATAAGCCGCTGTTGACGGTCGTGGTCGTCGACAGCGATTAGTTCATCGTCGAAGTCGAGTTTGAGATCGGCCATGAGTTAGCGTTCCATCATTTGTGTGTTGAATCTATCGGAGACAGGCAGCGCTCGGTCACGTTCCGACGATTCATCCAGTCACTGCCTCTCCTTTTCTCACACGCCATCAACGGCAGTGTTGTGGTACTGGAACACAGTTCGTTACGAGTAATGCAGCTACCCGTCTTTCTCGAGTCGGGATGCAACAGCGTCTTCGACCCACTCGCTGATCGTCTCGTCGTCGTCAAGCGAGGCTTCGATTTCAGCAATCAGTTCTGCGGGAGCGAATCGTCGATCGGGACGCGACTCATACTCGAGACAGTGTTCTACTGATTGATAAATCTGTTCGGCCCTATCCTCGCACGTCGTCGATCGTATCGGACACGTCTTTCATCGAGAGGTCGCTGTAGGCTTCGTGTGTGGTTTCGATCGAGTTGTGACGCAACGCCTCTTGGGCCTTTTCGGACAGGCCACTGGCGTACAGGTCACGTCCTAACGCCCGTCGTGCGCCGTGCAGTGTGAGATAGTCATAGTCGCCGTCCGGTTCGATGTTCGCCTCGTCAGTGAGGCGTTTCATCAGCCGTCGCACGCCCTCTTTCGAGATCGACGGCGGCGGGACCTCATGCTCGCGGTGCAGTCGGTCGAGCACCGCGGTCTTGCCCTCCGAACCCCTGTCCTCGAGTGCCGCGTTCACCGTTTCCGCGCCGAGTGCATCGATCAACACGCCCTCTTTCGACCCGTAGTGGCCGGTCGGGAAGACAGGCCACTCGTCAGTCGGTGGCTCGAGGAACTCGTACCACCGCTCGAGCACGCTGTGAACACTCGCGGGGAACGGCGCGGTTTCGTACTCGCGGGACTTGCCGTACACTTCGATCAGCCGCTCGTCGAAATCCACGTCCGACCAGCGCAGGCCGTCACGTTTCTCGTCTTTCGGATCGGCGAATAGTTCCGCGCCACGAGCGCCGGTCCCATCGAGCATGACCACGATCGCCCGGTCGCGCAGCGCTGCCTTCGAATCGGTGCGGATCGTCCCCTCGAGTGCCATGTCGACGCGCTTGGTGGCGTAGTTTACGAGCTGGTCTCTGTCCTCGGCGGACCAGTACTGTGTTTTGCGCTTGCCGTCGTCCTCGGGGAGTGGGTCCATCGCCGTGTTCGTATTCGCCGGGTTCGACTCGAGGTGTTGTTCACGCACGCACCACGACAGGAACGCACGCACGTAGGCGAAGTACGTGCTCGCCGTCGACGCCGCGAGGTCGCCGTCGATCTTGACGCGGTCGTAGAGGTGCTCGCTGTAGGCGCGGATATCCTGGTCCGATAGGTCGCCGACGCACTCGACGCCGCGGGTGTCTTGCAGATCGGCGAAGGCCTCGAGTGGCGAGCGCATGGTCGTCTTCGAGCCGTCGGCGTTGATCTTGTAGCGCAGGTAGTCGGTAATGGCGTCGTGGACGGTCGTGCCCTCGGAGTTAGGGCGTCGATCGGTTGGAGTAGACATTCGTATGTGGGGTACAGTATCGACCCTAGTAAATTCCCTTGGTTAAACTGGTATTTAGACAAGTAAATCAAATAGGCCCTGATACTGTCGTTCGCGGGACTCTCAGGCACTCGAGACCGTCAAACCCACTTCTATAAATCACATGGCGCTATAGCTTCGACGAGCGAAATTTCACCACGTTTTCGGGATCTCGATAGCTACAAACCACTAGCTCTGTGATACATTGGAGCGGATTTGTGTGCCGGTGCGGCGTTGTAGCCGACTTACTGAGTTG